>QFCE01001273.1_pt1 | contig 24899 bp, 16 predicted proteins | sample 5346091 | NCBI WGS metagenome assembly QFCE01 (sample SAMN09062252, study PRJNA434731) | Human gut metagenome, whole genome shotgun sequencing project. | isolation source: stool timepoint A chromium assembly | host: Homo sapiens | collected 2015 | reverse complement strand
AAAACAGTACCGTGCAGCTGGTGTGACTGCCCTTCTTGGACCGCAGGTTGATATCGCTTCTCCGGTTATGAGCCGTGCAGGCGGTACCTACGGCGAAGACCCGCAGCTGACTCTGGACATTGCAACCGCATATGTAAACGGAATGCAGTCCACTTACGATGAGAATGGCGAAGATCTTGGATGGGGAGATGAATCCGTATACTGCTTCACCAAACACTTTGGCGGCGCAGGCTCCACCGAAGGCGGACGTGATGACCATGCAAACGGCGGACGTTATTCTGTATTCCCGGGAAATAACCTGGAAGCGCACCTGATCACTTACCTTGACGGTGTATTCAAGCTGCCGGGCAAGACCGGATCCTCCGGTATCATGACCCAGTATGCGATCAACGTAGACGCAGAAGGCAATCCCATTGGCGGAGAGTGGGCAGGCGCTTACAATCCCTACATGTATGGAATTCTTGACGAGTACGGATATGACAGCCTGAAGATCACAGACTGGGGTGTATATCAGTTTGCCGGCGTATGGGGCGCAGAAGGTCTGGAAGAGCCGGATCGTATCGCTACCAGCTGGGAGCGCGGCGCAAACCTGCTCGGCGGATATTCCAGTGTAGAAAACGCAGTTGCAGCTTATGACATCCTGGTAGAGCGCAATGGACAGGAAGGCGCAGACGAGATCCTGCGCAATGCCGTTTCCAACTACATCAACACCATGATGAACCTGGAAATGTTTGATATGCCTTATGTAGACACTGCATATGCTGACACTGTTGTAAACAGCGAAGACGCAAAAGCATATGGTCTTGAGACTCAGAAACAGTCTGTTGTCATGATCAAGAACGACGGCGTGATCAGCGAAAAGGCGGAAGCTTCTGAAGAAAAACCGACCGTATACATTCCGTATACCTACAACACCGGTTTCAGCGTAACCTGGATGCAGGGTATCAGCGAGGGAACTCCGTCCTGGACACCTGGCATGGATCTTGACATCATGGGACAGTACTTCAATGTAGTTACCGATACTCTGGGCGAGCCTACCGGCGAGCCGGATGCAGAAGGCAACCCGACCTACACCAAGGAAGACCTTACCCGCGCAACCGCAGAAGAAATCGCAGCATGTGATTATGTTCTGGTTGGCATGAGCGGCGCTTATATGACTTCCTACGAAGCAAACGCAGTAGGCGCATTCGGAGGCCCGACAGCAGTAATGAAGGTTTCCAACACCGAAGGAATTGAAGGAAAAGAGACAGCAACAGACGGAAATACCTGGTATCCGGCAACTCTGCAGTATGGAGAGTACGTTGCAGAGACTGCACCTGAGACTTCTATTTCCGGTAAAGTTCTGGAAGACGGAACCAAAGAAAACCGTTCCTACAAAGGAAACGCAAACCAGGCTCCCAACTACGGCGACCTGGAAGCACTGCAGTACGCAGCTGAGGCAGCAGGAGACGTTCCGGTTATCGTATCCATGAAGATGGATCGCGGTATGGTATGGAGCGAGGTTGAGCCTCTGGCAGATGCAATCCTTGTAAGCTACAACAGCCAGCGCAACGAGGCAGTTGCTGAGATCATCCTTGGCCAGACAGAGCCCAACGGCCTTCTGGTATTCCAGCAGCCGGCGAACATGGAAACCGTGGAAGCACAGCTTTCCGACGTTCCCCGTGATATGGAGTGCTATGTTGACGCAGCAGGAAATACCTATGACTTTGCATTTGGTATGAACTGGGCAGGTGTAATTGACGACGAGCGTACACAGAAGTATTCCGCAGAGCCGTTGACCAAAGTTCAGAACTTTGATTATGCTGCTTACGCAGAAGCTAATAAATAATTTATTCGCTTGATTGGTGGCCCGGCGGAGAATCCTCTGCCGGGCTATTCATTCTGACAGGCCCTTGGCTACCTTGAAATTTTGAAGGAGGAAAAAAATGGTTGATTTGTTGGTAAAACTTCTGGGACCGTTCTTTTACAGTCTTGGAGTGAGTGAAGCAGACCTGATTTCTTACATTACACAGCTTCAGGGATATGTTTACGGTATTCTTGCAGCTTTCGCGGTACTGATTCTTGTGCTGATTTTTGCGCACAAGGCAAAAAAAGGTTTCCGCCATGTGATCCGCTGGGAAGCGGTCATGGCATTTCTGGCAGCAATCCTCATCATGGTCAATGCAATCTGCTACGGCCCCATGTACAACAACGTTGCCGGATTTCTGAATGCATCCAAGGCAGAGTTTTCAGAAGAAACCATTCAGAACAGCAAAGATGTCATCAAAAAAGTGGGCGACGAGGGTATGGTCCTTGTGAAAAACGAGGGACTTCTTCCGCTGTCCGATGATGTAAAGAACCTGAACGTATTTGGCTGGGACTCCACCAGTCCCGTATTCGGAGGAACCGGATCTGCTGGCTCCAACACTGCGGATTCCGTTGGCATTCTTCAGGCACTTCAGGATGCCGGCTACAACACAAACGACACACTTTCTGATATGTACAGAGAATACTGTCCGGCCCGCCCGGTAATTTCCATGCAGGCACAGGACTGGTCACTTCCGGAGCCGAACATGGGCTATTACACAGACGAGGTTATGGAAGAGGCAAAAGAATTCTCTGATGTGGCAATGATCGTTATCGGCCGTCCCGGCGGAGAGGGCGCTGACCTTCCCACAGATATGAACGCCATCATCAAAGGCACTTACAACCCGGGACTGACTGTTTCCAATGCGCCGGCAAATTGGCGCTACATGAACGCAACCTACAAAGGCAACGGCAACTATGAAGACTTTGAGCCGGGCGAGACCTACCTGGAGCTTTCGGTAACAGAGGAACAGCTGGTAGAAAAAGTCTGCTCTGAGTTTGACAACGTTATCGTAGTCGTAAACGCAAACAACACCATGGAGCTTGACTGGGTTGACGAATATGAAGAGATCAGCGCAGTTCTTCTGGCTCCCGGAACCGGAGCGACCGGTTTCTCCGCACTTGGCGAGATCATCAACGGAACGGTGAACCCCTCCGGTAAAACCGCAGACACCTTTGTAAAGGATCTGCACTATACCCCGTATTTCAACAACATCGGCAATATGTCCTACAACAATGTGGACGAGCTGAAAGCGCAGATTCTGGCAGCAGATCCCTCCTTCAGAGGAAACATGTCCTTTGTAAATTATGTAGAGGGTATTTATGTAGGATATAAATTCTACGAGACAGCCGCAGAAGAGGGCTTCCTGAAGAACTATGACGATATGGTCCAGTATCCCTTCGGTTACGGCCTGAGCTATACAACCTTTGAGCAGACCATGGAAAACTTCAAGGATAACGGAGATACCATAAACTTTGATGTGACCGTGGAAAACACCGGCGACGTGGCTGGTAAAGATGTCGTACAGGTTTACTATACACCGCCCTACACCAACGGCGGCATTGAGAAGGCTTCTGTAAACCTGATCGAATTTGGCAAGACCGGACTTCTTGAGCCGGGCAAAACCGAAACTCTGTCCTTTGAGATCGCAAAGGAAGATATGGCCTCCTACGATGCGGACGGCATCAAGATCGAGGGCGGCGGATACATCCTGGAAGCAGGAGAGTACAATATCTCTATCCGCTCCGATTCTCACAATGTGATCGCAGAGGAAACCTTTGAGGTAGCAGACGATATTCTGTATACAGAAGGTCGTTCTTCCGACGAAGCAGTTCCTGTAAACCAGATCCAGGATTACTCCCGCGGCGATTTTGTACAGCTTTCCCGTGCAGACGGCTTTGCAAACTATCGGGAAGCCTGCGGCCCGCTGAAGCCGGAACAGTTTGAAATGTCTGACGAGCTCAAGGAAGCGGTTTCCAAATGGGCGTTCGGCATCTATGATTCCAAGTCTCATGACAATGAAGAAGATGAGATGCCCACCATGGGAGCAGACAACGGCCTGACACTCTTTGACCTGAAGGGCGTTGCCTATGATGACGAGAAATGGGAGGAGCTTCTTGACCAGCTGACCTTCGAAGATATGGCTACCATGATCAACGTAGGCGGATGGCAGACTGCGGAGATTAATTCCGTGGGCAAGGTTGCAACCTCTGACTGTGACGGTCCTGCAGGTCTCAACAACTTTGTAACCAAGACGTATGGTACTTCCTATCCTTCTGAGGTGCTGCTTGCGCAGACCTGGAACAAAGAGCTGGCTTATGAAGTTGGTCAGTCCATGGGTAAAGAATTTGCAGATGTTAAGAACTTCGGATGGTATGCACCGGGTATGAACACCCACCGTTCCGCATTCGCAGGACGTAACTTCGAGTACTATTCCGAGGACGGTGTTCTGGCCGGACATCTGGCAAAACATCAGGTAAACGGAGCTTCTGAGAATGGTCTGTACGCATATATCAAGCATTTCGCAGTAAATGACCAGGAGTGTAACCGTGAGGCGTTCCTTATGACCTTTGCCTCCGAGCAGGCAATCCGTGAGATTTATCTGAAGCCCTTTGAGCTTTGCGTAAAAGGCTTTGAGGGAGACGCACAGGCTTGTATGTCCTCCTATAACTTTGTAGGACCGGTTCCCATGTGTGCAAACAACGACATGCTGAACGATATCCTGAGAGACGAGTGGGGATTCGAGGGCGTGGTCATCACAGACTACGACGGCTCCTACGGATACATGATCTCCGACGCATGTGTGAGAAACGGAAACGATCTAATGCTTGGCTACGGAACAGCCGCGACCAATCAGTTTACCAATGAGAGCGCAACCATGGCTCTGGCAATGCGTCAGGCTTGTAAGAACATCATGTATACCATCGTAAACAGCGGTGTGTATGCAGGCGATACCAACCCGGTAGGCGGCCTGTCCAACATGGATATCATCTTCCTGAAGGTGGATGTCATTGCAGGTGTGATCATTGTGGGCATTGGAGCAGCAGTGATCGTGCGCTACATTCTCAAGAAAAAGAAAGCAGCGAAGGCAGAAAATTCTGCGGAAGCGTAAAAGCAATCTTCAATAAATGCAGCAAAAAAGAGTCTGTTTCGGCAGACTCTTTTTTGTGTTATCCATGGGTTTTGTAAAGGCGAGCGCTGCAGAAATTAGTGTGTGTCGAATTTTGTAAAATGATTTTCTCGCGTGCTGTGAAAAAATACTGGTATCTCCGCCCAATTTGTGCTAACATAAAACAAAGCATTTCATTTCTTTTTTTCTGAGTGGTTCAATTGTTTCTGAATTTCATTTCTGCCATCTGGCAAACCGAAGAAATCTCATGCTTTTCACTTAAAAAAGCAGAGAGGTTTCATAGGAAGTATGGTTAAAATATCAGGGACCTCCTGCCATCATTCAATTAGGAGGTATTTTATGACAATGACGACACAACACACAGATCCTGCCCCGAACCGTACCTACAAGTCCCGGATATTCGAGATGATCTTCAGTGACAAGAAGGAGTTGCTGGAGCTTTATAATGCTATTAACGGGACGAGCTACGCAAATCCAGAGGAGCTTGTGGTCAACACGTTGGAGAATGCCATTTATATGGCAATGCACAATGATGTTTCCTTTCTCATTGATAAACGGCTGAATCTGTACGAACATCAGTCCACCTATAGTCCAAATCTGCCGCTGCGCTTTCTTTTTTATGTGGCGGATGTGTACTCGGATTTTACAAAAGAAATGAACCTGTACGGAAGGAAGGCGGTGAAGATCCCAACACCGCATTTCATCATTTTTTATAATGGGACGGAAGAACAGCCGGACAAGCGGGAACTGCGCCTGTCCGATACTTTCCAGGTGAAGGAAGAGGAACCAAGGCTGGAACTTAAGGCTACCATGCTGAATATCAATAAGGGACATAATAAGAAACTTATGGATGCGTGCCAAACCCTTAAGGACTATGCGGAATATACCGCGCTGGTGCGAGGGCTTGCACAGACCATGCCCCTTGCGGAAGCAGTAGAGAAGGCGGTAGACGATTGCATCAGCCGCGGGGTGCTGGAAGATTTTTTTAAGAAGAATCGAGCGGAGGCGATCAAAGTGAGTATTTACGAATACGATGAAGAAAGGCATATACGCCAGACAAAGGAAGAGGGCTACGAGGAAGGCTATGAATCCGGCTTGGTGGAGGGCGAAAAAAACGGACGCCAAATGTTCAGGCAGACAATTCTTCTGTACCGCGCTGGAAAGACCTACGAAGAGATTGCTCAGCAATGTGGTATTTCTCTCGAGGAAGTCAGGGATATGTTGGATGGAATTGCATGATATTTGCAGAGAAAACAATGCCGCCGGATTCGCAGGTTTGCGTGAATACCGGCGGCATTTTCTATGCCTGATTCTGTTCCGCCACCAGATGAGCGGCTCCGTACATTTCCCGGAGCTTGGGCTTTTCAATCTTTCCGGTGGGATTTCTGGGAACATCCGCGAAGAAGATCTTCCGGGGACGTTTGTATCTGGGAAGCTGGTGGCAGAAGGCATTGATGTCCTCCTCCGTGCACTGGTATCCCGGTTTCAGGGAGATGATCGCGGCAGAAATCTCGCCCAGACGTTTGTCCGGAAGGCCGATGACTGCCACATCATGAATGGCCTCGTTGGTGCGGAGGAAATCCTCCACCTGCACCGGATAAATATTCTCGCCTCCGCTGATGATGACATCTTTTTTGCGGTCTACCAGGTAGATGAAGCCATCCTCGTCCTCCATAGCCATATCGCCGGTATAGAGCCAGCCGTCGTGGAGCACCTCCGCAGTGGCTTTGGGATCGTTGTAGTAGCAGACCATGACGCCGGGGCCCTTGACTGCAAGTTCGCCGGTTTCGCCCTGTTTCACCGGATTGCCCTGCTCGTCAATGATCTTTGTTTCCCAGCCAAAGCCGGCCTTGCCGATGGCGCCGACCTTGTGGATGTTTTCCACGCCCAGATGAACTGCGCCGGGGCCGATGGATTCGCTGAGCCCGTAGTTGGTGTCGTACTGATGATGGGGGAAATATTCCTTCCAGTGTTTGATCAGGCTCTGTGGCACAGGCTGGGCGCCGATGTGCATGAGACGCCACTGGTCAAGCTGATACATCTCAAGCTTGATCTTGCCGCTGTCCAGGGCAAGGAGCAGATCCTGAGCCCAGGGAACCAGGAGCCACACAATGGTACATTTTTCTTCGGAAACGGCGCGGAGGATGAACTCCGGGTTCGTGCCCTTTAAAAGCACGGCCTTGCCGCCGGAGAGAAGGCTTCCGAACCAGTGCATCTTCGCGCCTGTGTGGTACAGCGGAGGAATGCAGAGAAATACATCGTCTCTGGTCTGGCCGTGATGTTTCTGCTCCACCCGGGCCGCGTGCATCAGCGCCTCGTGGGTGTGGAGAATGGCCTTGGGAAAGCCGGTGGTTCCGGAAGAAAAGTAAATGGCAGCGTAATCCTCGTCTGTGATGTCAACCTTCGGCGGCTGGCTGGAGCAGTTGGCTGCGTGCTGTGTGTAGTCCTCGGCAAATCCGGGGCAGCCGTCCCCAACAAAATACAGGAGACGGTGCTGGGAAATCTCATCGGCAATTTCCTCCACACGTCCGATAAATTCCGGTCCGAATACCAGCACATCCGTATCCGCCAGCGTGAGGCAGTATTTAATCTCATCGGCAGAGTAGCGGAAGTTTAAGGGCACGGCCAAAGCGCCCGCCTTGAGGATACCGAAATAAATGGGAAGCCATTCCAGACTGTTCATGAGGAGGATGGCAACCTTGTCGCCTTTCTGGATACCGCGCTCCAAAAGAAGGTTGGCAAAACGGTTGGCTTTTTCGTTAAATACATTCCATGTAATTTCACGCCGGTAATAGGAAGCGCGCACCGGCTCGATCAGTTCATATTCTTTCCAGGTAACACGTCTCGTTTCCGGCATTTCCGGGTTGATTTCCACAAGACAGATGTCGTCTCCGTAAAGGCGGCAGTTTTTCTCCAAAAGATCAGTGATAGGCATGGGAATTTTTCCCCTTTCATATTTTTGAAAAGTCGCACATTAACGCATTTACTCATTAAAGTGAAGTATACACAATTCTGAAAACATTGTCAAGAAAATGCTTGACTTTCTTTTAAAAAGTGGATATACTGATAACGATTTAGCGAGTAAAAGCGTTACACTTTAACGCAAAGAAGCAATGCGCATGGAAAGAGTGCGCGCAAAAGAAAAAGAGGGAGGATTTTGGAAATGACTGTAAAATTGTTGCTGCTGCTGGTGTTCTTTGGGATTATGGTTGGTGTTGGTTTTTATTCCAGAAAACATGCCTCCAACGTCAATGACTTTGTTCTGGGGGGAAGAAGCGTGGGCCCCTGGCTGACGGCCTTCGCCTACGGTACCTCTTACTTTTCGGCAGTGGTATTTGTGGGATACGCAGGGCAGTTTGGCTGGAAATATGGCCTTGCCTCCACCTGGATCGGAATTGGAAATGCTGTGATCGGAAGCCTGCTGGCCTGGGTGATCCTGGGACGGCGCACAAGGATCATGTCTCATCATCTGCAGGCAGCCACCATGCCGGATTTCTTCGGCAAGCGGTTTGACAGCAATGCGCTGCGCATTGCGGCATCGGCCATTGTATTTGTGTTTCTGATCCCTTACACGGCATCTCTTTACAATGGACTTTCCCGGCTTTTTGGGATGGCCTTTGATATTCCCTACAGCGTCTGTGTGGTACTTATGGCGGCTATGACAGGGATCTATGTGATTTTGGGCGGCTATATGGCGACAGCGATCAATGATTTTATTCAGGGAATCATCATGATCGGCGGGATCATTGCGGTTGTGGCGGCTGTGCTGGGCGGTCAGGGCGGCTTTATGGAGGCGGTAAAGAGTCTGGCGCAGTTTGAGAGCGATATCCCGGTGACCATGGGGCAGCCCGGTGCCTTTACCTCCTTCTTCGGACCAGATCCCTTAAATCTGCTGGGGGTAGTGATCCTCACCTCCCTGGGAACCTGGGGGCTGCCGCAGATGGTGCACAAGTTCTATACGATCAAAAACGAAAAAGCAGTCAAAACCGGAACCGTGATCTCCACGGTATTTGCCATCATCATTTCTGGCGGCTGCTATTTCCTGGGCGGCTTCGGGCGGCTGTTTGACAGCCCGGCTATCTATGCAGAAAACGGAAGCGTAGTTTACGACGCGATCATTCCGGCCATGCTTTCCACGCTGCCGGATGTGCTGATCGGCATTGTGGTGATCCTGGTACTGTCGGCTTCCATGTCCACGCTGTCGTCGCTGGTGCTGACCTCAAGCTCCACCCTGACCCTTGACTTTATCAAGGGCAATCTGGTGAAAAACATGAGTGAGAAGAAGCAGCTTCTGGTGCTGCGGGTGCTGATCGTATTTTTTATCGCCATTTCCGTGGTGCTGGCCCTTGATCCGCCAACCTTTATTGCGCAGCTCATGGGAATTTCCTGGGGCGCGCTGGCCGGCGCCTTTCTGGCGCCATTTATGTACGGCCTGTTCTGGAAAGGAACGACCCGCCTTTCCGTGTGGGCAAGCTTTGCCGTGGGCGTTGGCATTACCGTGGCAAACATGTTTCTGAAATTTATCGAATCTCCCATCAATGCGGGAGCCATTGCCATGGCAGCCGGTCTTGTGGTTGTTCCTGTGGTGAGTATCCTGACGCCGAAGCTCGGCAAAAAGAAGGTGGAAGAGATTTTTGCCTGCTATGATGAGGAGGTTCACGTAAAAAGAAAAGTGGCTCTCCCGGAAAAGGAAGAGCCCTAGATTCCAAGAAGAAAAGCAGCATTTTCATAGAGGATCTGCTGTTTTTCTTTTTGGGAGAGGCCGGTTAAGGAAGAAAGGCGCTGGGCGGATTCCCTCTGGGAAGTCCAGGGAGCGTCGGTGCCGAACAGGATCTTGTCCGCACCGTGCCTGTGCACCAGGCGTACAAACTGATCCTTTGGCATGTGCATGAGGGAGTAGGCGGTGTCCAGCCATACATTTTGGCCGCACAGCTTTTCTTCCGCTTCCGCATAATTTTCGTTGCTGCCAAGATGCGCCAGGACGAGGCGGGGCGGGGCAGTTTCGCGAAGTACGTGAAGGATCATATCCGGGGAGCAAAATTCCTCGTCCGGAGTGTAGGGATCGTAGCCCGCATGGGTGAGGACGGCAAGCCCCAGTTCCGAGGCGGCATCTATTATGCGCAGATAGCGGATATCGTCAAAGACCACGCCCTGGTAGTTGGGGTGGACCTTAATGCCGCGAAAGCCCTCCCGGGCAATGGTGCGAAGCTGCTCCCTGCAGTGCGGCTCATCGGGATGAACGCTGGCAAAGGACAGAAGCCTGGGGCCGGAGCCTTCGCTGTGGTTCTCATTAATATAGGAAGCGAAACGTAGAATGGAATCAAACTGGCGGGGATCTGTGACAATGGGAAGAACCAGGCTTACATCAATGCCGGATTTTTCCATGGAATCCAAAAGTCCTGCAAGGGTGCCGTCCATACTGGGGGTAAGCTGGCAGACAGAGGCGAGCTTGGGCAGGGCCTTTGCAGCTACCTTGTCAGGGAATATATGGGTATGAAAATCAATGATCATGGCTGCCTCCTGAAAGATTACTCTTGTTATTAAAGAACGAAACCATTATACTGGAATTTATGAGAAGATGCAAATGAAGCAGCTGCAAAAAATGAATCGTTATAGAAAAGAGGAGAAATTATTATGGTAAAACAAAATATTGTATTTGTGGAAAATCGTTCCGGAAGCCTTCGTGAGGTGACAAAGCTTCTGGCAGATCATGAGGTGGATATTTACGGCTTTGCCTGCTTTGACGCTCCGGAGTTCGCCGTGTTCCGCATGGTATGCAGCGATGCGGAGAAAGCCAGCCACACTTTGAGTGAAAACGGTTATATGAACCGTCTCACCGATGTGATCGTGGTGGATCTTCAGGATGCGGTGGGCACCCTCGACGAGCTTCTGGCCGTGATCCATGACAGCAATGTGAACCTGAATTATATTTACACCTCTTTCCACCGGGTAGACCAGATTCCGGTTGTGATCATCTGCTCGGAGGCAAACATGGAGACAGAGTCGGTGCTGCAGAACAAAGGCTTCCGCGTGCTGGACAATGTGGAAAAACTGAAAAAATAATGCAGGAGGTATCTGGTGTACCGGATTATGATCGTGGAGGACGATGATACCATCGCCGCTCTTCTGAAAAAGAATCTTGAAGGCTGGGGTTACGAGGTGTTTCTTACAGAGGACTTTTCCCGCGTGATCCAGGAATTTGTAAAAAAAGATCCGCAGCTTGTAATCATGGATCTGAAGCTTCCGTTTTTTAACGGATACCACTGGTGCGATGAAATCCGCCGGATTTCTCAGGTGCCGGTTCTCTTTCTGTCCTCAGCCTCGGACAATATGAATATGGTCATGGCTTTAAGCCGGGGCGCGGATGATTTTATGGCAAAGCCCTTTGATCTGGATGTGCTTGTGGCAAAGGTGCAGGCGCTGATCCGCCGCAGCTATTCCTTTGGAAAGTCGGCCAGTATTCTGGAGCACAGGGGCGCGGTTCTCAACATGAGCAGCGGCAGTCTCACCTACGAAGGACAGGAGCTTGCGCTCACCCGAAACGAGTGGAAGATACTGGAGCTTTTGTTTCAGCAGGCCGGCAAGGTGGTGTCCCGGGATTCCATTATGATCAAGCTGTGGGAGAACGACAGCTTTGTGGATGACAACACGCTGACCGTGAACATGACAAGGCTTCGCAAGAAGTTGGCGGGAATCGGGCTGTCGGATTTTATCGTCACCAAAAAAGGGATTGGTTACAGCATATGAAAAGCTATTTCAAAAAAATATGGAAAACCCTGCTGGTTGGAGGAGTGTGCCTTCTTCTCGTTGCCGGTGTGTTTTCTCTTTATGATCTGCCGCTGGAGCCGGTTGCCTACGCGGCGGTACTCTGTGCGCTGGCCTGCCTGGCAGCCCTGGGATACGGATATTACAGATATTCTGCGCGGAGGAAACATCTTTCCTATATTTTGGAAACGCTTCCCCTGAATCTGGACACGCTGCCGGAGCCGGGGGAGGAAACGGAGGCCCTGTACCAGGAAATGCTGGCGAGGCTCAACGAGGAGCGCATGAAAGCGCAGACGCAGCGGCAGCGTTTCTACAGTGAAACTACCGATTATTATACGATGTGGGTGCACCAGATCAAGACGCCGATATCCGCTCTGCGCCTGCTGCTTTCGGAGCATGAGGATGAGAACCGGGAGAGTCTTGGGGAGCTTCTTCGCGTGGAACAGTATGTGGAAATGGTACTGGGATATCTGCGAACGGAAGATATGTCATCGGACATGAATTTTTCCATGTGCAGCCTGGATGAGATCATCCGGGAGCAGGTACACAAATATGCCAGGATTTTTGTGGGCAAAAAACTGCGTCTCACCTACGAGGGTGTGGAGGAGCGTGTGCTCACGGACAAAAAATGGCTCGGCTTTGTCATCGGGCAGCTGTTGTCAAATTCCCTGAAATACACAAAAACCGGCGGGATTTCCATTTATCTGAGCGCGCAGCAGCCGCACACTCTGGTGATCGCGGATACGGGGATCGGTATTGCGCCTCAGGATCTGCCCAGGGTGTTTGAAAAGGGCTTTACAGGAAACAACGGCCGCAGCGAAAACCGATCCACAGGTCTTGGTCTTTATCTGGTAAAAAAGATCATGAAGCGCCTGAACCATGGAATCTATCTGGAGTCAGAGCCGGGAAAGGGCACGAAGGTGTATCTGAACCTGGCGCGGAAAAAAAGAGAGCTCTATTAGGCCGTATCTTACAGAAGTGTAAGGTATGGCCTTCTTTTGTAACCTGAAGCTATGGCAGGAGGCTCTCGGACATTTTATACTTGATATCATCAAGGAATGAAGAGAGGAGAGCAAAGATGTCATTACTGGAAGTAACCAATGTAAAAAAAATATACAGCACCCGTTTTGGGGGCAATAAGGTGCAAGCCCTGAAAAACGTCACCTTTTCTGTGGAGGAGGGCGAGTTTGTGGCCATTATGGGAGAGAGCGGAAGCGGAAAAACCACGCTTCTCAACATTCTGGCTTCCCTGGACCGCCCCACGGAGGGCGAAGTGCTCCTGGAGGGAAAAAGCATCGTGCATCTGACGGAAAAAGAGATTTCCGCTTTTCGCCGCAAGAACCTGGGCTTTGTGTTCCAGGACTTTAACCTTCTGGACACCTTCAGCCTCAGGGACAACATTTACCTGCCTCTGGTGCTGGCGGGGGAGAACTATCGGGAAATGGAGCAGAAGATCCGCCCGATCTCACAGGCCCTTGGCATTACAGAGCTTCTGGAAAAATATCCCTACGAGGTATCCGGCGGACAGAAGCAGAGAGTGGCAGTGGCGAGAGCTCTGATCACCAACCCGCGTCTGGTGCTGGCAGACGAGCCTACCGGCGCTCTGGATTCCAAGGCGGCGGCATCCCTTCTGCACGTATTCGGAGAAATCAACAAAGAAGGGCAGACCATCCTCATGGTGACCCACAGCGCCCAGGCGGCCAGCCATGCCTCGAGAGTCCTGTTCATCAAGGACGGCGAGGTGTTCCATCAGATCTATCGGGGAGACAAGACGCGGCAGGAGATGTATCAGATGATCGCAGATACCCTGACCATTCTGACGACGGGCGGTGAGAGCCATGCGTAAGAGTGTATATGCCAAGCTTGCAGTGACCAACATCAAAAAGAACAGAAGCACCTACATTCCCTATATGCTCACCTGCATTGTCTGCATTGCCATGATGTACATGATGTTTTTTATCTACGGAAATGAGGGGGTTCTCACCCTGCAGGCAGGCGGTACGGTGCAGATGGTACTGGCAATGGGAATCATGGTCGTGGCAATTTTTTCCGTTATTTTTCTGCTGTACTGCAACAGCTATGTGATGAAACGGCGGCAGAAGGAAATCGGCCTTTACAATATCCTTGGCCTGGCCAAAGGTCACATTGGGCGGATGATGTTCATTGAGACGGTGCTCACCTCCCTTGTGAGTCTGATCCTTGGCATTGCGCTGGGGATTTTAGGCAGCAAGCTTGCGCTTCTGCTTTTGCTGAAGCTTTTGCATCTTCCGGCAATTTTCGGTTTCTATATCTATGGTTCCGGAATTGTGCGCTGCTGCCTGCTCTTCGGCGGAATTTTTCTGCTGACGCTGTTTTTTAATCTGCGGAGAGTGCATGTGAGCCGTCCCATTGAGCTTCTGCGCGGGGGCAATGTAGGAGAGCGGGAGCCGAAGGCGAAGCTTCTCATGGCCCTTTTGGGTTTTGTGTGCCTGGGCGCCGGATATTATATCGCCATCACCACAAAAAATCCGGTGGATGCGCTGATCCTGTTTTTTGGAGCCGTGCTTCTGGTCATGGCGGGAACCTACCTCCTGTTTACAACAGGAAGCATTGTGATCCTCAAGATCATGCGCTGGAAAAAAAGCTTTTACTATAAGACAAAGAATTTTACCAGCGTGTCCGGAATGCTCTACCGCATGAAACAGAATGCGGTTGGTCTTTCCAATATCTGTATCCTGAGTACCGGCGTGCTGCTGATGCTGTCCACCACCGTGTGTCTGAATTATGGGATGAAGGACATTATGAACCGGCTGTATCCCTGGGATACCAGCTTTTCCATGAATGTGCAGAGCCTTTCCGAGGCGCGTCAGGTGGAGGAAGCGGCCAATGCGGCGCTTGCAGAAACAGAGGTTCCGGCGGAAAATACCATTTCCTATACCTATCTGGATATGGCCTGCAAGGAGGATAACGGAGCTTATGTTTTCCGTACGCCGGAAAACGCTGCGGAGAGTCTGAATTATCAGGTGCTGGCTCTGGTGCCGCAGGAATGCTACGAGACTCTTACCGGAGAGAACACAGAACTTGCAGACGGCCAGGTGCTCCTGTATTATCCCAATGGGGAGAAGCCACAGACGGTTACCGTGGGAGAAAATTCCTTTGAAATTATGGGAACGGTGGAAGAATGGCCGCTTCCGGAGGATCCGGATCCCTTTACCAAGGAAAACAATTCTCTGCTGGTTGTGACGGACAATGATTTCGAGAAGATCAACACCCTGCAGAAGGAAGCCTACAAGGACAGTTATGCGAGCGAGGTGGAGACGGTGCTTGGCTTTGACCTCGCAGGAAGTGCGGAAGAAAAGATTGCTTACGGGCACAAGGTGGGTGAGGCTGTTCTGGCTTACGCCGAGTCTTCGGAGGCGCCGGAGGGCTTCTGGTACCGGGAGAACATCCGGGAGGAAGCATATGCGGACGGATATACCCTTTATGGTGGATTTCTGTTCCTTGGAATCTTCCTGGGCGGATTGTTCCTCATGGGAACTGCCATGATCATTTACTACAAACAGATATCCGAGGGCTATGATGACAAAGGGCGTTTTGAGATCATGCGCAAGGTGGGCATGAGCCGCAGGGAGGTCAAATCCTCGATCCGCAGACAGATCCTCATGATCTTTTTCCTGCCCCTTCTCATGGCGGTTGTGCATATTGTCATGGCATTCCCGCTGGTAGAACGGCTTCTGTTTATGTTTGGCCTGGAAAATACCGCGCTGTTTGCCGTTTGCACCGCCATTACGATTCTGATTTTTGCGGTGGTATACGGGGTGATCTATCTTCTGACAGCAAAGGCGTATTACAGGATTCTGGAAAAGGCAGAATAGGGTGATAGGAATTTCCTGTTATAAATAAAGACAGCTCCGCAGATTTGGCGGAGCTGTTGTCTTTGTGTGAAAATGGCTCCTCTTTTATTCTTTGTGGAAATAGTGCGAGGGATATTTATAAAAGTTTCAAATTCAAAAGTTCTGGTTTGTTTTGTGAATGGTGTTTTGAAAAAGGATATGTTAAAAATATCATAATATAAAATAAAACAAGGAGGACTACAATGAAACGCAGAACAGTAAAAAAGAAGTTTGCCTGTGCGGTAGCAGCTGCAATGACCGTTTCCATGACAGCAGGTATGGCAGCACCTGTACTGGCAGAAGAAGCCGTGGGAGAGACCGCGGAACAGCAGGCATCTCTTGTTGACCTTAAGGTGGAGGGCCAGGAGGCGCCAATCGGTGTGGATACAGCAACCCCTGTGTTTTCCTGGAAGATGGATTCCGCTGCAGTAGGCGCTTCACAGGTGAACTATCAGATTGTGGTGGCAAAAGCAGACGGGACACAAGTGTGGGATTCCGGAGTTGTAGAATCTGACCGTTCCGTGGACATTTCCTACGAAGGAGAAGCTCTGGAGGCATGTACTGCTTATACGTGGACAGTGACAGTGGAAGATAATGCGGGAAATATGCTGACTGGAACCTCTTCCTTTGAAACGTCAAAACTCAGCACTGGACTGGATGCGTGGGCAGGTGCTCAGTGGATTGGAGCAGACGAGCTTTCGCTGGATGCTGCGGCAAGCACCTTGTTTGATATTACCACGAAGGTGCAGATTCCGGAAGGAAGCAATAAGGCATCCATTGTATTTGGCGCAAATGACTTCCGCTACAACAATGAATTGTTTAATCTGTATCAGAAAGCGGGAGAAAATTATTTCCGGGTTGAGCTGGATGTGACGAATGCGGGAACAGAGCAGGGAGCAGCAATTCATATATATCGGGTGGGCTTCTTTGAAAATGATACGCCGGATACCCCGTATAAAACCATTGATCTGGCAAACTGTCCGGGAACCAATCTAAACGAACTGCTCACAGCAGAGAACAAAAACGAAGAACATCAGATTGAGCTGAAGATGCAGACCTGCAATCTTCTGATCTCCATTGACGGAACAGAAGTGATCGCAGAAGAAATAGAGGATGAAAACACAGGCGAGGTGTCTCCTTCTTCAGAAATTCTTTTGGCAGACTGGGGTGACTCAGATGTGATGTCTGTGCCAAACTTAAACAGCATTGGCTTTGCCGCGGAAGAAGGTGAAAGTGCGGTATTTACAGATTTTGCCCTGAATAATCCGGGATATGGCACTGGCGTTTTGTTTGATGCCACTACCGGAGCGACCTACAGCATCTGGGAAGGAAAAGAAGGAATCACGGTAGAGGGAAATGTGATCACTGTAAATGGCGGAGAGAACGGCATTTTGGCCTATGCGGATCCGTCCTACGGTTCAGAACCGTACGTAAGAACAGAGTTTTCTTTGAAAGAAGATATTGCATCTGCCAGATTGTATCTTGCGTTCCAGGGGATCGGTGATTTTTATATCAATGGAGAAGAGGTGGCGCCGGAAGAATGGTTCAAACAGGGCTCCATGGAATTCCGTGAGGAAATTGGATACAATGTATATGATGTGACAGAGTTTGTCTCTGCCGGAGAAAACGCCATGGGAGCTGTGATGGGCGAAGGCTGGTGGACCGGTCACGCACAGACTTTTGATGACACCATATATAATTATTATGGAGACAAAGAGGCTCTTCTTGCAAATCTCGTAGTTACCTATGCGGACGGAAGCACGGAGATCATCACAAGTGATGAAGATACCTGGCAGTATTATGGAGATGGACCTGTGAGACTGGCTTCTGTTTTTGAGGGAGAGCGTTATGATGCCACAAAGGAAGCTGCCATAGAAGGATTCTCTACTGCAGAGTATGATGAAGAAGCAGCGGGATGGAGACCGGCACAGGCTATTGAGACGAGAAGCGCGTTTGCGCAGCAGAAACTGGTTGTGCGCAAGGACGAAGAAGTGCATGTGATTCGCGAGCTGGATGCTAAGCTGGTGGGTGAGACCAAAGAAGGCAGCGGCAGCTATATTTATGATTTTGGAGAAAATGTAGCGGCAGTTCCGCAGATCACAATTCCGGAAGAGTATGCGAAAGAGGGAGAAATGATCACGGTCCGCGTGGCGGAAATCCTTTACCCGGAACTGGAAGAGTATGGGGAGCTGGCCGGAAATCTTCTTCAGGAAAATTATCGTGCAGCATTGACAACAGATTTTTATACCATGAAAGCCGGAGAACAGACTTTTGTACCGGATTTGACCTTCCACGGTTACCGTTACATTGAAATTACCGGACTTGACGAAGCGCTGCCGGCAGAAAACCTGAAATCTCTGGTGATTTCCTCCATTGACAATACAGCTGCCTATGACAGCTCCAATGAGCTTGTGAACCGGCTGTTCTTAAACGGACAAAACTCAGAGGCCAGCAACTATATTACCCTTCCAACAGACTGCCCGCAGAGAAATGAGCGTATGGGTTGGATGGGAGATGCAAATGTGTATGCGTTGGCAGGAAGCTACAATGCAGACACCTATCAGTTTTTGCGTCAGTGGCTGAACTGTGTGCGGGAAAGCCAGGGCGAAGACGGAATGACTTCTCATACCTCTCCGAACTATCCTTCCTATGATGCAGAAACGGGCAGTGTGGAAGTGGGCGGCATGTCCTTTGGAATCACCTGGAACAGTGCGATTGTATTTATTCCATATTATCTGTATCAGCAATATGGCGATACAACCATTATTGATGAGAATATAGATGCTATTTATAAATACATGGAAAATCTGGAAAAGAATCCGCTGACCTACGGTCCGGAAGATGCGCAGATTACAGAAACAGCGCTTACCTCACAGACAGGTTTCCTTTGCGATCATCTTTCCGTGGTAACTACAGACGGCTCAATGCTTGGAAATGCAATGTATACGTATTGTCTGGACGTAGTTTCGCAGATGGCAGAGGCCATTGGCCAGACAGAGAAAGCAGAAAAATATCAGGCCATGTATGAGGCAGCGAAGACGGCATGGAATCAGATTTACATTGATGAAGAAACCGGAAAAAGCTGTGCGGCAGATGGAACGATCATTCATACGCAGGCTTCCTATGCATCTCCGTTGAATTATGGTGTGGTTTCCGAAGAAAACAAAGAACGTTTTGTGGAGAATTATATTGATACCATTGAACATCCAAAGGCAGATGATGGTTCTGATCTGGTACCTTATACATTGACAACCGGATTCAATGCAACTCCCAATCTGCTTAACGCATTAAGCGACAATGGGCGGGCTGATGTAGCCTACAAAATGCTGGAATGTACAGAGTATGCGTCCTGGCTGTATCCGGTTGTGCAGGGAGCAACCAGTATCTGGGAAAGATGGAATTCCTACACAGTAGAGGACGGATTTGGCGGAAATAATGGAATGAACTCCTTCAACCATTATTCTCTGGGGGCTGTGACTTCCTGGATGATGGATTCCCAGCTTGGAATCAAATATGATGAGGAAGCGCCGGGATATAAGCATTTTGTCCTCCAACCGGTAGCGGGCGGAACCTTTACCTATGCAAATGGAAGCTTTGAATCTGCTTACGGTACAATTTACAGCGGATGGGAGGCTGCAGAAGGCGTTATGACCTCTTATGAGGCAACGGTACCTGCCAATACCACAGCTACGTTATATCTGCCGATCAGCGAGGAGCAGGCAGAAGGTCTGCAGGTGCCCGAAGGAGCAAGCTTTGCAGGAATGACAGAGCACAATGGGCAGATGTGCGCGCAGTATGAATTGGTATCTGGTTCCTACAGTTTTGCAATCGCATAAAGAAAAACAGACAAAATAATGGCAGCAGGCGGTCCTTTGGATCGTCTGCTTTTTGAGGATATGGGCAGGGTTGAATTCTTGAGTGATTAATGATAAGATTCCTGTGATCATTCTGGAAAGAGAGCAGAAATTTTATGAGGGATTTTTTTAGGCGCACATCGTTGACCGGGGAAAAACCGTCTGTTACGATGAAAATTTTAATGGTGATCATAGCTTTGGTATTGCCTTTGAATATCATTTCTGTTTTTTCATCGCTGGAGTTTATACGATATTATCGGGCGCAGGTAGAAACCGGACTTAAAAACATTACAGATGTATATATGAATACATTGGATTACCATGCAGAACGAGCAGATTTGTACTTGTATGAAATGCTGAATAATAGCCAGGAGTGCGCTGTATTGGAGCGAAAGGACAGTGCCTCCTGGGAATATGAGAATGCAAAATACCAGTGCTATAACAAGCTGGCAAAACAGATGGAGCAGGAGGATGTAGTATCAGGATATTTTTTGATCCCAAAAAGAAGCGGGGATTGCATTTTGACATTGGATTCTTCGCTGGTAAATATTCCGGAAATCCGCACTTATATTACGAGCGTCAGGGAATGCGATAATCAATGGCATATAGTAAAAATGGGAACTCAGAGTGTTTTAATACGAGTCGCCTCCGAAAAAAATTTCTATTATGGAGCAATGATCAATCTCACTGCGCAGCAGAGAGAAATTGAAAATCTTTCAAACTATTCCGATCAGAATGTCTGGTTCGGGGAAAACGAGACAGAGGCCGGGAAAGAGCGGATACAGGCCAGTTCCCGTTCCCGGCGCATGGAGGTGGTGCTGAGCATCGATGTGAGCCGGAAGGAATGCTATCAGGGGATTTCTTTTTGGAACCGTCTTCTGGTCGTGGCCACGTTTCTTTTTATTCTTGCGGTGCCGCTTATCTATGGATATATGAAAAAGCGAATTGTGCGGCCGTTAAATTACCTGAATGAAGGATTCTATCAGATTGAGAACGGAAACTGGCACTATACGGTGGAAACCGAGGCAGATACAAGGGAGTTTCAGAATGCCTATGCCTCGTTTAACCGGATGGTGAGAAGTATGGAGAGTCTGAGACTGGATAATATGGAGAAAGAATTAGAAAAGAAAGAGCTGGAATTAGACAATCTGAAATTGCAGATCCGGCCGCATTTCTTGATGAACACCTTCAATTTGATGTATTATCTCCTGCGTTCACCGGAAGGGGCTGAGGAAGCCAAAAAGCTCATTTTGTATCTCTCGGATTATTTTCGGTATCTGTTTCGCAGCGACAGGAATACAGAGCTGTTTGACAAGGAGCTGGCATTGATCAAAGGATATGTGGAGGTTGCAAAAATCCGTTATCCAGATGGGCTGGAGATTTCCTATGAAATTGATCCGGAAGTGAGACTGATCCGTGTGCCGCCGCTGCTGATACATAATTTTGTGGAAAACGTGGTAAAACATGCGCTCACAGTGGGGAAATGTGTTCATATTCTGCTGGCGGCTCATTACGAAAATGGATGGATAGAATTTGAGATCAGTGATGATGGAAACGGAATGTCGCAGGAACAGGCAGAAAAGATCAATCAGAGAGCCTGGGAGGAAAAAGAAGAAAAACACATGGGAATACGGAATGCAATTCGCAGAATAGAGCAGCTATACGGTCCTTCGGCATCGGTAAAGGTTTATTCTGTGAAGGGAGAAGGGACAACCTTTATAATATCGTTTCCTTATGAGCTGGAGGCGGAAGAATGACAGTTTTGATTGTGAATGATGAAAAATGGACAGCAGACATGATAGGGGAAGATGTGGACTGGCGCGGCTGCGGTGTAGACGAGGTGAAGACGGCCTATGATGCCGCGGGCGCACGAGAGCAGATCATGGACGGAGATGTGGATATTCTTCTTTGTGATATTGAAATGCCCGGGGAAAATGGAGTTCAGCTTTTGCGGTGGGTAAGAGAGCAGGAATATGATCTGGAATGTATTTTTCTCACCTGTCATGCAAATTTTCTTTATGCGCAGGAAGCGGTAAAACTAAATTGTATGGATTATCTTCTCATGCCGGCCAGAACAGAAGAGATAGAAGAGGTACTGAAAAAGGTAGTCAAGGGAATTGAGAAAAAGAGGGATAATCGTCAGCTGGAGCGATACGGGGCACAGTGGATCGAAAGCCAAAGAGAAGAAGTGCATCGGATACAGGGACGAAAAAGCAATCGTGATATTATCCAGGAATGCGAAAAGTATATCCATCAGAATCTGTCCAACGGGGAACTGACGGTAAATCTGGTTGCAGATTTCTGCCATTTGAATCCTATTTATTTGAACCGGATTTTTCGGAAAGAACAAAATATCAGCATCGGTCAATATATTATTCGGGAAAGAATGAATCTGGCAGCAAAACTTCTGGGTGATTCTTCGGTTTCTGTTCATATGGCGGCAGAAAAAATCGGATATATGAATGATTCGTATTTCTCGACAGCATTTAAAAAATATTTCGGCTGCTCTCCGCAGCACTATGCAGAGATGCAGGAGGCGAAAAGAAATGGGCAGAAATAGCAGGAAAAAATGGCTGCTTTCAGCGCTGTGCGCGGCAGTCTCGGTGGCGGGCCTTTTCGGAGTAAAAACAGTGAACAGCGCAGGCGGGACAGAGGAAGAACCGTATCAGCTGGTGATGCAATGGCCGCAGTCCGGAACAGCGCCGACAGGCCTCAAAGCTGTGGAAGAAAAGCTAAATGAGATCACAGAAGAAGAGATCGGGGTCTCCGTTCAGCTTTTGCCAAGCGAGAAACCGGTATTTGAAGCGAATCTGATGATTGCGGCCGGTGATAAACTGGATCTGTGCGTGTCCTTGTTTGGAGAAGGCTATGAATTGATCAACAATGGGTACCTTATGCAATTAGACGATCTTGTTGAGAAAAGAGGACAAAAGCTGAAGCAGGTGTGCGGTGTACAGCTGAAAGGCGGTTATTACCAGAACCATATTTATGGGATTCCCACGGTTTATTCAGAAGGGTGGAGATATGGATTTATTTGCCGGACAGATTTGATGGAAAAATATGGGTTTCAGATAGAAGAGGGAAAATACTATTCCTTTGATGAACTGGAAGAATTTTTTCGGAAGGTAAAGGCGGGAGAAGGGGAAGATTTCTATATTTTGGGCGGTTCTTTGACCTGCAATTCTGAGCTCTTGGAAAAATCAGCATATGCGTTGGACACCATGGGCGGCAGTATCGGCACAGGAGTTCTGATGCTGGAATCCGATGAAAATAAGATTGTTAATTTTTATGACACAAAAGAATTTGACGAGTTCGCAGAAAGAATGAACCGATGGCAGAAAGAAGGCTTTTTTTATCCGGATACTGCGATCTCAGAAGATTCCCCCAATCTTTTGATGCGGAAGGGAAAACTGTTGGGATGGTTTTTTCACAATGTACCGGGAGAGGAGAAAGAGAATAGCTGGGACAGCAGATGGGACGTGACATTTATTCCCACCAGGGAAGCAGTTCGGACGACAGATGTTTATCAGACCGTATTATGGAGTATTCCTGTCACCTGTGAGAATCCGGAAAAAGTTATGGATTTTTTGACATTGCTGTATACGGATGAGCGGATAAGCAATCTGCTGCAAAGGGGAATTGAAGGTGTTTCCTATGTTGTAGTGGAAAAAAATGAGCAGGGAACCCTGATTGATCTGCCGGAAGGAAAACGGATAGAAACGCTGCCTTATTATGTGACTCTGGGGATTTATGGAAATCGTCTGGATTCGTATACCTGGGTGCCGGGGGCAATCGATAAAAATGAGACGATTCGGAAATTCAGCGACAGCATTGCCAGAAGTTCTCCGGCATGGGGATATGTGTTTGATCAGGAACCGGTTCTGCTGGAAGTTTCAAGAGTGCGGGAGGTGATCGGGAAATATATGGGTATTATTGAAACAGGAACCGTAGATTCCGGGATAGAGCTGCCGATGTTTCGAAAAGAACTCAAGGAAGCGGGGATAGAAGCCGTAATAGCGGAGAACCAAAGGCAGTATGATGCCTGGAGAGAAGGGCGGCAGACGCCCTGAAAGCAGTTGGACCTGATCCGGAAAGAAGAAAAGACAGAATGATTTCTACCCACGTTACCACATTCCTGTATTGAAGAAAATTCCTTCAGATGTTATACTGTTACCGTTCGATTTTCCCGGAGCCTGGGGAAATCAAAGGAAGCGTATGACAGACTGGAGGAATTTTTTATGAACAGCGAAAATTTTTGGAAAGGCATAAGGGACGGGGTACCCATTGGTCTTGGCTATTTTGCTGTTTCCTTTACTTTCGGGATCATGGCAGTGGGCGCGGGATTGAGCGTCTGGCAGGCAGTATTGATCTCCCTGACCAATCTGACCTCGGCAGGACAGTTTGCGGGGCTTGGGATTATCAGCGCCGGAGGGGCTCTTGGGGAAATGGCGCTGACTCAGCTGATCATCAATCTCCGCTACAGCCTGATGTCTTTTTCCCTGGCGCAGAAGCTGGAAAAAAACGTGCCGCAGGTGCAGCGGTTTGTCATGGCTTTTGGTGTGACAGACGAAATTTTTGGGATCAGCGCTGTGCAGGAGGGGCGTTTGAGCCCCTGGTATAACTACGGAGCCATGTGCGTGGCGATTCCCGGGTGGACCTTGGGGACGCTTGCGGGAGCGGTGTCAGGAAACCTTCTTCCGGCCTTTCTGGTGAGCGCTCTGAGCGTGGCGATCTATGGGATGTTTCTGGCAATCATCATCCCGCCGGCCAAGAAAAACCGCGCTGTGCTGGGGGTAGTTGTGGGTGCCATGGCGGTGAGCAGCCTGTTTGCCCTGGTCCCGGTTCTTAAGAACGTGTCTTCCGGATTTGTGATCATCATCACCACCCTGCTGGTGGCGGGGGCGGCGGCATGGCTTTGTCCGGTAAAAGAAGAGGAGGCAGCTGCAGATGAATAATGTATATGTGTATATCCTTGTCATGGCGGTGGTGACCTACCTGATCCGTATGCTGCCGCTGGCCCTGGCGAAAAAAGAGATCACCAGTCCGTTTATCAAATCCTTTTTGTTTTACGTGCCCTATGCCTGTCTGGCGGCCATGACCTTCCCGGCCATTCTCTCGGCGACAGAGAGCGTGTTCTCCGCGGCAGCAGGCTTTCTGGTGGCGCTTTTGGCGTCCTACAAGGAAAAGAGTCTGGTGACGGTGGCGCTTCTGGCTTGCGCGGCCGTGTTTGTGGTGGAGCGGATACAGGTGTTTTTGTAAATGCAGGATAGTACAGTGCAAGTTCCTGTTACATAAAAAGGTCCGGCGGTGATACCGCCGGACCTTTTTGCTAATCTTCCAAAAAAACGCAGATCGATTTCCCCGTCAAACACCGTTGTGGCGGGGCCTGGCCATGTGGATGGGGAGAAGCCCGTTACCGTGAAGCTTCTCGT
>QFCE01002577.1_pt1 | contig 24986 bp, 34 predicted proteins | sample 5346091 | NCBI WGS metagenome assembly QFCE01 (sample SAMN09062252, study PRJNA434731) | Human gut metagenome, whole genome shotgun sequencing project. | isolation source: stool timepoint A chromium assembly | host: Homo sapiens | collected 2015 | reverse complement strand
TCATCAGCTCGAAGAACGCAAGGCAGGAAATGTGAATAGATGTTGAATACGCTGCTATCGAAGAAGGATTTCTTTGATAGCTTTTTTTAATTCATCACTTGACATTGTGGCAAAGATATGATGAAATTGGAATATTTCTTCCAAATTCCATCTTTTTAAAACATTTAGAAAAACATGTAGCGAAAGCAGAGGCGATTATATATGCCAACAAATAATTACATTGATATTATGGAAAAAAACCATATGGAAATTCCATGGCATGATTATACCGGTGATGACAGTAATACATTAATTAAAGAGTCAGGTTTGATTGAAAAAGCATCTGTTATTGGCAGAGTTGGTTTAATTATGCTTTCCTGTGGCACAGGTGCATGGCGTGTAAGAACTTCAATGAACAGACTTTCAAAGGAACTTCATGTTACATGTACAGTTGATGTTGGACTTATGTCCATTGAATTTAACTGTTTTGATGGAAAAGACTGTGTTTCACAGTCTCTTAGTATATCTAACACAGGGGTTAATACTTCAAAGCTTTACAGAATGGAACAATTTGTTGACAACTTTCCAAAGGAAGACGCCCATTTGACCGGTGAAGAAATTCACAAACGACTTGATGAAATAGAGAAAATTCATACATTGTATTCTCCTGTTAAATTAGGTCTTGCTGCAGCTTTTGCCTGTTGTGGTTTTACATTTCTTCTTGGAGGCGGGCCAATTGAAATGCTTTTTGCGTTTATTGCAGCCGGTGTTGGAAATATTGTCCGTACAAAGCTTATAAAACATAATTTTACATTATTTTTAAATATAGCAGCATCGATTTCAATCGCATGTTTGGTTTATGCCATTTGTTTTAATGTTGCTGAGTCTGTGCTTGGTATTGCCCATGTACATGAAGCCGGATATATATGCTCCATGTTATTTATAATTCCCGGCTTTCCATTTATAACAAGCGGTATTGACCTTGCTAAGCTAGATTTACGTTCAGGTCTTGAACGATTAACATACTCAATAATAATTATATTAGTAGCAACAATGTTTGCCTGGATTATGGCACTTCTGTTAAAGCTACAGCCACAGGATTTCACAACAATACATATGAGTAAAATTTTACTATTAGTATTAAGAATAATAACAAGTTTTTGTGGTGTATTTGGTTTCTCAATTATGTTTAACAGTTCTATACCAATGGCTACAACAGCCGCCTGTATTGGTGCAGTTGCAAACACACTCCGTTTAGAACTTATAGATTTTACACACATGCCTTACTCTGTGGCAGCTTTTATTGGTGCCCTAACAGCCGGGCTTCTTGCTTCTTTCATAAAAAGCAATAATGGATATCCACGAATATCCCTTACCGTTCCTTCCATTGTAATTATGGTTCCGGGACTTTATTTATACAGAGCAATTTACAATTTTGGCATTATGTCACTTACGGAAGCTGTCTCATGGTTCTCATTAGCTATTATGATTATTATGGCTCTTCCATTAGGATTAATTTTTGCCAGAATATTAACTGATAAAACTTTCCGTTACTGCACATAACGGTGTGTTTAAAACATAGATTGGCTTTTCCCTTTTTCAGTCAATATTTTATTCACAAAGCGATGTGCTTTACTATATTCTATGAAACTTGTGGAGGAAAAATAAATGAATTACAAAACACATGGGCAAATGTCTGAATCTATCCTAACTGCCGCGTTCCTTTCAATATCAGGCGGTTTACAGGATGCCTACACATATTTATTTAGAGGCAAAGTTTTTGCAAATGCCCAAACAGGTAACATTGTTCTTTTAAGTCAGAATATTATGGAAAGGAATTGGCACCTGGTAATTCATTATATGATTCCACTTGTTTCTTTTGCAATTGGGATTGTTGCAGCAGAAATTATTAGAACCAAGTTCCAACGAGTTCAGCAAATACATTGGCGCCAATTAGTTCTTATAATAGAAATTTTTCTACTGCTATTTGTTGGGTTCATACCTGAAAATCTCAATATACTTGCTAACGCTGTAGTATCTTTTTCCTGTGCAATGCAGGTTCAAACATTCAGAAAAGTAAATGGCTATGCCTTCGCAAGTACAATGTGCATTGGCAATATCAGAAGCGGTATGGAATCTCTTTGCGTCTTTGGCAGAACCCGTGACAAACATATTCTATTTAAGTCACTTTGCTACTTTGCAATAATTGTTATGTTTGCATTTGGTGCAGGACTTGGTAGTGGATTAATTTCTACATTTAAATTTCATACAATCTGGTTTTCTTCCATCTTACTTTTTGTAAGTTTTCTGTTTATGTTTATCAAAGAAGAAACTTCCCCTAGAATGTAAATATATACTTAATTCCATAAGAAAATCCAACACTTTTAATTAATCAGTGTTGGATTTTTTATTTATCTTTTTTCACTTTGCTTATTTATACCACTGTGGTCTACGAGTTTTTAAATACGGAACTTTCTCCTGCCACTTCTTCGACTCACCTAAATCAATATTGCAAACTAATAGCTGTTCCCACTTTGTTCAAGATAAACATTAGGCGAAAAATAATATTTATGCTCTTCGGCTTTTTTTGCCAAACGTTTAACTTCATCTTCGTTCAAATTCAAACAATACTTATCAACATTCTTTTTTTCATATTGTGGAAAAAAGGGCGACAGTTGTATTTCCGAAAAAAACAGTAAATCACTATCTTTTGCCATATCACAATTGGTGCTATGTCAAGATTTAGCACAAAATAAAATGAGAAGTTCTGTCAGCTAAGCAGCCGGCAGAGATTTAACCATCTCATACAATTTTTCAAACTCGTCAGGAGACATATAATCACAATGACTATGAATTCTGACAGTGTTATAAAAGGTTTCGATGTATTCAAAAATCAGGTTGTATGCGTGTCTGTAATTCTTAATGTTAAAACGGTTAAGCCATTCCCTTTTTCGGCAACGTCTATAGAGAACAAAAGCACGATAGAGTATGAAACAGAGCAAGGATTGCCAGCACTAATCTATGGAAAACAAGGAGTGAGTTCGTTGCCGATATAGGACATTACAGGAGAACACATAGATACAGATAATGAGCATATGTATTATTATTCGGTTGAGTTTGTAAAATAAGAATAGCAAAAAGAGAGAAGAGGATGCCATAGAATCGTTGATTTGATGATTCCGTGGCATCCTCTTTTGGAGGGGAAACTGGATTTATGATATTGTGGATTTTAGAACTTGTTTCTTATCTTTCGGTACTCTCTTGGGGAATATCCTTTCAGCTTGTGGAAAAGCCGGCTGAAATAAAGCTGATTATCATATCCGACAATCTTAGAAATTTCATTGATGGAATAGGTTGTTGTTTCAAGTAACATCTGGGCATTGTTAATTCGGATTCCCACAATAAACTGCATTGGTGTAGAACCTGTGTATTTTTTGAAGTTTCGGATAAACCAGCTGACACTCATTCCACGTGAGGCAGCATAATCATCTATGCTAATATTCTGGTTATAATTTTCACTGAAAAAGGTAACTGCGTTATCCATCTCGTGATCCAGGTATTCATTTTTCGAGATATGTTCCCTGGTCAGTTCCCGATGAAAGATGATAAGAAGATGACGGAGCAGAAGGACAAGCATTTCCTCATAATTATCTTGGCAACGCTGAAGCTCGATGATAATACGCTTGAAAATCTGTTCGTATTCCATAGAGGTTCCGACCTGAAATACATGCTCTTTATCCGGGAATCCATATTGACGTAAGATATTTTTCACATTGCTTCCTGTGAAGTGAATCCAGTATACTTCTGTCTTATCTTCTCCGTAATATTCATATTTCTGAAGTTCCTTTGGTCTGTACAGCACAATATTACCGGCGGGGACAATCGTTTCGTTATCCACATTGTCAAAATGAAAATGCCCACAACCAGCAGTGATATATATAATCTGATAATCCAGACGACCCCTTGGACGGTAGGTCGGAAGTTTGGGATGTCTGGAAAGACGGTAAGTACCGCAACTTCCTACAACCAGTGGGCGACTTTTGTCTTTGAAATCCATATGGGAGTGGTTTAAATAACCGGTATTCATATACATATGGTAGCACCTCTTTTCCTTTTTTTCGTTATTGTATCATTTAGTGCATATTTTGTCTAATCCAATTCATAGACATGTTTTGCAAATTAGGATAAGATATATATAGCAAAACAGAGAAGCGTAAACATAAAAGTAAAAGACAAGGTTTGCTGTGGAAAAACAAAGTGTAAAAAAATGTATATGTATTAAAGGAGAGTTATTTATGATTGTACCACGTTATTATGAGGATTTAAGCGTACTGCATGAAAATACAATGCCAGCCAGAGCCTATTTTATTCCGGCATCCAAAAGAATGGATAACCTGGTGGAGCACAGGGAAGAGTCAGACCGAATGCAGTTATTGAACGGAACTTGGAAGTTCCAGTATTTTAACAGTATCTATGATGTTCAGGAACCCTTCTTTGAGAAAGATTATGATACAGAAAATTTTGATGAGATTCAGGTTCCGAGTGTATGGCAGATGGCAGGATATGACACACATCAGTATACAAACATCAGGTATCCGTTCCCGTTTGATCCACCATATGTGCCACAGGACATTCCGTGTGGAGCCTATGTACATACTTTTGAGTACAGTAGAGATGAGAAAGCACCAAAAGCTTTCTTGAATTTTGAAGGAGTAGACAGTTGCTTTTACGTATGGATCAATGGCTCTTATGTAGGGTATAGCCAGGTTTCTCATATGACCAGTGAGTTTGATATCACCGACCTCCTTCGGGACGGAGAGAACAGCATGGCGGTTCTGGTCATGAAGTGGTGTGATGGTTCCTATTTGGAAGATCAGGACAAATTCCGTATGAGTGGTATTTTCCGGGATGTGTACATTTTGAAACGCCCAAAACAGGCAATCAGTGATTATCATATTAAAACAAGAATTGAGGATATGCTTGCGAAAGTAGAAATTGAAATGAAATTCTACTCTCCGTTAAATGTAAAAATTTCGATTGAAGATAGAAACGGAGCAGTTGTAGCACTAGGAAGTATTGCTGAAGAAGGAACAGCTGTATTAGAAATCGCAAGTCCGGAACTTTGGAATACAGAAAATCCATATCTATATAAACTGATTCTTGAAACAGAGAATGAAGTAATTGTAGATCACATTGCATTAAGAAAGATAGAGATTAAAGACCAGGTTATTTATTTAAATGGACAGAAGATTAAATTACGTGGTGTCAATCGACATGATTCTGATCCGGTTACTGGATTTACAATCAATACGGAACAGATTACAACCGATCTTACGTTAATGAAGCAGCATAATTTTAATGCAATCCGTTCCAGCCACTATCCGAACGCACCATTTTTCTATGAAATGTGTGACAAGTATGGATTCATGGTAATAGATGAAGCAGATATTGAAGCTCATGGTCCATTTATGATCTACAGAAAAGAAGACACTGATTACAATCGGTTCAAACGATGGAATGAGAAGATTGCAGATGATCCGGTATGGGAAGAGGCAATCGTTGATCGCGTAAAACTCATGGTGGAACGTGACAAAAACCGTTTCTGTATTGTTATGTGGTCAATGGGAAATGAGAGTGCTTATGGCTGCAACTTTGAAAAAGCACTGGAATGGACAAAGAATTTTGATCCAGACCGTATCACACAATATGAGAGTGCAAGATACCGTAATTATGATGAAACATATGATTACAGCAATCTGGATGTGTACAGCCGGATGTACCCAGCGCTTTCCGAAATTCAGGAATATCTGGATAAAGATGGAAGCAAACCCTTCCTTTTGGTAGAGTACTGTCACAGCATGGGAAACGGACCTGGAGATTTTGAAGATTACTTCCAGATGATTCAGGATAATGATAAAATGTGCGGTGGCTTTGTCTGGGAATGGTGTGACCATGCGATTGCTCATGGAACTGCTGAGAATGGAAAGACTATATATGCTTATGGGGGCGACCATGGCGAAGAAATTCATGATGGCAACTTCTGTATGGATGGATTAGTATATCCGGACAGAACGGTACATACAGGACTTTTGGAATACAAGAATGTTTATCGCCCGGCAAGAGTTATTTCCTATAACAAAGAAAGCGGAGAACTGGTGCTTCATAACTACATGGATTTTGATGACTTGAAAGATTATGTGAAGATTAGTTATGAGCTGACACAGGATGGTCTTGTGATCAGCAAAGGCATACTTCCGGAGTTTTCTGTGGCACCACACGGGGAAGGAAAAACAAACCTGAAGATCAATGATCCAGAGAATGGGAAATGTTATTTAAAACTTATTTACCATCTGAAAAAAGAATTGCCACTGTTGGATGAAGACCATATTCTTGGATTTGATGAAATTGAGGTAAGTAAAGAGGATACAAAATGTAAACTTGCAGAGAAATGGATACCAAAAACAGTAGTGGACTCTGAATTACAGGTAAATGAAAATGATACCCAGATTCATATCAAAGGCCGTGAATTCGCATATACAATCGACCGACGTACTGCACTCTTTACAGAGATGAAATTCGCAGGGCGGGAATACTTGAACCATCCGATGGAATTAAATATTTGGAGAGCTCCAACAGATAACGATATGTACATCAAGTCTGAATGGAAGAAAGCCCACTATGATAAGGCTTACACAAGAGCTTATACGACAGAGGTTGTGCAGGAAAAACATGGTGTGAAGATTACAAGCCATGCTTCCGTTGTGGCAGAGACAGTACAGAAGATTCTTGATGTGACGATTACATGGAAAATAGAAGCTGCTGGAAAGATTGATGCAGATATTGCAGTAACAAAAGACGATGAATTCCCGGATCTTCCGAGATTTGGTGTGAGGATGTTCCTGGATAAAAAACTTTCAGCTGTAAGATACTTTGGAATGGGACCACAGGAAAGTTATTGTGATAAACATCAGGCTGCGAGCCACGGTTTGTACCGGGCAGATGTAGGGGATTTACATGAGGACTATATCCGTCCACAGGAAAATGGAAGCCATTATGATTGTGAATATGTAGAGCTTAACAACAGCCGATATGGAATTGTGGCATCCGCAGAAAAGGCATTTTCATTCAATGCTTCTTATTATACACAGGAAGAAATTGAGAAGAAAACGCATAATTATGAATTAATAGAATCAGATAGTGTAGTATTCTGTGTTGACTACGCATTAAATGGCATTGGTTCTAATAGTTGTGGTCCAGTTGTATTGGAGCAGTACCGATTTGATGATGTATTATTCCGGTTTCAGTTTACGCTGATACCGTATGTAAAGGGATAATAAAGTTTCATGTAACCCGTAAGCAAAGAAGGATAGTCTGATTGCAATGTAAAGTCCGGATATACAGAGCAATCAGACAAAAACAGAGAAAAAATTAGAATTAGACATCATACGGTTAGACATATTGAGATTCTAAGTGCGATGAAGATGAGGAGCAAAGAAATTCTATGGAAGAAAAAAAGTATTTGAAATGGTATAACAAAATTGGATATGGATCAGGTGATATTGCAGGTAATGTAGTCTATGCGTTCCTGACATCTTTTATGATGGTCTATCTGACGGACTCAGTAGGACTTGCTGCAGGTGTCGTAGGTACCCTGATTGCCGTATCAAAACTATTTGATGGTTTTACGGATATATTTTTTGGATCAATGATTGACAAAACACACAGTAAAATGGGAAAAGCGAAACCCTGGATGCTATACGGATATATTGGTTGTGCCATTACGCTGGTCTGCTGTTTTACAGTACCGGTCAGCTTGGGAACAACGGCTAAATATGCATGGTTCTTTATCTCTTACACACTGTTAAATGGTGTGTTTTATACAGCAAACAATATTGCTTATTCAGCACTTACGTCACTGATTACAAAGAACAGCAAAGAGCGTGTGCAGATGGGATCTTATCGTTTTATTTTTGCGTTTTCAACAAGTCTTCTGATTCAGGCAATTACAGTTGGATTTGTAGATAAATGTGGTGGAGATGCCGCAGCATGGAGAACGGTTGCTATTATCTATGCAATCATTGGTCTTGTCGTAAATACGATTTCAGCACTTTCTGTTAAGGAACTTCCTGAGGAAGAACTTAACGAAGGAGAAGTAAAGGATGATAATGAAAAGTACGGAATGGTACAGGCATTCAAGCTTCTTGTTAAAAACAAATATTACATGATGATTTGTGGAACATATATTTTACAGCAGTTATATGGTGCCATGATTGGAGCTGGCATTTATTACATGACATGGGTACTGAAAAATAAGAATTTGTTTGGACAATTTGCATGGGCAGTAAATATTCCACTGATCATTGCCCTGATTTTCACACCGACATTAGTTGGTAAGTGGAAAGGTATGTATAAACTGAACTTAAGAGGTTATGTTTTAGCAGTCATTGGTAGAGCACTTGTTGTTGTTGCCGGATATATGGGCAGTGTTCCGTTGATGATGGCGTTTACAGCTCTTGCAGCCTTAGGTCAGGGACCATGGCAGGGAGATATGAATGCAGTTATCGCATCCTGCTCTGAATACACTTATCTTACACAGGGAAAGAGAATTGACGGAACGATGTACTCTTGTACTTCTCTTGGCGTAAAAATCGGTGGAGGTATTGGAGCGGCTGTTGTTGGATGGATGCTTGAGTTCAGTGGATATGGCGGAACAAATGCAACTCAGCCGCAGTCTGCACTTGATATGATGCAGTTTATGTATCTTTGGCTTCCGTTAATCTTTGATGTATTGATTATGTTTGCACTTTCAAGAATGAATGTAGAAGATGCAAATAAAAAACTGAAAGCAGAAAAAGGAATTGCTGCAGATGAAGTAACAGATGCATCAGACATAAATTAGAATTGACAGGAGAAAGCGTTGTCTGGTCGTTGCTCGATGAGACAGTGCTTTTTTCTATATATAAAGTGATAGAACTGTATTTTGAAAATAAAAAAGGACCACTTCATTTTTGTGAAATGGTCTTAAGAAAATATTCAGTTTTCACAAAATAGTCCTTTTAGTATTTATACATGGTAAGGATGCTTAAAATATTCAGTGTAGAATACTAAAAGGTCATTCAGATATTTTTTTAGGTTGCTCATTTGCAATTTCTCCTTTCCTTATTTACAAGTTGATTATAAGATAGGTGTAAAAGGATTGCTTGCCAAATCGAAAGAAGATATAGACAAATGTTGCAAAGGGGAGTATTTCATGCAGTTAAAATATGTTGACACAAAAGAGGAAATCATAGCAATAAATAGGAAGTCAAAACATATTGAACCACATCTTCATAATGCACTGGAGATCGTTTGTGTAACAAGTGGAACATTAGAACTTGGTGTCGGACAGGAACTATACCATATGGAAAAAGGAGATATAGGCTTTGTATTTCCAGATGTTATTCATCACTATCAGGTACTGACACCCGGTGTAAATAAAGCGATTTATCTGATTGCATCGCCATTTACGATAGCCAAATTTGCAGATATCATACAATCCATGGCTCCTGAATACCCAATCATCAAAGCGGAAAAGGTTGAACCGGAGGTATATAGGGTTATAAATGCAATTTTAGAGACAGAACAGTCGGATATTATTGTTGCACAGGCATATCTTCAAATTGTGTTGGCACGCTGCATAGGAAAATTAAATTTGGTAGAAAAGAGTAATGTGGGGAGCAACGATCTTATTTACCAGACAGTTTCCTATATATCAGCAAATTTTAAGAAGAAATTTTCGCTGGAAGAAATGGCAAAAGATCTGGGGGTAAGCAAATATGTTTTATCCAGACTCTTTTCCAAAACATTCCATAGAAACTTTAATCAATATCTTAACGATGCAAGGCTGAACTATGCATGCCATCGTTTGGAAAATACGAGTGATTCTATTACAAACATTTGTCTGGATAGTGGATTTGAAAGTCAGAGAACATTTAACCGAGTATTTAAAGAAAGATATAAAATATCACCGAGTGATTATCGGAGTATTTGTGTGAAAGAGATGTTGTCATAAAAGGTTCTGTTGATAGAAATATTTACTTTGATTTCACAGTACTATGTATTTGATTTTATGTGTGGATGGTATAATATAAAAATATTTGTAGAAAATAGCGCTTTAAATTCAGCAGAAGCTGTAATGGTTGGGAATCGTATGGATACAGATGTGATTTCAGGAATGGAAAGTGGTATGTCTACTGTATTGGTTCTCTCTGGATGTTCAACGAAGGATACACTCAAAACGTATGCTTATTTTCCGACAATGGTATTGAATGGAGTGGGAGATATCGCTAGTATGGCAAAAGCAAAAGAGGAATAGTGTGATTAGGCAAATACCAGGAGGTAAAGTATACGATGAAACTTGATAATTTTGTAGGAATGATGACAGGACATTTTGATAATAAGGATCAATTTAATAAGATGCAGGCAGAAGGGAAAACATATCCATATGCGGAACATGTAAATACAATCTGTAATGACAAAAAAACGAGAGTACTGTGGAAAGAATGCCGATACATTGAAAAGATATAAATTATTGGTGCAGGCTATTGATAACAAAGTGAATAAAGAATAAATTTAAAGTAAATTTCAGATATTTATAGTTGAAAATGGAAAAAGAGTTGTTGTGAAATAGATTATCGGAAAAAGCATCAATTGAACAAGAACCATATACTGAGGCAGAATTGAAAATAAACCTAAATTCATACAGACAAATATAACGATATAATTTGTCGGCTTAGTTGATAGAGGAAAAATTAATTATAAAAAGAGAGGGTATTACAATGAATAATGAGCAGATGATAAAAATTAAAAATTTTGATTATTTAAATCAGAACATATTAAAGGGGAAAATTCTTTTTACAGGTTCATCACTGATGGAACAGTTTCCTATTTGTGAAATTGCAAGAAGTAAAGGATTTGATGAGGTGATTTATAATCGAGGCGTTGGTGGATTGAATACAGATGAGTTTTTGGAAAACATTAATACATTGCTTTTAGACCTTGAACCATCGAAGATATTTATCAATATAGGAACAAATGATATTACGGAAGCACGATATGGAGATAAGTGGATGTCACATCTGATGGACAATTTTTGCAAAATTATTGAAACTACAAAAGATAGTATTCCTAATGCAGAAATTTATATAATGGCATTTTATCCTGCAAATTTACATTTGCCTTGGCATACAGAAGAGGCAATTCAATGGATGAAGCTTAGAACTACTGAAAATATTCGAATGTGCAATGAGCATTTGAAAGAAATCGCAAATAAATATGAATGCTATTATATTGACTGCAATGCAGGTCTCGTTAATGAAAATGGAGAACAAAAACCAGAGTATGCAATTGACGGTGTACATATGTATGCAAATGGATATTTGAATGTTTTTGAGGTAGTAAAATCCTATTTGAATTAATCGTTTATTTTATATTAATCAAATATAGGAGCATAAAAATATGAATAATATTGAAATTATATTTTTTGAAGAATACAAAAAATTAGATAATTTATGTAAGGATTTACTGGGAATCAATCAAGGAATTACGCAGTATGTAAATGAATATATGTAGTTAATAATTAGAAGAATTTGTATAAATGGAGTTCGAAAATGACAAAGGAAGAATGGTACAAACAACTATTTAGCAGACTTAATAATTCAAAATTTCGCAGTAGTTTTCATTTAAAACAAAAGGATATTGATTACATAAATGAAAAGGGAATGGAAACTATAAAGGAACATGCAAGAGAATTTATTTTTAAAAGAGAAGCTCCTGCATTTATTCCAAATGACGGAAAGCAGACTCCAACAAAAGGACATCCGGTGTTTGTTGCTCAGCATGCAACAGCTACATGCTGCAGAGAGTGTATCAGAAAGTGGCATAAAATTCAGCCGGGAAAAGAATTAAGCAGAATTCAGCAGGATTATTTGGTAGATGTAATTATGACATGGATTCAGAGTGAAGTGGACAGGTACAATAATTGAAGGAACGGAGTAATAAAATGTGGAAAATTAAGCATATATTTGATGGCGATTATGGATGTGAAGAACGTTCTGAAAGTGAAAAGCCAAAGGTGACAGTTACACTTGTAAATGAAAATAATGAGAAAAAAATCATATCAGTAGAAGACAAGTGGCTTATGGATAATAACTTAGATGAAGGCGACGAATGGCCTGAAAATTTGTTGTAATAAATTGTTTGAAATTTGAGAATATTAAAAAGAAGGTCACCGGTCAATTGAATATGCATCCAATCAAGTAAGCAGGGTGCGTATCACAATTACCGGTGGCTGTTAATTATATTTAAATATTTGATTTACAGAAAAACTTTCACGCTTTTAGTTTGTCATATCAAATGTGTTATTTCCCGGAAGAGTTATTGACTTAATATCATCAAGATTTCCAATAACTCCGGTGAATACAGTATATTTAGAACGTTTGCTGCCATTTTCTACAGAATCAATCTGAGAAATAACTTTAGGCGAGGTTTCTTTACCTTTAATATTTAATGTTGCAATACCGGTATTAAGTTCATCTATTACATCTATCAATGGTAAAGTGTTTTTTTCACCCTTATGGTATGAATAGTAGATTGTGTATTCAATAGGTGTGATAATTATTTCATTAATATAAACCTTTTTATTATTATATTTTTCGCCTAAATCAATTTCCCTATTAAATGTTTTTCTAAGTTCTTCAGTACCATGTTTTAAATCCCAGGATATTTTCCAATTGCCATTTACAAAAGTTTCATCTTCAGAATAAACTGTATGACCTGTAGCATAAAAAGATTTTATTTCCATAGTAATATTTTCAAAATCTAAATCACGTTCATTATCAACATCAAAACCGTAAGTGTAACTTGTATCATCTGATTTATAATGATTAGCATATCCTGTTGCCCATGACAGACCAACTTGTTTACCATTAGATTTTGTACAATAAAAATCAACGTCCATAAAGACATCAACCAAATCATAGCCCATATCTTCTACAGTTTTTTTCCATTTTCCATAATCAACCTTAAAATAAACGTATGCAATATTATTGTCAGCTACAGTTTCCACAAGTTCGACGGAAATACCTTTATCTTCACACTTAATGTTTTTTAAATTTGAATCAGTATAAATAGTGTCATATCCGTTTTTAATAAGATATTGTTCATGTGTTTCTTTCTCTGTAGTTTTAATAACCTTATTTTTAACGTGTGAATCCATATGTAAAATATAGTTAATTGCATAAACACTGCCATTTGATAATAAAATACAGGCTAGTGCAATAGAAGCAACTTTAAGTAATCGCGGATAAGAATGTTTCTTTTTTGTATCCTTAACAGAATTTAATATTTTGTTGTCGATTTTTTCAGATGTTTTAATTTCATCATATACTTTTTTATATTCATTAACATCCATACTGTTTATCCTCCTCTAAATTCATTTTTAAGAGCTCACGTCCTCTTTTTAATCTCATTTTAATTGCTGATTCTTTACAGCCAAGTATTTCACCAATTTGCTTACAGGAATATCCTTCGTAATAATGCAGATACATTGGAGCTTTACATTTGTCAGGGAGATTTAGAACCATTTGCAGTAAATCATTATATTCTGAAGAAAATGATTCTCCCGGTAAGTCTTCATGATTAAAAATATCTCTTTTCTTATTCCAAAATAATTTCAGGTGATTTTTGGAGAGATTAATTGAAATTCTAATGAGCCATCTTTTTTCATGTTCATCTGTTTCAAAAGCTTTGTTACTACAATAAAGTTTTGTAAAAACTTCCTGCAAAATATCTTCAGCGTCATTTGGATTTTTTACATATGTGAAGATTATTCTGAAAAGAAGATCCTTGTACTTGTAGTATTTCTCTTCGAATTGCTGAGTACTCATAATTTGAATTGTTTCTCCTTTCACCTTATATACAGTCGGGAAGCGGTAATGGTCAATTTTTAAATAATAGAAAATTTAAATAATAGTTAAATAATAAAACTTAAGCTTAAATAATATAACACATATATTTTACGCGAAAAAGAAGATTACAAGGGAAATAAATTGCTATTGAAAGTGAGCGATGGTAATATATTATGTAAAATAAAAATCATACTTATATAAACATGATGGCTTTATACGATTAGAAAATTAAAAGAAAATCTTATGATTTGGAATAAATAGTAGAATGTCGGTTTGTAAAGGAGAATTTTGTGTTGCTTTATCCGATGACAGAGTAATTGGTACAATCGGACTCATGTTGAAGGAAAAAAATTGTACTGTTTTGAAAAAATTTTTTGTAGAGAAGGCGTTTCGTTCACAGAAAGTAGGACTTTCATTATACAATGAACTTTTGAAGTATGCTAACAGCAAAGGTATTGAGCATATAATTTTGGATACACCTGCGGTTGCTCATATCTCACATAGGTTTTATGAAAAAGCTGGTTTTAAAAGAATTAATTCAGAAGAACTACCAGTACCATATTCCTATCCGGACAGGGATAGCATATTATATCTGTTGAATCTATAAAGTTATGTTTATAAGTATTTTGTCAAATCAAAAACTATACACAATTATAAGATTAGAGGAGAAAGAATATGCAGGATTGTGGATTTACAAGAGAAAATAAATGGTTTAGATATCGTGCAGCAGCAATAATAATTGAAGAAGGTTGTGTGCTATTTGCAGGAAATGAAATAGACGATTATTATTACTCAATCGGTGGTGGAGTTCATATGGGAGAAACATCTGAGCAGGCAGTAAAAAGAGAAGTGCTTGAGGAGACAGGTGTAGAATATGAAATCGACCGTCTTGCAGTTATTCACGAAAATTTCTTCAATGAAAATCAGGGAAGTTTAAAAGGAATGGATTGCCATGAAATGTCAATGTACTATTTGATGAAGCCTAGAGGAACAAAACAGCTTAATAGTGATAGTTATAGCCAGGGAGTAAGAGAAACAATGCATTGGATACCAATAAAAGATTTGGATAAATACAAAGCATTTCCAACTTTTCTAAAGGAATATTTTAGTAAGGAACATTCAGGAATAGAGCATATAATTACGGATGAAACAAAAACTGGATTATTATATTGAAAAGGTAAACCAGGGAAATTAGTCTCGTAAAAACTTTTATATAAGGAGAAAATTTATATGATAGGTTTAATAGTAGCCCGTTCAAAAAATAATGTTATTGGAAAAAATGGAAAAATTCCGTGGAAAATAAAGGGAGAACAAAAACAATTCAAGGAACTTACAACAGGAAATGTTGTAATAATGGGACGAAATTCATACGATGAAATTGGTCACCCGCTTCCAAATAGAGAAACGATAGTTATTTCGAATACTAAAAAATATATAGGTGAAAATCTTCATACAGCATCTAGTGTAAAAGAGGCTATAGAATTTGCAAAAGGAAAAGATGTATATATAGCTGGTGGCTATGGAGTATACAAAGAAGCCATACCACTAGTGGACGTAATGTACATTACTGAGATTAATATAAATGTAGAGCAAGGGGATGTCTTTTTCCCAGAATTTGATGACAATAATTTTAATATATCTATTGTAGAAACATCTGAAAATAATGAACTGTTTATAAGAAAAATTTATAGAAGAAAGAATAAGCAATAGTAATTTCCAGTTTTATTAACGATAATAAGGAATTAGACGGGTAAATTTTAAAATGTTAGAAGAGATGGAAAATATTAAATATGGAAATTTAGAAACTGCAATGTATTATTGTGAGAGAAATAAAATAGGGAAATGGATAAATCGTAGTTTGTATGACAGGAAAATTTAAATTTAACGCTTGAAAAAAGGAGAAATAAACATGGCAAAGAAAGAAGAAAGATTTGAAGTTACATTTAGAGACGGAAGTCAGCTTAAGGATGAAGGAGTTCGCCAAATCCTTGTAGATAAGGAGACTGGGGTTAACTATCTTTGTTGGAAATCTGGATATGGAGCGGCTATTACACCTCTTCTGGATTCAGAAGGAAAAGTCATAGTTACAAAGTAAAATCGGTAGTTATGGAGGTGAAAAATGTATTTCACAGACGAAAAAGACTATATTATGCGAATGATAAAAGAAATGGTAAGAGTATTATTTTCTTTAATGTTTGGGAAAAAGTATGTTTCTGTTGAACTTGAAAAAGAAAATAAATATGAAGTATCAGGGAAAAATTTGAAAGATTTTCTTGATATGATTGATTCTGGGGAAATTAACGAAGCAGAGAATATACTTTTAGATAGCATTGATTATACAGACAGAAATGAGGTAATGGCAGCAGCTCTTTTCTACCAATACCTTAGTGAGAAGGATAGTGAGTTTTTGAAAAATAATAATTATACAAAAGAAGAAGTGATGTCTGGTTTTAAGCAATTACTTATGCAGTCAGGATATACTGATTTGCTATGTTTGGTCAAAGCTGAAGAGTAATGTAGAAAATTCAAAGAGATAAGAGTGATTGGCTGAAAGGAGAAATTGTATTATATGTTCTATATTGTTTTTGACTTTATGATGGCAGTGATTATGTTTTTGTTTGGAATGTGGTTTTATAAATCAGAAGGAAAAGCTGCTAAATTCTTGTCGGGTTATAATATGAAATCAGCGGATGAACGAAAGAAATACGATGAGAATGCTATGTGTAAGGCATATGGAAAAAGAATGATGTTTATGTCAGTTCCTTTTATTATTGGAATAATCATAGATATCCAATATCAAGGAATAGGCTGTTGGATCGCATGGGGGATATGGCTTATTATGTTTGTTTTGTTGCTTATTGATAGACATAAAAGAGAACGTTAAATTCAAGTTTGTATGGGAATTTATCAGAAAATGAGGAATAGTTGAAATGGAGGCGCTATAATAACATGAAGATTGAAGGGAACCAGAAAGAACTGGATGCAATGGTAGAATTTCATAAGGGAAACCGTGTCGAGGGGCTGAGACTGCAAGAAGAATTTGCAGCGGAATTTCGTAAGGAGTATAAAGACAAAGATCACTGTCCTTGCTTGAAAGCCTGTCGTTATCACGGAAACTGTAAGGAATGTGTAGCAATCCACAGAGCGCATCAGGAACATGTTCCTAATTGTATGCGACCATTGATTAATAAAAAATTGAAATTGATGTCAGAATTAACAGAGCATACCTTGGCAAATGAAATAGAAGCTCCACATGAGATTTTAAGAAAATAGGCAAGTCAAATTCAAGTTTGGAGAATTGAAAAAAACGGAATTTACCTATTAAGACATATAAACTCTTGACAATAAAGCTCCTATATAGTATGTTTTTAATAAACTACTATATAGGAGCTTTTGTATGGAAATGAATGGAGGATTTCTTGTCACCAAAATAAAACAGCTTGGAGACCGGATTTTCGAGAAGATTCTCAGTGAAAAGAATATTGATGCGTTTAATGGAGCCCAGGGGACGTATTCTTTATGTGCTGTGGCAGGAGGATGGTATCTCAATCAGGTCACTCTCGACTAAATGCGGATTAGCGATAACATCTCTTACTACGATGCTGGAAAGAATGGAAAATCAAGGGCTGATAAGCCGTGTTCAGTCTGAAACGGACAAAAGGAAAACACTCCTGTTTCTGACTGAGAAAGCACATGCCTTAAAGGGCGAGTACGATTCTGTATCTGATGAGATGGGCAGTATTTACTACAAAGGTTTTTCAGAGGAAGAAATTACCCGGTTTGAGGAATGCCTCGACCGCATCAGAAAGAATCTTGAGGAGTGGCAGAAGTCATGAGTATTTGTATCAAAGATCAGATTCAGAACATGAATATCGTCATTGGCTGCACAGTGGGGTGTGCATATTGCTATGCCCGCAACAACGTGAAACGCTGGCATATGATTGATGACTTCGCTGACCCCCTGAATTCTTTCCGGGTAAGCTCAAGATGATGGAAAAGAAACGTCCGCAGAACTTTCTTCTTACCGGCATGAGCGATCTCTCCGGATGGAAGCCGGAATGGAGAGACGAGGTATTTGCAAAGATCCGTGAAAATCCACAGCATCAGTTCCTGTTCCTTACCAAGCGACCTGATTTGCTGGATTTTGATACCGATCTGGAAAACGCATGGTTTGGCGTTACGGTGACGAGGAAAGCAGAACTGTGGCGTATCGACGCCCTTCGGAAAAACGTCAGAGCAAAACATTACCATGTTACCTTTGAGCCGTTATTCGATGATCCCGGCACAGTTGACCTTTCCGGAATCAATTGGATCGTTGTGGGCACCATGACCGGAGCTCAGAGCAGGAAGATTCATACGGAGCCGGAATGGGCATGGTCTCTGGCGGACCAGGCACATAAGCTCGGCATTCCGGTGTTTATGAAGGAAGACCTTGTCCCTATCATAGGGGATGAAAATATGATTCAGGAAATGCCGGAAGAATTTAATAAAGTGTTAGAGGTACAGAAATCATGGAAGAAGTAATAAATGGAATCCTCATTCGTGAGGTGGAAACAAAGAACATCATGACTAAGTCTAGTCTGCCGGTAGGCGGTTACTCGGTCAATCCCTATGTGGGCTGTACACATGCCTGCAAGTATTGCTATGCTTCTTTTATGAAGCGCTTTACCGGGCACAAGGAGGAATGGGGCACTTTCCTTGATGTGAAGCATTGGCCGGAAATTAAAAATCCGAAGAAATATGCCGGACAGCGGGTGGTCATCGGTTCTGTGACAGATGGCTACAATCCACAGGAGGAGCAATTCGGGAATACCAGAAAACTTCTGGAGCAGCTGATCGGCAGTGACGCAGATATTCTGATCTGCACAAAGTCGGATCTTGTGGTACGGGATATTGATCTGTTGAAGAAGCTTGGACGTGTAACCGTTTCATGGTCGATCAACACACTAGATGAAAATTTCAAGAACGATATGGATTCTGCTTCGAGCATTGAGCACCGTATCGCTGCTATGAAGCAGGTATATGAGGCAGGTATCCGTACAGTCTGTTTCGTATCCCCGGTATTCCCCGGTATCACGGATTTTGAAGCAATCTTTGAGCGGGTAAAGGATCAGTGCGATCTGTTCTGGCTCGAAAATCTCAATCTTCGAGGCGGTTTCAAAAAGACAATTATGGATTATATCGCCGGAAAATATCCTGATCTTGTACCACTTTACGACGAGATCTATAACAAGCATAACCGCAGCTACTTTGAAGCACTTGAAGTAAAAGCTGAGAAAATGGCTAAGAAGTATGATTGTGCCTTTGTGGATAATGAAATGCCTTATGGCAGAGTCCCGCAGGGGCATCCGGTGATCGTAGATTATTTCTATCATGAGGAAATCCGTGGGACAGAGAATACCGGAAAAAGAAATCGCTAACTTCCAGTTTATAAGGATGTTTATTAATATAGAAACAAATGATATTACAGAAGCACGATATGGAGATAAATGGCTGTCACATTTAATGGACAATTTTTGTAAAATTATTGAAACCACAAAAGATAGCATTTCTGATGTAGAAAATATTAATGAAAAAGTAGCATAAAAGTGATATAATAGTTATTAGACAAGGAGACAATGTTTATGCATTATGAGATGTAAGACATTAGTGAACGGAACACAAAAATAAAATAGAGAAAGGAGATGTGTATGAGCAAAATCCAAAGGCATTTTAAGATGATGATTGGTGGCTTTCTGTTTTTTGCAGTTTTTCTTATTGGAATGAGATGTATGAGAGAGTCTGTCTATGCACTGGGAGATGTGTCAAGATATCATACAGAATTTATTAATCAGGCATGTCCAAATATAAAAGTAATAGGTAGGGCATATCTGGTTGGTCCTGACAATGTGGCGCATTGGAAAAGTCATATTGCCATGGATGTAGTACCTGCAGGAACAAAGATTCAGGGTAAAACAGTAGATCCTAAGTATCTGCCACAGGACAATATTGAAAATTTAAAGGTGCTGTATTCAAGTGTTATAGGATATCAAAATTTCACATGGATTAACGGTGCGTATCTGGAAAGTGAAACAGCTAATTTGCAGGTGGTTGAATATGATAAGAATACTGTTACTTTTTGGAGTAATGGATATAAAAGTTTTACAGGAGCACCTGTTATGTGTGCCCAGTATTTATTACAAGCTTCACATCCACCTGGATTTTATAGAACATCCAGAAACAATGTCTGGATTGATCTTGACAAAGAATATAACCGTATACCAGAAGGCACAAACATTACAAAGGTTGCTGACGGAAAAGTAACATGTGGGTTTATTGGTATTAGTCCAATACCGGGAACAGCAGATAGTGGTGATGTATATAGAGTAGGAATAAATCAGAAAATATATATAGTTACTACGAGAAGACTTTATTCTAATACATCAGATACAGATGATTTGTATTACAAAGTTATATTCCAAGGGGACAACAGTACCAACTATCTAATGAACGGATATGGTTACTATTATGTAAAAAGTAAGTACATAAACCTTTACAAAAATGGAACAGAAGTGCCAGAGGGCGCTGTAATGAAAAAAGTTTATAACTTGAAAACATTAAAGGAAATTGGTGTTAGAAAATCAAAGGATGAGTCGAATGATGACAATGTTGTAGGACTTCTTCAGGCGGATGCAGAGATAGAAACGTTGCCAAATGAAAGTGATTCAAATTGGACCACGGTATGGTTTAACAGTGAAAGAGCTTATGTTAGAACACAATATCTGACAGATGTAGAGCTGGTTGAAAATAAAACTAAAGTAAAAAATCTTTTTGTAAGCAAAGTAAAAAATAATCAATATGTATTGTCATGGTCTAAGTCTTCTGGATGTACAGGTTATAACATTACATATACAGGTATCGGGAAAAACTCGAAAGCTTTCTTTAAAAAGACCGATTATAAGAAAACATCAATTACTGTCAAAAGATCTTATTTTAAAAACAACAGAAATACTATTCTGGTGAATATTGCAGCAAATTATAAAACAGGAGCAACCGAAGCTACACAGATAGTTCTTTCGTTGGACAACAGGCCACCAAAGATGAAAAAGAAGCATCTTAACATAAAGAAAAAACAGATATCCTTTGAAAAAATGGTGATACCTGTTGATATTGTTCAATATTCAACAAATAAATCATTTAAGAATGCTAAAACTGTATGGGATAAAAAGGGTGGTGGACTTAGGGCAATTAAAAAGCTAAAGCCTAACACAACTTACTACATAAGATATAGTATTACAACTGACGTATCCACTCTAAAAGGATATAAGAAAATTGGTGGAATTTGGTCCAAGACGATAAAGGTAAAGACAAAAAAATAATACTATTTAACCGCAAAATGAAATTAAATAACAAATTTATTTTCATTAAGAGTTTCATAGTTGTCGATATGGCAGATTTCAATGTGGTCACCTTTCCATCCGATATCACAGTCACTATTAAATTTAATAGTAACTTTAAAAATAATCACCTTCAAGCTATAATTGAAAAAATATAGTTTGAAGGTGATTTTATATGGCTAGATAAGGGATATAATTGATTCGCAAATTGTACTGTTTTTATGAAGTTGAATATCACACAACTACTGCGTTATTGAATAATAATGTTCAAATGATATGATTTTTTTATAACATTCTATAGGAGGAGAAATATGTTATTCTTATCAGAAAACTTAAAAAAGTACAGAATATTAAAAAATTTAACGCAAGAAGATGTTGCAGGATATCTTGGAATTACATCACAGAGTGTTTCAAAATGGGAGCGTGGTGTTTGAGTTATAATAGGACCAAGTTAGATGAAACCCAGTAAAATCAAGGGGTTATGCCTAATTTAGTCCTTATTTTTATACCATTTTAGCGGTAAAGATAGGGCAGCGCTGCAATATTAAACCGAAAATCCAAGTCAGTATCACAGATGTCCACAATCAGTCTGAGAGTGAATCTGTGTGCTTAGATTAGGTACAATTTTATATCAAAAACATTTAGTGAGGACTAAATTAGCACTTGAGATGGAATACTCCATCAGCTGGTTTGGTCCTCTTTTTATTTGAGAGGAGTGGTCGAATGGGCAAAGTGTTAATTTGGTTCGTAATCATTATTAGTACAGTGGTTCTCTACTGTCTTATGAAAGTTAAGGCAGAGAGTGATGAACTGTATGAGGAATTAATGAGAAAGCATTTTTATGGCAGGTCTGATGATATTCCTGCATCTGACAAAACTGAGCACTTGAAAGGGTGTGGGTAATTATATGAAATTTTGCAAAACAATAATGCAGACAATACAGAAAAGGAGTGAAAGGAACATGAATAACAAGTTAGAAGTAATCGGCATTGATCATGGCTGGTCAATGATGAAAACAATCTCTCAGGTATTTGTCACAGGTGTTAAGGAGATTACAACAACTCCAGCATTGTTTGGCGATGTACTTGAGTATGAAGGAAAGTTCTATAAGGTTGGAACTGTGAGGCAGGAAGTAAAGGATACCAAGGTCGAAGATGACAGCTTTTATCTTCTCACACTTGCAGCAGTTGCTAAGGAACTTAAAAGAAGAGGTCTTGCAGAGGCAAAGGTATTTCTTGCTGTAGGACTTCCACTTACAAGATTTGGAGCTGAGAAGAATGACTTTATCAAGGACCTGACAAAGAATAAGCGTGTAAACTTCAAATATGAGAATGAGTCATATCATATTGAAATTGATGATGTGGCAGTATTCCCTCAGTGTTATGCAGCAGTAGTGGATAAGATTCCTACAATGGCAAAGAAAACGCTGATAGTAGATATCGGTAGCTGGACAATCGACATTATGCCGGTAATCAACAAGTCACCGGATGAATCAAAGTGTGTGACGATACCAAAAGGTCTTATTACCTGTATGCGTTCTATCAATGAACAATGTGTAAGACAACTTAACGGAGAGGTAGACGAGTCAGAGATACAGAACATCATGCGATATGGCAGGTCAGATATTGATGATGAATACTTTGCCATTATCAAGGCAGAGATAGAGGATTTTGTTGATAAGGTATATAACTCAATCCGTGAGTTTGGGTATAACTTAAAGACTACACCGATTGTATTTGTCGGAGGCGGGGCAGTTGTGATGAAAAATTTTGGTAGTCACGATGCCAAGAACATTTCCTATAACCTTGATGTAAAGGCAAATGCTAAGGGAGAACTTTTCGTATCAATGCCTAGATACCGCTCCAATGAGCGTGATGAAAGCAATGGTGTGATTTATAAGGATGTGTGCAATCCTATCACAGCAGAGTTTCGTGAGGAACTCTATACCAATATCCTTGATGCCTATGCAAGAATTAAGGAACCGGAGAAAGAGGAGACACAGAAGCAGGAGCGTACACAGGAAATGCCGGAGTTTTCCGTAACTGTGACACCTTATGAGAGGGAAGGTAGTAACATCAAGGGACTTGCACGCATTTATTTTGAAAACAGTTTCATCGTAAATAATATCAATATCGTGCAGGGTAAAGAGAAAATCTTTGTATCAATGCCTTCTTATAAGACAAAGCAGGTGGATGAGCAGGGCAAGCCAATCTATCAGGATGTCTGCTATCCGGTCACAAAGGATTTCAGGGAAAAACTCTATAATGAGATTATCTCTGAATATGAGAAAGCAAAGGATAAGAGCAACGAAAAGGCAAGAGAGAGTGCAGAGAAACATCATGGTAATCCCGATAAAGAGAAGGACAAAGAGGCAACGCCCTTTCGATAATTAGTAATCAGAGTACAGGGGCGGCCAAGGCTGCCCCACTTATAGAATGGAGGAAACAGAATGGATATGGAAGCAGGAAAAACACTTACCAATGAGGAGGTCATAAGAGAACTTCTCGACTTATTAAAGAAAAATGCCATGAAAGAGCAGGCAAACGATGTATTTGAGATATGCAGCTATGTGGATGGACTGGAGAAAAAGATTGATTCCATGACGGAAGAACTCACCAATATGCAGAATCAGATCAAAGAAATGCAGGAAGATACACTTGTCAATAATGCTAAAAAGGCATTGTCGGAAGCACAGGAGCGACTTAATGCCAGATGTGAGCAGATAAAGTCGCAGGTATTGGAAGTGAAAGCACAGGTCAAATCTACAGCAAAGAGCATAGTTGATGAAGCAAAGGCAAAGGGAAGAGCTGCATTATACAGGCTGTCGGAGTTTTTAGGAATTAAGAAAAGGCTTCTTGATATCCGAGAGAATGTAAGAGGTGCAATCAAGACCACGGATAAGGATATAGCAAAGACAACACTTCTTGCAAAAGGATTTCGTGAAGCAGGGCAGACAGCAGCTAATGCATTCCGTACTTTTGCTGACAAACCGGAGGTAGATTATTCTCAGAAAGAGCAGAAACATCCCATTACAAAGGCAGTACTTGCTCCGATGAAAGCAGTGAAAAAGATGCTTGTATCAATGGAACTTCATTTGGATGCATCTATTGATAAGCTGGATAATTTGGCTATGAATGTGAAGCTTTATAAGGAAAAGGGTATGGAGAATATGAAGAAGCAGGAGCAGACAGAGCCGGAGAGGGCTGAAGCAGAGAGAGTGGAAGCAGAGGTTGTATACTCTCCAATGGTCGCTGAGCCGCAGGAGTATCAGTATAATGCAGATGCATTTGAGGCTAGAGGTGCGGATGAGGTGAAGCAGGAGGCAGCACATAAGGAAACAGCGAAGGTAAGAGAAGATAAATCCAGATAGATGTAAGGGCGTGGGAGAGATTCTGCGTCCTTTTTTTTCAAGTGCATGGCCAGTGGTAGACATGTTATAATAATTGTTGATATGGTCGGATTTTGTGAGGTAGAAAAGATGGGTAAAGATTATAAGGTAAAAGAGATAGATTTATCAGGCGTGAAATTCATTCCTGGAAAATATTATTATATTGATTCGTTTAGCAAAAAATTAACTGAATTTGATATTTATGATTTTAGGATAAAAGCTGATAGAGTATTTGCCGTAGGATATTTTTGTGTATGACGAAAAGACAGATTGCATATCTGCCTCATAATGGAGTAT
>QFCE01000106.1_pt1 | contig 25029 bp, 16 predicted proteins | sample 5346091 | NCBI WGS metagenome assembly QFCE01 (sample SAMN09062252, study PRJNA434731) | Human gut metagenome, whole genome shotgun sequencing project. | isolation source: stool timepoint A chromium assembly | host: Homo sapiens | collected 2015 | reverse complement strand
CTTTGCTCCGCAATTTCCCACGGATTTTACACGGAACTCCCACAAAAATTTCCTCCTTCCAGGATCTCTGTTTTAGGCAGAAGAAAGCATGAGACACCCATCGAATTGTCTTTTTAAAAAAGACAAAAGTGCATACTATGAGGGAAATCTTTATCATAATTTTTTTCTTATTATTATATCAAAAAATTTGTTTTTCCTATTGACCTCATTGCTTTAAAGTGTTAAGATGGGAAACGTCGATTTCGAGAGAAATCGGCAGTCATATTTACCATGTTCGAAAGAAGGTCTCATACAATGAAAAAGAAAGTGTTTGCCACTGTGCTGGCTGGCATGATGGCGCTGAGCTTGACTGCCTGCGGAAACGCAGATTCTACTGCGCCAGAGGAAAACGGCAGCGGTACGCAGACGGCCGCGGGCTCCTACACAGTCGGCATCTGCCAGCAGATGCAGCATGCTGCCTTGGATTCCGCCACCCAGGGATTCCAGGATAAGTTGAAGGAGCTGATCACCGCGGACGGCGGAGAGGTTGAATTTGAAGTGGAAAATGCCTCTGGAGAGTCTGCAAACTGCGCTTCCATCATCAATGGCTTTGTCTCCTCCAATGTGGACTTGATCATGGCCAACGCCACCGCTTCTCTCCAGGCTGCTCAGGCCGGTACGGCAGATATCCCCATTTTGGGAACCTCTGTCACGGATTATGCCACTGCCCTGGGAATGGACAACTGGACGGGCACCACAGGCACCAATATCTCCGGCACCGCCGACCTGGCGCCTCTGGACAAGCAGGCTGATATGATTCAGGAACTCTTCCCCGATGCGAAAACCGTCGGCCTGCTGTATTGCTCGGCAGAACCGAACTCCTCTTACCAAGTGGGGGTCATTAAGCCTCTGCTGGAGGAGATGGGATATACCTGCACAGAGTACGCGTTTGCAGACTCCAATGACGTGGCTTCCGTTACCACTTCCGCCTGTGCTTCCAGTGACGTGATTTACATCCCCACAGACAACACCGCCGCCTCCTGCACAGAGGCCATTCGCAACGTAGTGGTTCCCGCAGGGGTCCCCGTTGTGGCTGGAGAACAGGGCATCTGCTCTGGCTGCGGCGTGGCGACTCTGTCTATCGACTACTACGAACTGGGCCAGCTGACTGGCGAGATGGCCTATGACATTCTGGTCAACGGCAAGGACCCCGGCACCATGGAGATCCAGTCTCTGCCCACTGCCACCAAGATGTATAATCCTTCTGTCTGCGAGGAACTGAACATTACCCCGCCGGAGGGATACACCGCCATCGAGACCACGGCAGAATAATCCGATCCATTTGTCTGGAACCCGGGCGGAAAGGGGCCTCCTTTTCCGCCCGGTCTCGATTTGTCTTTCTCATTCGATGAACACGGAGGAATCAACGTGGATTTTTTCTCAGATTTGCTCAATGCGCTGCCGGGCGCCCTGGCCCAGGGCCTGATTTGGGGGCTCATGGCCATCGGCGTCTATATCACCTTTAAGGTCTTGGATCTGGCCGACTTGACGGTGGATGGAACCATGTGCACCGGCGGCGCGGTATGTATCATGCTGATGACCAATGGGGTCAATGTCTGGGTGGCGCTGCTGTGCGCCTTCATCGCGGGGATGATTGCCGGTGCCATCACCGGACTGTTGCACACGGCCATGGGTATCCCCGCCATACTGGCAGGAATTTTAACCCAGCTGGCCCTGTTTTCCATTAATCTGCGAATCATGGGCGGCAAAGCCAACCAGGCCATCAACCCGGACAACTATGATCTGCTGGTCTCCCTGCGGAATGTAAAGCATCTCAGTTTGGAAAACCCCATCCTGGTGACACTGCTGTTTACCGCGGTTCTCATTGCTTTGCTCTACTGGTTCTTTGGAACAGAGCTGGGCAGCGGCATCCGGGCCACTGGCGCCAACCCCAACATGAGCCGGGCCCAGGGAATCAATGTCAACCGCAACAAGGTTTTGGGACTAATGATCTCCAACGGGATTGTGGCGCTGTCCAGCGCCCTGTATTCCCAGTACCAGGGATTTGCCGATGTCAACGCCGGCCGGGGCGCCATTGTCATTGGCTTGGCGGCAGTGATCATTGGCGACGTCATTTTCTCCCGTATTTTCCAGAATTTCGCCCTGAAACTGGTGTCTGTCTCCCTGGGTGCTGTCATCTATTACGTGGTGATTCAGATTGTCTTGACCCTGGGGCTGGACAGTAATGATCTGAAGCTCTTCTCGGCCTTGGTGGTGGCCATCTTCCTGGCAGTTCCCTATTGGAAAAACCGGTATTTCCGCAGCAAACCCAAGGCAGTCCCCGCAGGGAAAAAGGAGGGTGTCCCCCATGCTTGAACTCAACGGACTTTACAAGGTTTTCAACGCTGGCACCGTCAACGAAAAGCGGGCCATTGACGGTCTGGACCTCACCCTGGAGGAGGGGGACTTTGTCACGGTAATCGGTGGCAACGGCGCGGGAAAATCCACCACCCTGAACCTCATTGCCGGGGTCTTTCCCGCAGATCGCGGAACCATCCGCCTGAATGGCGTGGACATCACGCGGCTTCCCGAGCACAAACGGGCCAAATATCTGGGCCGGGTGTTCCAGGACCCGATGATGGGAACCGCAGCCACCATGGGCATTGAGGAAAACCTGGCGCTGGCCAACCGCCGGGGCAAATCCCGTGGACTCCGCCCAGGTATTACCAGCCAGGAGCGGGAGCTCTTCCGGGCGCAGTTGGCCGCCCTGGGCCTGGGCCTGGAAAACCGCTTGACCAGCAAAGTAGGGCTTCTCTCTGGTGGACAGCGGCAAGCTCTGACTCTTCTGATGGCAACCTTGAATCAGCCGAAGCTCCTTCTGTTGGATGAGCATACAGCAGCGCTGGACCCAAAGACTGCGGACAAGGTCCTTCAACTGACCGAGGAAATTGTGGCCCGGGATCATTTGACCACCCTCATGGTGACCCATAACATGAAACACGCCATCCAGTACGGCAACCGTTTGATTATGATGGATGCCGGCCGTGTGGTGGTGGACATTCGCGGAGAGGAGAAAAAGAACCTGACGGTCTCCGACCTATTGGAAAAATTCAATATTGAAAATGACCGTATGCTCCTGTCTGAATAAATGTGTCAGAATATACTAATTTAGAGGGAAACATTGATGACAAGATTCCGCCTCCTGTTGTAGGATAAAGCTTACAACAGGAGGTTTTTTACTATGGAAAAATACACGTACATTCGAAAGACCATCACATGGGAAAACCGGCGCTATGAAGTCCGGGGCAAGACCGAGCAGGAGGCATGTGACAAGCTGGCCGAACTGGTGGCCTCCTTAAACCGGGGAGAATTTGCCACCAGCGGAAACACCACGGTGGACCAATGGTTTCTCCAATGGAAGGAGACATACAAAGCCCCTTCCGGCCTCACCCAAAAGAGTTTGGGCCTCTATGATGAGAAGTATAACGGCTATATTGGCCCCGCCATTGGGACATTAAAATTAAAAGACGTACGAGACCTTCATCTGCAAACCATCCTCAATACCCAAGCGGGGATGTCATACTCGCATGTATCCAAACTGCGTATGGTAATGCAGGAGCTCTTCCGGCAGGCACGCCGGTCCCGGCTGATTATTTATGACCCTGCAGAAGGGCTCCTGTTGCCGGAGAGTGTCAAGCGGAGCCATCGTCCCATCACCAAGGCGGAACGCAGGCACATTCTGGCCGTGGCACAGACCCATCCCGCCGGCCTGTGGGTGCTGACCATTCTGTACACGGGTCTGCGGCCTGGAGAGACGGCGGCCTTGTTCTGGGAGGATATTGACTTTGATCGAAATGAAATCCACGTTTATAAAGCCGTAGAAAGCGGGACCCGGACCATCAAAGCCCCCAAGACTCCCGCAGGGATTCGGGATATCCCCATGCGGCAGGAGCTGCGAGAGCGCCTGCTGGCGGTCCGGGGCGAGGGTACTGCGCCTGTATTTCCCTCCGCCAACGGCGGCATACGCAGTGCCAACAGCCTTCGCCGGCTCTGGAATTCCTTTGCTCACGCTTTGGACCTTCACATGGGCGCGAAAGTCCGGGACGGCCAAATTCTCCAACATGCCATTGCCCCGGATCTGACGCCCTATTGTCTCCGGCATACCTTCTGCACCGACCTTCAGCGCGCCGGAGTCCCAATCAACGTGGCCAAAGAATTGATGGGGCATGCGAATATCTCTGTCACAGCGAACATTTACACACACCGCGATCAAAAAGTACTTCATAATAATATGGCAAAATTAAATCCAAAAGGGAGGAGGACCGCAGGAAGGACACAAGAAAAAACCGTGTGAACTCCGTGGAAAACCTGTGGGAAATTGCGGAGCAAAGCATTGCGGGGCAAGGAGTTCCCCCAGAAGAAGGTTCTGAGCCTGGTGCTCTGTGTGGCTGTGATGCTGTCTGTCATGGTCATGGGCGCCGGGGCGGCGTTCTCGGATCAGGACAAGATCGAGAACACCGAGGCCGTTGATGCGTGCTCTGCGCTGAACATCATCGGCGGGTATCCTGACGGGTCCTATAAGCCCGAAGGGAACATTAAGCGGTCCGAGATCTGCAAGATGATCTGCGTGGCCCTGAACGGCGGCGAGGAGCCCACCCTGGGCACACCTGCCACCCCCACGTTCTCCGACGTGCGCAACACCCCCAACGCTGCTTGGGCGGAGAAGTACATTGAGTCCTGCGTGTCCCAGGGCATCGTGTCCGGCGTGGGCGGCGGCCGGTTCAGCCCCAACGGCAATGTGACTGCCAGCCAGCTGTCCAAGATGCTGCTGGTCAGCCTGGGTTACGATTCCGACATTGAAGGTTACACCGGCAATGCTTGGGATATGAATGTCAACGTTCGTGCTACCCAGGTTGGCCTGTACAAGGGCCTGGAAGGTGTGGACGTCTCCGCTGCGCTGACCCGCGACAATGCGGCCCAGATGGTATGGAATGCCCTGCAGGCCAAGGAAGTCAAGTATGAATATACTCTGGTTTCTGAAAATGGCCAGCTGGTCTCCAAGCCCACTCTGGTGGAGAAGGACATCACCCTGCTGGAGGACAAGTATGACGCGACCATCACCACTGGTGTTGTGACCAACGTTGACTACAACTCCAAGGGTTATACGGTGCAGATCCAGACCGGCGTTGATAAGACGAATCAGCCGATCTATGTTAACCTGTCCAAGCTGACCAACGATCCCACCGACCTGGTTGGAAAGTCCGTCAAGGCCATGTACAAAGACGCCGATGAGGTGTACGGCATTTATGTCAATGCCGAGAACACCGCCACTGTGGTGGAAACCACCCTGGGTGATCTGGATCTGAGCAAAAGCGAATATAAGCTGGACGGTGTCACCTATAAGGTAAAGACCGGCGTCTTCGGTGCTGTCAAGGCAGTTGATGCCCTTGGGAATACATTGAAAAATGGCTCTTCTGAGCTGAAAACTTTGAATGATGTGAAAACGGATGGCACTATCTTCTCCAAAGCCTCCAAGGTGGTTCTGATTGACAACACCGGCGATGAGAAGATCGACATCGCAGTGGTGACCCCTGTGGCCTTTGGTGAGATCACCTATCTGAACGCCAAGAACATCACCGTGAAGGGCGTTATGACCAACGCGAAGGTGGAAGACTGCGATATCTATAAGGACGCCGCCAAGGGCGACCGGGTTGCTGTTGTCAAAGACACCTATGTTGCCGACGACAGCACGGTGATTACCAAGCTGGATTCCGTTTCCGGTAAGGTGGATGCGACCAAGGATGGAGAAGCCCGTATTGATGGAACTTGGTATGATACGGCTGTTACCGTGAAGCTGGATGACAAGGGTGAGTTCTTCCTGTACAATGGCTACATTGTAGATGTGGATGCCACCGGCGGCTCCATTGCGGATGTTGCTTATCTGATCTCCTCCGGCACCTCTATGGACGTGGACGGCAACTATCAGGCCAAGGTTATGATGAACGGCGAGACCAAGCTGGTTTCTATGAAGAAGACCGACTCTGTTGATGCTGGTAGTAAAGAAGTATATGTCACGTATGAGATTGACGATGGCGTATATGAATTCACTAAAATTACTGCGGGCAACATATTAAATGATGAGTATACTGCTGCGGCAGTCGCTTCTTACAAAGATGGTCGTATCTATACAAGCGATAATGGAGAATACTTGATTGATGATGATGCCGTTGTCTATGTCAAGTACAATACAGACAAGTATGCGATTCTGTCCGGCAAGGATGTTGCTGGCTGGGGTGATAAGGAAAAGACCTTCACTGGTAGCGATTCCATGGTCTTGGTTGAGGAGGGAGACTCCATGAAGAAGATTCAGGGGGCCTTCATTAACCTGGGCAGCGACAAGATGCCCGCCTCCACGGTTTCCTATGGCTTGATTGTCAGCGACATTGTGAAAGCAAGTGACAACAAGAGTGAATTCACCCTGTGGAATGGCTCTGAGCAGATTGAAGTGGTTACCTCCAGCAATATGGAGGGTATCAAGAAGTTCCAGGCTGTTGAGTATGTAAAGAACAGTGACGATACCTACGACATTGATGCCGTTTCTGTTTACGGTGGCAAGTGCGACCATATGGCCGGTGTTACCAGTGGGCTGGATCAGTATTCTATCCTGAGCCATACGTCCAATGTTGTTCAGCTCGGCAACGGTAACTATGCCGCGAAGAACTATAACATCACAAAAGACACGCAGATTATCTATGTGGACACCTCCGCAAGCGAGCTGGATGCCATCTGTGTGAACGGCGGCACCATTTCTGATGCTGCACCCGGCGAGAAGGAAAACACATATTATCGGAATGCATCTTTTGTAATTGATGAAGGTTCTGATCTGGCGTTGCTGATTGTGTTGACCAATACAGGCACTACTTCTAACACCATTGGGACGGGAACTCATTCGGACTCTTGATTCGTAACCACCAGGATTTTCCCATTAAAATGATTGTCCTGCAAATCTAAGATAAGAGAGCTGGCTGACTCTTTCGAGTTGGCCAGCTCTCCTGCTATTCCCCCTTGCATTTCTTCCAAAAAGGTCTATAATTTCAAATTAGAATACTTCTCCGGGGGGCATGTGATGTGAGACGCCAGTTCCTCTTCGGCTGCCTGTTCATCGCCCTGGCGGCGGTGATCTTTTCCACCATGGAAGTCCTGCTCAAACTCCCCGCTGTGGCGGGGGCCTTTCACCCCATGCAGATCACGCTGGAGCGGTTCCTGGTGGGGGGGATCTGTCTGCTCCCTGTGGCGGGGTGGACCCTGCGGCGGAAGGGGATTCGCCTGACCAGGCGGGACGTGGGGACCTTTGCTCTGACAGGGCTTTTTTGCGTGCCGTTGTCCATGGTCCTCTATCAGCTGGCCATCACCCACGGACAGGCCAACGTGGTGGCGGTGCTGTTTTCCGGCAATCCGATCTTTGTCACCCTTCTGGCCTTTCTCCTTCTCCATGAAACCATTGCCTGGAACAACCTTTTGGCTCTGGTCCTGGAGGTGCTGGGCATTGGGGCCATTGCCGGGTTGGGCGGCAGTGCGGTCAGCCTTTCCAGCGTGGCACTGGCGGTGCTGGCCGCCCTGTTTTTCGCCGCCTACGCGGTGCTGGGCAAACGGCAGACGGCCCGGACCGGCAGCCTGGTGGTCACCTGCGGCAGCTTTCTCTGGGGCGGTCTGGAGCTGGGCGTCCTTCTGCTGCTGGGCCGGACGGAGGTTGGAAGCGCGCTGTTTGGACAGCTGGGACTGACCATGTTCCAGGATGTCCCGTTTCTCCAAGGGCTGACGGGGCAGACCCTGCCCTATTTCCTCTTCATTGGCATCGTCAACACCGCCCTGGGCTACGTTTTTCATATGCTGGCCATTGAAAAGACCAGTGCCATCCACGGCAGCCTGGTCTTTTTCTTCAAACCCATTCTGGCGCCTCTGTTTGCCCTGGCAGTGCTGGGGGAAGCTGTGACCCCTCCCATTCTCCTGGGCATTGTCTGTTTTTTGGCCGGGAGCCTGGTGAGCATCCTGCCCGACATCCTTCGGGCACGAAGGGCAGGGCAAGGCCGCCTGGCAGGGGAGGCCGCCCCACAACACGAAGGAAAAGGAAGGTAGAATCCCTATGCAGTTTACCCCCATTGATCTGTCCACCTGGCCCCGCCGGGAACACTTTCATTATTACCGCAACCAGCTGCCCTGCGGCTACTCCGTGACGGTGCAGCTGGATGTGACCCGGTTTCGGGCCATGCTGGAGCGGAAGGGTCTGAAATTTTACCCCAGTTTCATCTGGTGCGTGTCCCATACAATCCTCTCCCACCCCGCCTTTCGGATGGGCGTGGACAGTGAGGGCCGGCCTGGAACCTATGACAGGATGCATCCCAACTACACCGTGTTTCACGAGGATGACCACACCTTTTCCGACCTTTGGACGGAACACAACGAGTCCTTTCCCGTGTTTTACCAGGCGTTCCTGTCCGATGTGGCCACCTACGGAACCCGGCATGGGATGAAAGCCCGGGCCGGTCAGCCGGCCAACTTTTACTGCATCTCCTGCGTCCCCTGGCTGTCCTTTACCGGCTATGCCTCCACGGTCCCCGGGGGGCAGCCCAATCTGTTTCCGGTGATCACCTATGGAAAGGCCGCTGAACACCAGGGGACCTGGACGATGCCCTTTGCCGTGAACATCTCCCACGCCGCCGCGGACGGTTGGCACACCGCCCAATTTCTGAACGACCTGCAGGCCCTGCTGGACAGGGTGGACCTGGAGGAGGTGGCCCGGTGAACCAGGCTTTACAGGAGGAATTCCGCGCCAAAACCATTTCCGCCCAGCAGGCCGCCGCCCTGGTCAAGAGCGGCCAGCAGGTCTACCTGGGCTGCTGCACCAGCTATGCCAGAGCCATCGCCGACGCCCTGGCCGCCCGGTCGGAGGAGCTGGAGGATGTCACCATCGGGTGCTCCAACATCATTCCGCCCATGACGGTTCTGGACTGCGCCCATCCCCAGGCCTTTCGCATCTCCACGTATTTTATGGGGTATGAGGAGCGGCGGGCCTGGAAAGCGGGGCGGGCGGACTTCACCTCGGTCCATCTGGGCCAGGTGGACCAGTGGTGCCGGGAGACCTTCCATCCGGACCTGGCCTTTTTTGATGTCTCCCTCCCCGACGAGGAGGGCTACATGAGCTTTGGAGCCTCCGGCTGCTGCATGCACCCGTTTATCCAGGAAGAGACCGACAACATTGTGCTGCAGATCAACCGCTTCTCCCCCTACGTCACCGGCCAGCGCACCAAAATCCACATCTCTCAGGCCAGGCATGTGGTGTGGGCAGATGTGGAAAAGGAGACCATTCCCGGCGGCCCGGCAGAGGAGGACCCCACCGTTGCCGCCATGTCCCGGTACCTGCTGGACCAGATTCCCGACGGTGCCTGTATCCAGCTGGGCATTGGCGGCGTGGCCACCGCTGTGGGCTACGGGCTCATGTCCAAGAATGACCTGGGCTGCCACACGGAGATGATGTCCGACTCCATTATGGCCCTGATGAAGGCCGGCGTCATCAACAACAGCCGGCCTAAGTTTATCCCCGGGCGGACCGTGGTGGGCTTCGCCTTTGGGTCCCGGGCACTGTATGAATTTTTGGACCACAACGAGGACCTGTTCTTCGGACCCTTTCCTGTGGTGAATAACCCGGTGAACATTGCCCAAAATGACAATATGATCTCCATCAACACCGCTATGTCCATCGACCTGTTTGGCCAGGTGGCGGCGGAGGGCATGGGGACGCGGCAGTTCAGCGGCACCGGCGGACAGGGGGATTATGTCCGGGGGGCCCAGCTGGCCAAGGGGGGCAAATCCTTTCTGGCCTTCTCCTCCACGGTGGGCGTGGGCTCGGACGGTGCCCCCAAGAGCCGGATTGTCCCCACCTTCCCGCCGGCGACCATCGTCACCACCCCCCGGTCGGACGTGCAGTATGTGGTCACAGAATATGGCGTGGTCAACCTGAAACCCCTGACCACCCGGGACCGCGCCCGGGCACTCATCGACCTGGCCCACCCGGACTGCCGGGGGATGCTCACTGCGGAGGCCAAGAAGCTGGGGCTCCTTTGACCCCTTGTTTTCCCCGGCGCGGCCCGGCAGGGGCTGCACCGTGCAGATAAGATCATAAGAATTGGAGGATACCAACATGAAACTCGCGATCCCATACGACAACGGCCAGGTGTTCCAGCACTTTGGCAAGACAGAGGCCTTTAAGATCTACGACATCGTAGACGGAAAGGTGGGCCCCTCCATGGTGATGAGCACCAACGGGCAGGGCCATGGCGCCCTGGCCGGCCTGCTGCGGGGGCTGGGCATCAGCGCCGTGATCTGCGGCGGCATTGGCCCTGGGGCCATTGAGGCCCTGCAGTCCCTGGACATCACCCCCATCCCCGGCATCACCGGGGACGTGGACCAGGCGGCCCAGGACTTTGTGGACGGGAAGCTGGTCCCCAACACAGAGGCCCTCTGCAACCATCACCACCATGACGACGGCCATTCCTGCGCGTCTCACACCTGTGGGAGCGGCGGCTGCCATGCCCATTGAGTTATCATACGGCGCAAAAACCCCCCGGACGGACAGGAAATGTCCGCCCGGGGGTTAATTTATCCCCCAAACAGCGGGGTGGACAGATAGCGGTCGCCCGTGTCCGGCAGCAGGACAACGATCCGTTTGCCCTGGTTCTCCGGCCGTTTCGCCAGCTGGATGGCAGCCCACAGGGCGGCCCCGGAGGAGATTCCCGCCAGCAGGCCCTCGGTGCGGCCCAGCTCCCTGCCCGTGGCAAAGGCGTCCTCATCGGTGACGGAGATCACCTCATCGTATACCCCGGTGTCCAGCACCGGAGGGACAAAGCCCGCGCCGATGCCCTGAATTTTGTGGGGGCCTGGGGTCCCTTTGTGCAGGACGGGGGAACCTGCCGGCTCCACTGCCACCACCCGGATCTTGGGGTTCTGCTGTTTCAGGTAGGTCCCCACCCCGGTGATGGTGCCGCCGGTGCCCACCCCGGCCACGAAGAGATCCACCGCGCCCGCGGTATCTGCCCAGATCTCCGGGCCCGTGGTGGCCTGGTGGACGGCGGCGTTGACCGGGTTCTCAAATTGCCGGGGGAGAAAGTGGTTGGGGATGGCGGCGGCCAGTTCCTGTACCTTTGCCAGGGCGCCTTTCATCCCCTTGGCCCCCTCGGTGAGCACCAGCTCCGCCCCGTAGGCCTTCATCAGCTGGCGGCGCTCCACACTCATGGTCTCCGGCATAACAAGAATGAGACGGTATCCTCTGGCCGCCGCCAGGGCCGCCAGGGCAATCCCCGTGTTGCCGGAGGTGGGCTCTATGATCACGGTGCCGGGGGTCAGCAGCCCCTTTGCCTCCCCGTCGTCCAGCATGGCCTTGGCCACCCGGTCCTTCACGGAGCCGGCGGGCTGGAAGGCCTCCACCTTGGCAAGTATACGGGCGGCCAGCCCGTGCTTCTGCTCCAGGCGGGTCAGCTCCAGCAGGGGTGTTTTGCCGATCAACTGGTCGGCGGATGTGAATGGGGTTCCCATATAGAATGCCTCCTTACATGGGTTAAATCGAGTTTATTGGGAATGTTACAGGGTCGATTGGGCTTCCACGGCAGAGAAGGCCTGCTCCAGATCGGCTAAAATGTCGTCGATGTGTTCCGTGCCGATGGAAAGGCGAATGGTACCGGGGCGGATTCCCTGGGCCAGCAGCTCCTCTTGGGGGAGCTGGGCATGGGTGGTGGTGGCAGGGTGGATGACCAAGGATTTGACGTCCGCCACGTTGGCCAGCAGAGAGAACAGCCGCAGGTGGTCAATAAACCGATAGGCCGCAGGCTGCCCGCCCCGGATATCAAAGGTAAAAATGGAGCCCCCGCCCCGGGGGAAATACTTCTGGTACAGCGCGTGGTCCGGGTGGTCGGGCAGGCTGGGGTGATTCACCCGCTCCACCAGGGGATGGCCGGCCAGGTAGGCGATCACCTGCTTGGTGTTCTCCCCATGACGCTCCAGGCGCAGGGACAAGGTCTCGGTCCCTTGCAGCAGCAGGAAGGCGTTGAACGGGGAGAGGGCCGCCCCGGTGTCCCGGAGCAGAATGGCCCGGATATAGGTGGTAAGGGCGGCAGAGCCGGCGGCCTCTGCGAAGCTGACGCCATGGTAGCTTGGGTTGGGGGCAGCGATGGAGGCATAGCGTCCGCTGGCCTTCCAGTCAAAGCGCCCGCTCTCCACGATCACGCCCCCCAGGCTGGTGCCGTGGCCGCCGATAAACTTGGTGGCCGAGTGGACCACCACATCCGCCCCGTGCTCGATGGGGCGGATCAGGTAAGGGGTGCCGAAGGTGTTGTCGATCACCAGCGGCAGCCCATGTCGGTGGGCCAGGGCCGCGACGGCATCCAGGTCTGGGATGTCGCTGTTGGGATTGCCCAGGGTCTCCAGGTAGATGGCTTTGGTGTTTTCCTGAATGGCCTGCTCCACCTGATCCAGGTCATGGACATTCACAAAGGTGGTGGCAATGCCGTACTGGGGCAGTGTATGGGACAGCAGGTTGTACGTGCCGCCATAAAGGGTGCGCTGGGCGACAATGTGCTCTCCTGCCTGGGCCAGCGCCTGGATCGTGTAGGCAATGGCGGCTGCGCCGGAGGCCACCGCCAGGGCGGCGGTTCCCCCCTCCAAGGCAGCTATTCGCGCCTCCAGCACCCCTTGGGTGGCGTTGGTCAGTCGGCCGTAGATGTTGCCTGGTTCCTCCAGATGGAACCGAGCCGCCGCGTGGGCGGCGTTGTGAAAGACATAGGATGTGGTCTGATAAATGGGCACCGCCCGGGCGTCCGTGGCTGGGTCGGCCGTTTCCTGGCCCGCATGGAGCTGCAGGGTTTCAAAGCGATGGAAAGGAATATGGGACATTTTGCATCTCCTCTTTTCGTTGTGTCAATTTGGAAGGACGCTTCCCGGACAATGAAAAAGTCCGGGAAGACAGTAAGCTCCCGGACAGAAAGAAAAGGAGGCTTCCCCACAGGTCAGGGAAGAAACGCAGGCATGCCAAACAGCCTGGCCCTCTGTTCTGTCCAGGAGTACAGCATTCGTCCACAGCGAAAATTGGTTCGCAGCAAGGCATTGAAATGAAACCGCATGTTCTTCCCTCCTTTTTAATCTCACTTTTTTTGTGGGATTTTATGGTTTGTATCATAGCATTTTTGTGAGCTTATGTCAAGGGTTTCTTTCCATAGAATGAAAAAATGCTGGTGAAAAGTAAGACACCCCCAAGCCCATGGCTTGGGGGTGTCTTTTTTGGATGTGTCAAGGGGATCGTTCCCCTCTCATGCATCGGTGGGATGGAAGCGTACTGCTTACCAGGCCATCTTGTTCTGAACGTCAACCACGATCAGGGTGATGCAGTCATCGCCGCTGTCAACATAAACAGTCACGTTATCGTCGTGGTTGGTTGCGTCGCCGTTGAACTCGGGTGCCAGCTGGATTTCCCCGTTGGTCTCGCCTGTGGCGGCATCGGAATCGACGAACAGGACCGTGGTGTCCTTGGCGTCGATCTTGGCGTTGCTGCCAGTCAGGTTTGTCACAGTATCTGCAAAGGTAATCTCACCAGAACCCTTGTCATAGGTCTTCACCTGGGTGGTGGTCGCAGTCAGCTTATCAATGTCCACGGTGCCATCCCCATTGCTGGAGTACTCGAAAACACTGCCCTTCGTAATGCCGCCGGACAGAGTCCCTTCGTACTTGTACTCAGTCTCCTCTGTGCCATTCCAAGCCTTCACAATGGTGTAGGTGGTGCCGTCAATCTTGGAAGTGTAAGAATCATCCAAAGCGACGGCGTAAGTCTTATCAGAACCGCCGGGGACATTCTTGTCGCCCAAATCAATATAGGCAACGCCGATATACTGAGAGTTGCTCTTCTCCTCGGTCAACATACGGACCATGGAAGGAGTGATTTCATCCCACTTTCTCGCAGCTTCTCCAGTGACAACTTTGTAATCGTCATCCTTGTACTTGACAAACACAGTTGCATTGTCGTCGAAATAGGCGCGACTCACATCGTTCTTTTCCTTATTCGCAGCAGCTGCATTGAACTTGGAACCACTGCGAACACTGCCGTCAATGGTGGCACTGCTTGTATAATAGAAGTTCTCGTAACCGGCCATATCGGTCTGCGAAGAGTCGGTGGTAATGAAGGTCAGAGTATAAACGTCCTTGGATACATCATACGCAGCCAGCTTATTGGAATAGCCTGCAAAGTTCTTGCTATCCAATGCCTGATCATTCCCGTCGTTCTTCTCAATGTTAACAACCTTATCGGTGCCATCCGCAAGAATCAGACGGGCCTGGTAGTATTTGGAACCAACCGTATTGCTGTTGCCGACCTCAACAACCAGTGCCACGTCAGAGGAACCCGCTGTCACGGTATCCACTGCATAAACATAGCCATTTACCAGAACCAGTTTAGCGGAAGCGTTCAGCTTCGGGGCAGTGACACCCGTGTTCATGGTGTACCAGGTGCCGTCGATCATGACTTCGTCAGAACCCTTGGTGGAAGTAACTTTCCCTTCCACAACGGTTGCCTTCTCAATACGGCCCTTGCTGTCAGCATAATTGCTGCCCTTGGAGATCAGCGCGTAATCTCCCTTCTTCAAGCCATCGCTGATAACATAGTCATCATCAGAGTACTTCGTGCCAGCGGTGACATAGTCAGAGCCAACATAGGTGATTTCCTTAACCTCGAAGGTGGTAACCTTCAGGATAGAGTAATCGGATGTGCCATCGACTGCCAGCAGCTCAACCTCGGAACCCTTGCCATAGGTAGCATTTCCTTCGCCATTTGTTGTCAGCCAGGTCTTGATGTTGTCTGACTGCTTCACACCATCAACATAAACAGTATTCGTGTTAGCCAGATCATACTTGGTGCCGTCCAGTTTGGCCTTAGTGCCGTCCATCTTCAGGTCAGCCAAAAGGCCGGTCTGTACGGTGTTCTTGCCCGTGGCATACACACCATAAACCACGGCGTCTTTGCCATTCTTGTCGGGCTTCACCAGGACGCGGACATTCTGATACAGCAGGTCGGAATAGTCCTTGGAAACGTCTGTGTAAGAAACTGTCCCACCATTGTACGTACCACCATTATACTTGGCATTCTCAATGGTGATGTTATAGGTGCTCTTGCCATTGTCCTGCTTTACCTTAGTCAAAGTACCGGTAATGGCCTTGGCGTCGTATTTGTCCTCCAGCAGGGTGATCTTGTCGTCGTTGTCGCCGACCACCTTGTCCTGCACAGTGACAATGGTCTCCAGCTTGCCGTCCTCGCCGGTGACGATGGTGGTCTTGTACTCCACCTCATAGGCGTTCATGGCATTCCACACCATCTGGGCCGCATTGTCACGGGTGATGGCGGCAGAGGTATCCATGCTCTCCAGGCCCTCGTACAGGCCCTTCTGGGAAGCGCGGACGTTCACGTTGGTTGCCCAGGCATTGCCCACAAACTCTTCGGTGTTGGCGTTGTAGCCCAGGCTGACCAGCAGCATCTTGGCCAGCTGGGTGCCGGTCACGTTGCCGTTGGGGCTGAACCGGCCGCCGCCCACGCCGGAAATGATGCCCTGGGCCACGCAGGACTCAATGTAGCCCTCTGCCCAGGCGGCGCTGGTGCCGCGCACGTCGCTGAAGGTGGGGGTGGTGTTGGTGCTCACATTGGGCTCCTTACCACCGTTCAGCGCCACGCAGATCATCTTCGTGATCTCGGAACGCTTAATGTTGCGTTCGGGATGATAAGAACCATCCTCGTACCCGCCGATGATGTTCAGCGCAACGCAGGCATCAACGGCCTCGGTGTTCTTGATCTTGTCCTGATCCGAGAACGCCGCCCCGGCGCCCATGACCATGACAGACAGCATCACAGCCACACAGAGCACCAGGCTCAGAACCTTCTTCAGGTTTCTCATAGGGGTTTCCTCCTTTAAATTTTTTTGAACGCATCCTTCCCTTGACCATGTCCGGCACACATACTGTGGCATGCCGTTGCGGTATCTGCGCCGGGCGCAGCAGAGTTGGAATTGTTCTACGGTTACTATACGAAAAGTTGGTTCATTTGTAAAGAGCGTTGGAGTTTTTGTAACAAAACGGTAATCTGGTTACAAAATGGTTACAAATCTCGGTGTGCAGATTAAAATTCCCTTGAACCACAAAGGATTGTGGCGTATTTTGGCAAAGCACAAGGTATGGTTGTGTTGAGGTGCTTGTCGGGCTATTTGGTTGAAGAGGCAAGCTTTTCCGGACGAAAATGCCATGGTTTGAAAACTATGACAAGGAATATCCCTTGTCAGCAAATTGCTGCTTTTGCCCCAGGTTCTTTTCCCTAAAATTTTGTTGGAAACAGGCGAAAGAAACGGACGCGGGATACAAAATCCGCGTCCGTTCTACTTTATAATATATAAAGATACCGTTATGCCTTGTGGTCTACCTGATACATATACTCCAGCAGGTCCACGGTTTTGGCCGAGTAGCCGATCTCATTGTCATACCAGGCGACCACCTTCACAAAGTGGTCATTTAGGGAGATGCCCGCCTTGGCATCAAAAATGGCGATATGACGGTCCCCCAAGAAATCACTGGAGACCACAGCGTCATCTGTGTAATCCAAAATACCCTGCATGGGCCCTTGGGCCGCAGCTTTCATAGCGGCGCAAATCTGGTCATAGGTGGCAGGGGTTTCCAGCTCTGCGGTCAGATCCACCACAGAAACATCCAGCGTGGGCACCCGCAGGGACATCCCCGTCAACTTGCCGGACAGATCGGGAATGACCTTCCCCACCGCCTTGGCCGCGCCGGTGGTGGAGGGGATGATATTCCCCGAGGCCGCCCGGCCGCCCCGCCAGTCCTTCTTGGAGGTGCCGTCCACGGTTTTTTGGCTGCCTGTGATGGAGTGCACCGTGGTCATCAGTCCCTCCTTGATTCCAAAGGTATCGTGGAGAACCTTGGCCACCGGGGCCAGGCAGTTGGTGGTACAGGAGGCGTTAGAAACGAAGTCCATGCTCTTGTCATAGGATGTGTTGTTGACCCCCATCACGAACATGGGTGTGTCATCCTTGGAAGGGGCGGTCAGCAACACCTTTTTGGCCCCGCCGGCCAGATGTCCCTTCATTTTCTCCGCAGTGGTGAACTTGCCGGTGCTCTCAATGATGTACTCAGCGCCCACAGAGGACCAGGGAATCTCGTGGGGTTCCTCGCAGTGGAACACGCGGATCCGGCGGCCGTTTACAATCAGATCGTCCCCGTCCCAGCTCACCTCGCCCTGGTAGCGGCCATGCACACTGTCGTACTTCAATAAATATGCCATGTAATCGGGGGTCTGGCTGTGGCTGTTGATGCCAACAAACTCGATGTCGGGGCGCTCCATGCCCAAACGCAGCACTAAACGGCCAATTCTTCCGAATCCGTTAATGCCTACTTTCATACCCATATCACCAAAATCCTTTCCGCGTCATAATCTATTTGTTTGCTGAAAGCTCAGCATAGACGCCTACATTATACTCCAGTTTTGCCCAAGAGGGAAGTGCTACTTTTCAGCAATTGTCCCATTTGTTTGGAGCAGAGCGACCTTTTTCGACAAAATTCTTGTGTTCCTTTCCAGGATTTGCTACACTGTTGGTGTGAAAATTTCAGCCCCTTCCGGGCATCCTAATCCTATTTTCAAGGAGTTGACGCTATGGATCTCATCACGTCCCGTCTGGACCTCCAGTTCGGCAGTTTTCCCGAGCCGGTGATTTTCCTGGCCGGCGGCCAGGCCGTGTATTCCAATGAGCCCGGGCAGCAGTTGTTACAAAGCGAAACCTGTCCCCTGGATCTGCTGGCTGCCTTGGCAGAGCATCCCAGCGGGTCGATGGAGATTGCCCTGGGGCAGGCCACCTATCGGGTGACGGTCTCCCCCTTTGAGATGGGGGACCTCTTGGTTTTGCGTCCCCTGCCCCAGCCAGAAGAGAAAAAGCACCCTTTTTCCAACGCGGTCTATCGGATGCGGGAGTGCCTGTCTAACTTCACTGCCGTGCAGTGGAAGATGAAACGGGTGCTGGAGGAAAACCATTTGATGGGAGACTTCGACCAGGATCTGGCCAATCAGAGCCGGTTGATCTTTCAAATGCTTCGCCTCACCCGGCAGGCAGAGCTGACCCAGGAACTCAACGACAAAGCTTTTCCCCGGGAAGAGGGTTTTGACTTGGCCATGGTCTGCCAGGGGATGGCGGATGAAACCACGTGGCTGGCGGATCTGGCCGGCGTGCGGTTCTCTTACAGCAGCAATGTGGAGCACCTTCCCTTCCAGGGCAGCAAATCTCTGCTGACCCAAATGCTGCTGGCGCTGGTGTCCAACGGAGTTCGGGCCGCGGGCAAGGAGGGAGAGGTGGAAATGAAACTCCATGCCGAGCATGGCCGGTGCGTGATCTCTGTGCGGGACAGCGGCGTGGGGATTCCCGAAGATCGGATGGCGACCCTCTTTTCTGGAGACGCCCCAGAGGAAATCCCGCGGCCCGGCGAGGGCTCCGGTTTGGGGCTGTATAATGCCCAACGAATCGCGGCCCTTCACGGCGGCGTCTTGGTCGCCCAGAGTGGCCAGGACGGCGGCGCCTGCCTGGTGGTCTCGCTGCCCATCGTGGTGCCAACCAGCGTCCCCGCCCGCAACAACCCGGGTTATGATAATTTGGGTGGATACTCGCCGGTCCTGATTGAGCTCAGCGACGTGCTCCCCTGGCAGGCGTTTGCCCCCTCGGATACGGAAGAGTAACCCCATTGTTTACAGGTCGGAATGTCTTTCCTCCACGGACATTCCGACCTGTTTTTTCTTGTGCGCCAGCGTGGGAAGACATTGGGAAATTTGTGGGAAATTGTCGAAAATTTCTTTGTAAAATCGACCCAAACGCCAGAAGAAGGTTCTGAGCCTGGTGCTCTGTGTGGCTGTGATGCTGTCTGTCATGGTCATGGGCGCCGGGGCGGCGTTCTCGGATCAGGACAAGATCGAGAACACCGAGGCCGTTGATGCGTGCTCTGCGCTGAACATCATCGGCGGGTACGAGGATGGTTCTTATCATCCTGAGCGCAACATTAAGCGGTCTGAGATCACCAAGATGATCTGTGTGGCCCTCAACGGCGGCAAAGAGCCGAATCTGGCTACCCCCGGTACTCCCACTTTTTCTGACGTGCGCGGCACCACCGCTGCCTGGGCAGAGAAGTACATTGAGTCCTGTGTGTCCCAGGGTATCGTGTCCGGTGTGGGTGGCGGCCGGTTCAGCCCCGCCGGCAACGTGACCGCCTCCCAGCTGGCCAAGATGCTGCTGGTTTGCCTGGGCTATGACGCAGACATTGAGGAGTTTACCGGCAATGCTTGGGACACCAATGTAAACGTGGTTGCCACCCAGAAAGGCATCTACGAAGGGCTGTCCGGTCTGGATGTCTCCGCCGCACTGACCCGCGACAACGCGGCGCAGATGGTGTGGAACGCACTCCAGGCCACCGAGGTCACTTATAAGTATACTCTGGTCAGCGAGAACGGCCAGCTGGTCTCCAAGGTGGAGCTGGTCGACAAGACTGGCGAAAATGGCAACAAGATCACTCTGCTGGAAGACAAGTACAGCGGCGCCGGCATCTACGAAGGCATCCTGACTGGCGCCGGCGAACTGGGCACCGCCGGCAAAGACAAAATTGGAATGAGTAACGTTGACAAGCTCAACGGCGCCACTTTGAAAGAGGGCGAGGTAACCAATCAGATCTGGACCTACTCCAACGATGTGACCAACCTGTACATGCAGTATGTCAAAGTCCTGGTCAACAACAAGGGCGACGCTTACGGCGTGTTCCCCGTAGCCAAGGAAAATACTGTGGTCACCGACATCTTTGCCAACGTGAAGCAGGATGGTGACAAGATTAAGATTGGCGGAACTTCTTATAACTATGACGTCAACAAAACATCTGGCGAAGAATCCGGCATGGTATATGGCGTGAAAAATTCTTCTGGTGGCACCCTGTACATCAACGAAATCGCGGCCGAAGTCCGTTCCGGCGATCAGATCACCTTCATCTCCAACGACGGCGACAACAAGTTCGATCTGGCCATTGTGAATCCCATGACCAGCTTCGGCAAGGTCACCTATGTGGACTCTGAAAAGGTCAACGTCACCGGCGTGCCCGGCGCCTTCGAGGAGGACGACATCATCCCTGACGGCCTGGTCAAGGGCGACTACGTTGCCGTATACAAGGATTCGTTCACTGGCAACGACAAGCTGGTGAAGGCTGAAAAGGTGACCGGCAAGGTGGATGCCACCAAGGGTAGTGGCAGCACGATTACTGACGTGGAGATTGATGGCAACTGGTATACCTTGGGCAATAAGAATGCCAACGAGCCCTTCCAGAATGCTGTCGTTGCCAAGGGTGACTCCGTTAACGGGACCGGTGATACTCTGACCCTCTATGTGATCAACGGAGTGGCTTACCAGGTCACAAAGGAGGCCGGTGGCTCCACCGACACAGCGTTTGTGATCCGTAAGACCGACAGCATCGACGCGGACGGCAATGTCCAGATGCGCGTCCTGTTCGCGGACGGTTCCGAGAAGACCATTGCGGCGAAAGATACCACTGCACTTGACAGCATCAAGAACGGCGATTTGGTCACCTACGACATGGAAGGCTCTGCTTATGAGTTGACCAAGGTCGACGCAAGCAACAAGGCTGGCGGTGATGACGTTAAGGTCTCTACCTCTACTGCAAAGTTCGATAAGGAAACCAAGAAGGTCGTTATCGACAACAACTCTTATCGCGTTTCCAGTGACGCTGTGGTTTATATCCAGTATAAGGAAACCGGCTCCAACGATGTGAAGTACCGCACAATGACTGGTGCTGAGCTGAATAACTTGGGCGGCACCTTTACTGCGAATGCTGATGGCGGTATTGCAGTTATTGACGACGGCCTGGCTTCCGTGGTCGTATTGAAGAGTTCTTCCAACTACCTGCCGGGCGCAAACGCGGATAAGATGTACGGCTACGTGACCGATGCTGGCACCACCCGCGAGGACAGCAACGGCAAGTACCGTGAGTTCACCGTTTGGACCAGCAGCAACGAGGAGCAGGTTGTGAAGATGAAGGCGACCGGTACCAGCATCGAGAAGGGCGATCTGATCTCCTTCGACATGACGTCCGACAACTTCATTGAGGGCGTTCTGTCTACCTCTGACGGTACGAACGAACTGACGGTTGCTACCGGCGCGATTGACCAGTTCGGCAAGGACTACATGGTTCTGTTTAACGGCAAAGACCTGACCTTCGACGATGACGTGAAGTACATCTACGTCAACGGGGAAGAAGGCGTGGCCGGCGACGGTCTGGAACAGGCGTATGAGACCGCCAATGGTGCGTACTACAACAACGTGAAATATGTTGTGGACAACACCACGAATGAGGTTGTCATGGTTGCGCTGAATACTGCGGCGGAAGGCTGGAATAAGTCTACGACTAAGCCTACCGCTGATGCTGTGGCGAATAAACCGACCGGCATGGATGTGACCGTAAACGGTGACACAACCCAGATCGTTGTCTCCTCTGATGAGGCCGTTGAGGCGGGTGTTCCGGAGGAAATGAAGAAGGACATTTTCAACGGTACTCTGCAGGAGGCTTCTTACACGGTGATTACTTTGAAGGGCTTCGTACCACAGGACGGCACTTATAGCATTGAACAGGAAAACGAAGCTCTTGGTATGGCGTATTCGGACTATTCGAGCAGCAATAAGAAAACTTCTAACTACGTGAATGGCGAGGGAGGCGGAGAGAAAAACGGCGATCTGTCTATTCTCTTGGCAGCTGACAAGAATGTGAAACTGACCATTAAGGACAGTAAAGGTAAAGTTGTGAAGACCTGCACAATTGATACGACTGGTCTGAAGGTTGAATCTGTGGAGAACTAATCGATCTGAAACAGACACACTTCACATGAGAAGCAAAGCCCCCGGACGGGAACTTCCCGTCCGGGGGATCTTCTTTCATGCGGTTCAACCTTGGAACAAAACAGCAAAGAAGCTCCCGGGGTATCCCCGGGAGCTTCTGCTATCTTCTGTTGATTACAGTCAAACAGGCAAAATTACTTTGCAAAGGAAATGCCAGAGGTGTTAATGGTATAAACCACAGCGCCTTCCTCTGTCTCAAAAGCAGAATTGTTATCACTGAAAGTATCACCATAGGTACCTTCCGCATTGCTCACAACTTCAAGCTTCACATTCTCGCCCTGCATCACAACAACGGAAAGCTCAAGGATGCCGCCTTTAATGTCAGTGTACCCTGCCACCTTAACGTTATTTTTGACTCTGCCATCAGTAGAAGCACCGGCCAGGGCCTTGTTGGTCTGACGAATGGCAACCTTCTCGCCGCTTACGGGAATCTTTACGGTTACGGTAGTAGCCGCTTTACCGTCTAAGCTCCCAAGGTTAAACCCGTTAAACAAACCATCGTTTACAGTGTTGATATCCTCGTCGGTCAATTTTTCCACATTTTCTGCAACGGGGTAAATCGTGGAACTGGTGGTAGGCAGAACCTCGTCCACAGTCAATACCCCTTCCGCACTCACAGTGGTTTTCACAACCGGCTCAGTACCCTTCAGCTCGTTGTTGGTGTCCACAAAGAGGACCAGCAGTTCATCCTTGTTGTCGGTGTCGACAACATAAACCACGTTCTTTTCGAAGCTGCCATCCTGGTTGTGGTCGGTTGCCTCCGCGATGGAGCCACCTTCTTCTCCTGCCACGGCCTCGGTGTCCACATAGATCACTTTGGTGTCGCTGGTAATCTTGTACTCAGTGGAATTCCCGATGAAGGAGACGGTCTCTTCATCCGTGGCTGCCACGGCTGCTGCGGAGGTTGCCAGATTCAGCGCGGAAATCTCGTCCCCGGAAACCTTCACGAAAGAGCCCTTCTCAATGTCGCCCTTCACATTACCGGTCTTAACCTTGATGGTCTCGTTCTCCGCCCCAGTCCAGACGAGGAAGGAAGTGTACTTTGTGTTGTCCTCCTGGGTCTCACCAAGGGTCTTTACCACGTAGCCATAGATGTCGCTGTACGCGGAACCGGGTACGTCACCTTCAACAGTAATGGCAGCCAGCTCGACGTAGGCATAGCCGGAGGTGTTATTGGCATAGGCAACAACCGACTCCCGAGCTGCCTCACTCCAGGCCTTGACATCGGCGCCAGTCAGCACAGTAACGTCACCCTCGCCATCTTTCACAAAGACAACTGCGTTATCATTGACGCGCAGGCCGCCGATCCGGTCATCACCGACAGTTTTGTTGTTGGTGGTGGTGTCGAAGTTCGCGTCATCACCCACAGAGATGGTCTTCAATTCGTACTTGTCGCCGTCCATCTCAAAGGCCCACAGACCATCGGAGACATTCTTCGCTGTGTTCTTTCCAGCATCAGTCTCATACAGGTTGTCATCGTTGACACCTTCAACAGACTTGATCTCAATTTCCGTGGTCTCACCATTTGCAAAAACAGCTTTGGCCATCAGAGTGGTCTTTCCATAGCTGGTCTTAACTTCTGTACCGTTGATATAGACAACATCATCCATAGAGATGGAACCGGAAACCAGCTCCGCAGCGAAAATGTAGCCATTCACCACGACAGCCTCGACATCGTTGCCCAGTTCAAGATTGGTGTCAGAAACACCGTTCGCCAGTGTATAGACTTCGCCGTCAATGGTGTAGTCATCTCCGTTCACCACAGTGACCTCACCGGAAACAACCTCTGCCTTGGTCAAGGTGTCCTTCCCGTCAGCGGTATTGGTGCCGGAAACGATGACAGCGTAGTCGTCTTTGGCAATGCCGTCGTAGATGTTGCAGTCCTCAAACTCATACTTTCCGCTGGCCTGGATATACTTGGAGCCAACGTAAGTAACCTCTGCCACTGTGAAGGGCAGATAGACCACGCAGTCCACCTCGTCGTCACCATCCAGGTCAATCACGCGGACGGTGTAGTAGTCCTGTGCATCATCAGAATCCCCAGCGGGGGTATAGACATTTTCAGCATAGTATTCAACACCAGCCAGGCCCTTGTCATCATCGACCTTGTACTTCACCCCATCAATTTTGATGGAATCCTGGTCATTGGTCTCAATATCTCCGGCAATGCCTTCATAGAGAACCTGGGAGTCTTCTGCATAGATGCCGTAGACAGGCTTATCTGTGGTGTTTTTATAGACAACATTAACCTGCTGCGCAAACAACGCAGTATAGTCGGCAGCGCTGGAGAACGTATGTTCATTATTCTCGTCGTCCGTGAACGTGTAGTCATACTCGCCGTTCTTGTCGTTCCACTTATACTTAGTCATAGTGAGGGTGTCATAAGTGTCGGCATCATTGGTCATCACGGCCTTGTACTTGTCGTACAGCAGAGTGTAATCATACTTATTGCTGCCAACCGTGGCGGGTGCCTTATCCTGCACAACCACCTTGGAGACCAGCTGGCCGTTCTCGGTGACCAGGGTGTAGGTGTACTCCACCTCCACAGCCTGGAGCGCATTCCAGATCATCTGGGCCGCGTTGTCACGGGTCAGCGCAGCGGAGACATCCATGTTCTCCAGACCCTCATACAGGCCCTTCTGGGTGGCAATCACGTTGACGTTGGTGTCCCAGCCGTTGCCGGTGAAGTTGGCCTCATCGGCGCGATAGCCCAGGGCCACCAGCAGCATCTTGGCCAGCTGAGAGCCGGTCACGTTGCCAGCGGGGCTGAATCGACCGCCACCCACACCGGACACAATGCCCTGGGCTGCGCAGGATTCAATGTACTTCTCTGCCCAAGCGTCAGCGGAACCGCGCACGTCAGAGAAAGTAGGCGTTGCGGGAACAGCAAGGTTAGGCTCCTTGCCGCCGTTGAGGGCCACGCAGATCATCTTGGTGATCTCAGACCGCTCAATGTTCCGTTCCGGATGATAGGAACCATCCTCATACCCGCCAATAATGTTCAGCGCAGTGCACATATTGACGGCCTCGG
>QFCE01002231.1_pt1 | contig 25084 bp, 17 predicted proteins | sample 5346091 | NCBI WGS metagenome assembly QFCE01 (sample SAMN09062252, study PRJNA434731) | Human gut metagenome, whole genome shotgun sequencing project. | isolation source: stool timepoint A chromium assembly | host: Homo sapiens | collected 2015 | reverse complement strand
GGGAAGGAGGCCCGGGAGGGGGGCGGGAGAGGGAAAAAGCGCCGGAGACCCTGTTCCGAAGAGAGGTGAGGCGTGGTATAAGTGAGTATTCAAAAAATATGGACACACCATAGGCGAAAGGAGCGTATCTTATGGAACGCATCCGCACGGAAATTCTCCCCGGCGTGTGGCTGACCGCCCTGCGCACGGACAAGTTCAAGACCGCGTGGCTGAGCGTGAACCTGCTGACGCAGCTGCGGCGCTCTACGGCGGCGTGCACGGCCGTGCTGCCGTATGTGCTGCGGCGCGGCAGCACGCGCCTGCCCGATCTGGAGACGATCGCGGCCGAGCTCGAGAACCTCTACGGCGCGAGCATCACGCCGAGCGTGCGCAAGCTCGGCGAGATCCAGGCCGTGGGTTTTGAGGCCGAGTTTGCCGACGACGGCGCGGTGGGCGAGGAGATCTTCCCCCGGCTCGCGGCCGACGTGGCAGACCTCCTGCTGCACCCGAACACGCGCGGCGGCCTGCTGCGGCCCGACATTGTCGGCAGTGAGCGCGAGAAGCTGCTCGAGCGCATCCGCGCCGGGATGAACAACAAGCGCGCCTACGCCATCGAGCGATTGTACGCGCACATGTGCTGCTGCGAGGACTACGCCGTGCCCCGCCTCGGCGAAGAGGCGGACGCCGAGCGCATCCACTACCGCAAGCTCACGATGCGCTACCACGACGTGCTCTCGACGAGCCCCGTGGAGATCTTCTACTGCGGCTCGCTCGAGGGCGGGCGCGTCGCGCGCATCCTCACGGACGTGCTCTCGACGATGCCGCGCGGCGAGATCGACGAGGACATCGGCACGGACATCCGCATGAACGCGCTCGAAGCCGAGCCGCGCTATGTGACCGAGACGCTCCCGGTCGCGCAGGGGCAGCTCGCCGTGGGCTACCGTCTCGGCGCGTGCATGACCGAGCCGGACATCCCGGCGCTGTTCGTCTTTAACGCCCTCTACGGCGGCTGCGTCACGTCCAAGCTCTTTTTGAACGTGCGCGAGAAGCTCAGCCTGTGCTACTACGTCGGCTCGCGCCTGAGCACGCACAAGGGCCTGCTGACCGTAACGAGCGGCATCGACGTGAAAAACTACGAGCGCGCGCTCGCCGAGATCACGGCGCAGCTCGACGCCGTGCGCACCGGCGACTTTACGGACGGCGAGCTTCGCTCCGCCATCCGCAGCGTGGCCAGCGACCTGCGCGCCACGGCCGACGCGCCCGACGCGCTGGCGTGGTACTGGCTCAACCGCACGGTGCAGGGGCTGGACATCGACCCGGCCGAGATGGCCGCGCTCGTGGAAGAGGTCACGCGCACGGACGTGACGGACATTGCCGCCGGCGTCGTGTGCGACTGTGTGTATCTGCTCAAGGGAACGGAGGAGACTGCCGATGACGAATGAACGACCCGAAAACGTCTGGGCGGCGACGCTGCCGAACGGCCTGCGCGTGCGCGTGCTCTGCAAGCCCGACTTTCAGCGCAGCTATGCCGTGTTTGCCACCTGCTACGGCGGGGCGGACCGGCGCTTTCGCGTAAATGACACGTGGACGGACACGCCCGCCGGCGTGGCGCACTATCTCGAGCACAAGCTCTTTGACATGCCCGACGGGTCGGACGCGCTGCTGACGCTGAGCGAAAACGGCGCAGACCCGAACGCCTTCACGTCCACGAATATGACGGCCTACTATTTTTCCTGCACAGACCGGTTTGAGGATAACCTGCGCACGCTGCTGCGCTTTGTCTCGACGCCGTATTTCACCGACGCGAGCGTGGCCAAGGAGCAGGGCATCATCGCTCAGGAGATCCGCATGGGCGAGGATGACCCCGACCGCGCCGTGTGGCGCGACCTCATGCGCTGCCTGCTTGCGCGTGACGGGGCGCGCGACGCCGTGGCCGGCACGGTCGAGAGCATCGCGCAGATCACGCCCGAGACGCTCTATACCTGCCACCGCGCGTTTTACGCGCCGTCGAACATGGTGCTGTGCGCCGTGTGTCAGGACTCGCCCGAGCGCGTGGCCGCCATCGCGGCGGAGATCCTGCCGCCGGACCTCTCTCCCGTCCCGGCCGCCGACCACGGCGCGCCGGAGGACATGACGCCGGCGCAGGCGCGCATGCGCGTGGAGCTCGCGGTGTCCGCGCCGCAGATGCTGCTGGGCGCGAAGTTCCGCCCGGCGGAAAAGGGCGAGGCCCGCCTGCGCCAGACGCTCACGGCGGAGCTCGCGCTGCAGGCCGCCTTCGGCGAGGCGACGGCGTTTTACAACGATCTTTACCGCGCGGGGCTGCTCGGCGACGACTTCGGCTGCAGCGCGGACTACTGCGGCCCGATCGCCATGGCCGTGCTCGGCGGCGAGAGCAAAGACCCCGACGCCGTGTGCGCGCGCGTGAGCGAGACCGTCGCGCAGATCGCGCGTGACGGCTTTGACGGCCCGGCCTTCGAGCGGGCGCGCCGCGCCGTGTACGGCGGCTGGCTGCGCGGGCTCGACCGGTTCGACGATGTGTGCATCGCCATGGCCGAGGGGCTCTTCGGCGGGTACGAGCACATGGACGCCTTCCCGCTGCTCGGCGAGATCACGGCGGCGGAGTGCGCCAAGTGGCTGACCGAGACACTCGCGCCCGAGCGCCTGGCGCTCTCGGTCGTTGCCCCGAAGGGAGGCGAGGATGATGCCGACGATGATGCGTGACGCCGCCATCAGCTTTCCCCTGCTCGGCAGCTGGAGCATCGACCCCAGCGCGTCGTTCACGCTCTTCGGCCGCACGTTTTACTGGTACGGCGTGATCATCGCCGTGGGCTTCATTCTGGCGATGCTCTACTGCGCGCGGCACTGCCGCCGCTGCGGCATCGAGCCGGACACGCTCTATGACTTTCTCATCTGGATGATCCCGCTGGCCATCATCGGCGCGCGGCTGTACTACGTCATCTTCCAGTGGAGCGACTACCGCGGCCACCCCATCGACGCGCTCAAGATCTGGGAGGGCGGGCTCGCCATCTACGGCGGCGTGATTGCGGGGCTGCTGACCGGCATCATCTGGTGCCGGAAGAAAAAGATCCCCTTCGGTGCGATGGCGGACGTGTGCGCGCCCGGCCTGCTCATCGGGCAGTGCATCGGCCGCTGGGGCAACTTCATCAACCGCGAAGCCTTCGGCCGCGAGACGACCGCCTTCTCCCGCATGGGGCTCACGCTCCCCGGCCGGGAGACCGTGTACGTACATCCGACGTTTCTCTACGAGAGCCTGTGGAACTTCGTGGGCTTTCTGCTGCTGCACTTCTGGTTTCGACGACACGAGCGGAAGTTTGACGGCGAGCTCATTTTGCTCTACGCCGTGTGGTACGGCATCGGCCGCGCGCTCATCGAGGGCCTGCGCACCGACAGCCTGTACATCGCCGGCACGGGCATCCGCGTCAGCCAGCTGCTGGCCGGGGTGTCGGCGGCCGCCGCTGCCGTCGTGCTCGCGCTGTTTTACACCGGCAAGTTCCGGCACGCACCGCGCTATGTTGACCGCGGCGCGGGCGGGCAGCCGGACGCATAAACCATTTGCAGTTTCATATTTCAAGGAGGTTTTTTTCCATGAAAGATTATCATGATATGCTCAACAGCCTGAAGAACAAGGTCGTCGACGCGGCCGGCAAGGCCGGTGAAACCGTGACCAATGCCGCCAACAAGGTCGTCAGCGACGAGATGCGCGACAAGGTCGCCGGCGCTGCCCACGCCGTGGGCGACCGCGCCAAGTACGCCTCACGCATGACGCGCATGACCGTGGACTGCAACGCCGAGCTCGAGCGCGTCAAGCGCACGTACACCGAGATCGGCCGCCTGTACTACGAAAACTACCGCGACACGGCCGACGCCTTCCTCGCCGAGCTCTGCCAGCAGGTGACGGACGCCAATGCGCGCGTCGCCGAGCTGGAGGCGCAGATGGACGAGCTGCGCGCCGCCGCTAAGGAGTACCGCCCCGCGCCGGATCTGCACACCGTTGACGCCGAGGTCGTCGAGCCGGAGGACATCGAGGTCGAAGTGACCGAGGAGCCCGCGCCGAAGGAATAAGCGTGGGCAAACGAGCCCCGCTGCGCCGGGCGCTCGTTGGAGGGGCTGCGGCCCGCTGATAATAGCAAACCCCGCCCCCGTTTCCGGATCGGAAGCGGGGGCGGGGTTTTGCTGTCATTTTTATTTGTCATAGTAGCCCATGAGGATCTTTGCGACCTGGGCGCGGGTGGCATAGCCGCGCGGCGCGAGCTGCGGGCCGGACGGCGTGCCGACGCCGCCGATCAGCCCCTGCTCGACCGCCCAGGTGAGCGCGGCGTAGGCATAGCCCGCGACCTGGCCCGCGTCCGGGAAGGCCGCGAGCGCAGTGCCGATCATGGCCGGGCGGCCGGCCTGCGCGTAGAGGATGACCGTGAAGTCCTGCCGCGTGATGGCGGCGTCGGGGGTAAACGTCGTGGGCGACGTACCGGACACGAGCCCCGTCCGATACGCCCAGTGCACCGCGTCATAATACCACGCGCCGGGCGCCACATCCGTGAACGGCAGCGTGCCGGTGGTTTTCGGGCTGCCCGCCGCCGCCCAGAGCAGCTGCACGACCTGCGCGCGGGTGGCAAGCGCCTCCGGCGCGACGGTGACGGGCGTCATGCCGTGCATCAGTCCCGCCGCGATGCAGTAGTCCAGCCCGGCGTGCGACCAGGCGTCCGCGTCCGGCATGTCCGCAAAGCGCCGCCCCGGACACAACCGGTCGTGAAAGCACTGCGTGAGCACCGGAAACCCGTTGCCGTACTGATCGTCGCGGCCGGGCGCGCGAAGATCCTCGGCATAGTCGCAGAGCGTCCGGCGCACGCGCGCGGCCGTAGCGCCCGGCTGCGCGAGCTGCACGCAGGCCGCCGCCGCCGCGACATGGGGCGCAGCAAACGATGTGCCGCTGCGCACCGTCATGCCGCCGGAGAGCGCCGCGACCGCGACGCCCGTGCCCGGCGCGCACAGATCGACCGACGCGCCGGAGGCCGAATAGGTATCGTCAAACGTCCGGCTGCGGTCCACGGCCGAGACCGTGAGCACCTGCGCCTGATTGGCGGGATAGACATCGTCCGCGTTCGCGGCGGGGTTGCTCCGGCTGAGGTTGCCCGCCGCCGCGACGACGACGACGCCCGCGGCATACGCCTGCGCGAGGACACTATTTAAAAAAGAGTAGCCCTTTTCGATGGCGTTCGGCCAGCCGATGCTCATGTTGACGACGGTCGCGCCGTTTTCCAGCGCGTACTCGAGCGCCGTGAGCACGCGCGACGGCTTCGAGAGGTTGTCGTCGCCGTACACACGCAGGACCATCACGTCCACCTCGTCGGGCGTGAGGTCGGCGACGAGCCCGGCCGTGGCCGTGCCGTGGCCGTTGACGTCCGTCACGTCGGCCGTGTTGTCGGCAAAGTCATAGCTGCGGGCCGACACGCGCCCCGCGAGCAGCGGGTGCGAGACCTCCGCGCCCGTGTCGATGACGGCGACCGTCGCGCGGCGGCCGGCCGGCAGGAGCACGTCTGCCTGATGGCGCAGCGTCGTGAGGCCCATTTCGTGCCCGCCCCAGGAGCGGCTGGCCGTCTCGTCCCAGAGGCCGGCGAGCGTGTCGTCCGCCGTGACCGCCTCATCGAGAAAGCAGTCCGTCACATCGGGGTCGGAGCGCAGGCGCGCGAGCGCGCGCTGCGCCGCCGCCGCGTCGGAAAATTCGAGCACGTACTCCTGCCACGCCGCCAGATGCAGCACGCGGTCCGCGCCGTACCCGTCCGCGAGCGCGGGCGTGAAGGCGACCACGCGCGTGGGCTCGGCCGCGGCGGCGCGGGAGCGGAATCGGCCGCGCGCCGGCACCGGCTCGGCCATCGCCTGCGCCAGCTCCAGCGCGCTCGACACCTCCACCGGCGTCTGTGCGGCGGCGGCCGGCAGCGCCAGCGACACCGTGAGCGCCAGCGCGAGCAGCAGGGTCAAAAGTCGTTTTTTCATCGCGCGCCTCCTCAGGTCGTGATCGGCACGAACCACAGGTCACGGTCCACGCTGCCGGAGACGCCCGGCACCGTGCCGTCATAGCTGTACTGCCAGAAATCGTGCGCGTAGTAAAAATCGTCCGCCGTGCCCGGCGCGCTCACCCAGAAGGCATAGTCTTTGAGTTGGGCAAAGTCGTAGTCATAGTACCCCTGCCAGCGGTTGCCGTAGACGGCGGCGTCGTAGCCCGCGGCCGTGACCGTCTCGCAGAACGCGACGGCGCAGGCCGTGACGTCCTCGCCGGTCATCTCCGCCGTGCGCACCGTGTCGCCGGCGGCGACGGTGCTCTGGTCGATGTTCTCCCAGTCGAACACGAGCGGCATGTCGATCTTGTAATCGCGCGCCGCGTCCACGAGCCACTGCGCCTCCTCGGCCGCCTCCTCGGGCGTGACCGCCTGCGAGAAGAAGTACAGCCCCACGCGCAGCCCCGCCGCGCACGCCCCGGCCACGTTCTGGCGGAAGCGGTCGTCTTCGACGATGCCGCCCTTGCCGTAGCCCCGGTAGCCCGCGCGGATGACCGCGAAGGCGATGCCGGAATCCGCGACGGCCTGCCAGTCGATGTCCTGCTGGAACGTGGACACGTCGATGCCCTGCAGCACGCGGTAGGCCGTGCCGGTGTAGGTCACGCTGCCGTCCGCCCCGGCGGAAAAATCGGCCGCCGGAATGTCGAACTTGTCCACGCCTCTGGCCGGGGTGATCCACGCCGTGCCGGCGCCGGTGTTCACCTCGACCTGGCCGATGTGCAGCTCGCGCACGGAGCAGCCCGTGAGCGCGAACGTCATCGCCGCGGCCAGCAGCACGGCCAGCGCGCGGCGGAATGGAAAATCGAGTTTTTTATGTAAGCGTTTCATGCTGTCAGTATACCACACCTGCCGCCGGAACGCAAACCGGGCCCGCCCGACGGCCGGCGCGGTCAGCTGCGGTCATAATAATGCGCGAGATAGCTCGCCGTGCACAGAGTCTCGCCCGCCATCTGCTCCAGGCGCGCGATGCGCGCCTCCAGATCGCGCCGGGCGCGGCCGGCACGCGGCATGGCCGCCAGCTCCAGACGCAAGGTGGCCGCGCGCGCACGCAGCGCGTTGCCCGTGGCGCGGTACTGCGCCGCCAATTCGATCAGTTGCATGTTCTCCCTCCAAAAACATTGAATTTTCCGAAAATTTTTGTTGACAAACATAGTCCGTTTTGCTATGATACATAGGCCGGTGTTGTGCTGGTATAGCTCAGTTGGTAGAGCAGCTGATTTGTAATCAGCAGGTCGGGGGTTCGAGTCCGTCTACCAGCTCCACCTTCTGACAAAATTGCATATGGGGGAATTCCCGAGTGGCCAAAGGGGACAGACTGTAAATCTGCTGGCAATGCCTTCGATGGTTCGAATCCATCTTCCCCCACCAAAAATACCAATTACCCTTTTGGGGTGATTGGTATTTTTCTTTGCGTGGAAGATGGAGTCGAAGTTTATCCCCGTCAGGGGAAATCCATCTTCCCCCACCAAAAATACCAATTACCCTTTTTGGGTGATTGGTATTTTTCTTTTCCGGGAAGATGCACAAACGCTCGGCAAATGCACGGAGCTGAAAAAAATCTGGATCGCCTCCGTCAACACCGCGAAGAAAAACCGCACATGATCCGCCCGCCCACGGTGTGGGCGGGTTTTTGCTGCTCTGCCCCCCTCACGCTCCCGGTGCGCTCAGGCGCGCGGCCAGCTCCCGCCGCGACAGGCCGCCCACGAGCGTGTCAAAGCAATCGGCGCACACCGTCAGCCCGCCGTGCGCGCACGGCCACAGGTACGCATCTTCCCACGCCGGCAGCGGCGCAAAACACACCTCGCATCGCCGCATCCGCATTCCTCCCTTCCGACCGCAAATTTATTATGCATTTGGATAACTTTCGCTCTTAGTTTATACTCGTTAGAATAATTTGTCAAGTGCTTTTTTTGCGCCTGCATAAAAATGGCGGTCGCAAATTGCCAGCTTTTACACGGGAATGTTGTTTTTTTGACGAAAACAGCGCAATTTAAAGCGTCCTTTCTGACTTTTTGCACAAAAAAATTGAGAAATTATATGAAAAACGGATATTGCAATCCCTCTCCGTTTGCGTTACCATGATAAAGGAAATTGGCCGCTCAGGCCGTTTTTGAGAGCAACGTGAATAACAAGAAAGAGGTAAGAAAATGATCAACAATGCATATCTGAACCGCGTTTTCGCCGACCTTCAGAAGAACCACCCCAACGAGCCCGAGTTCCTGCAGGCCGTTGACGAAGTCTTTGAGAGCCTCCAGTACGTCGTCGACAAGCACCCCGAGTGGGAAGAAGCCGGCCTCATGGAGCGCTTCGTTGAGCCCGAGCGCATCATCATCTTCCGCGTTCCCTGGGTGGACGACAACGGCAAGGTCCAGGTCAACCGCGGCTACCGTGTGCAGTTCAACTCCGCGATCGGCCCCTACAAGGGCGGTCTGCGCTTCCATCCCTCGGTCAACCTGTCCGTCGTCAAGTTCCTTGGCTTCGAGCAGATCCTGAAGAACTCCCTGACCACCCTGCCCATGGGCGGCGGCAAGGGCGGCTCCGACTTTGACCCCCACGGCAAGTCCGACGGTGAGGTCATGCGTTTCTGCCAGAGCTTCATGACCGAGCTCTACCGCCACATCGGCCAGTTCACCGACACCCCGGCCGGCGACATCGGCGTCGGCGCGCGCGAGGTCGGCTATATGTACGGCCAGTACAAGAAGATCGTCGACCGCTTTGAGGGCGGCGTCATCACCGGCAAGGGCCTGACCTACGGCGGCTCTCTCGCCCGCACCGAGGCCACCGGCTACGGCATCTGCTACTTCTCCGCCGAGGTGCTCAAGCACCTGAGAAACGACAGCTTCGAGGGCAAGAAGGTCATCGTGTCCGGCTCCGGCAACGTGGCGCAGTACTGCGCGCAGAAGTGCACCGAGCTCGGCGGCAAAGTCATCGCCATGAGCGACTCCAAGGGCTACGTCTACGATCCCAACGGCATCAACCTCGACGTGCTGTTTGACATCAAGCAGAAGCGCCGCGCCCGCATCAGCGTCTACGCTGACGAAGTGCCCGGCAGCGAGTACCACGAGGGCTGCAAGAACATCTGGACCGTGCCGTGCGACATCGCCATGCCGTGCGCGTCCCAGAACGAGATGGATCTCGAGGGCGCGAAGGCCGTCATCAAAAACGGCGCTATGGCCGTGTTCGAAGGCGCGAACATGCCGCTGACCCCCGAGGCCATCAACGCGGTCATCGAGGCCGGCCTGCTCTACACGCCGGGCAAGGCGTCCAACGCCGGCGGCGTTGCCACCTCCGGTCTGGAAATGAGCCAGAACTCCCTGCGCATGAGCTGGAGCTTCGAGGAAGTCGACGAGAAGCTGCACGGCATCATGAAGAGCATCTTTAAGGCCTGCTACGACGCCTCCGTCGAGTGCGGCCAGCCGGGCAACATGATGCTCGGCGCCAACGTTGCCGGCTTCCTGAAGGTCGCCAACGCCATGATGGCTCAGGGCATTGTGTGATCGCTGATCCATCGCCCATACAGAGCGAAGATCCCCGAAACGTTCGTTTCGGGGATCTTTTTTGCGGGTTTGTTATGTAGAGAGGCGGGTACAGCGTTACCTGCGCTGCGCACCCAAGCCTTGCCCTCGGGAAAAAGGTGCTGAGCGCAGCAAGGCGGATGCCGTGTTTCCTGACGTCACACACCTTGGCGATTCCGTTTCTGTGCCGCTCGACCAGCATCATGGCAAAAAAGCCGCGGTTTCCTGCGGCGCCGCCGGTGGTGCACCGTGCGCTCGTCCCGCACCTCATAGGCTCCCTTGTGCAAAGGGAGCCGGCAGCCGTCAGGCTGACTGAGGGATGGATCCGCTCAGCCCTGCGCCGCGTCCGGCGGCGTGAGCGGCAGGACGAACTCGGCCGAGAAATCATCGCCCGTACGGTGGGTGAAAAACTGCCCGCCGAGCAGCTGCAGGATCGCCTCGCACGTGCGCAGGCCGATGTGGTTGCTCTCGACGCGCGCAAGCTCGCGGCGCGCGCGGTTGGCAAAGCAGACGTGCAGCCGCTCGCCCTCGCACTCGGCCAGAATGGTCAGGCGCGCGGCGGGGTCGGCGTACTTTTCGATGTTCGACAGGAGGTTATCCGTCACGCGCTTGAGCATCTGCACGTCGGTCGTGACGGTGCAGGGCGTGGTCAGCAGCAGGAGGTTGACGTCAAAGCCCCGGCTGCGCAGCTCGGCCGCGCACTCGCCGAGCAGCTGCGCGCAGAGGATCTGCGCGTCGTAGGGCTCGGGGTGCGTCTCCTGTTCGCCGCGGCTGAAGACGAGAAAATACCGGAACATCTCCCCCGTCAGGTCCTTGAGCTGATAGGCCTTGTCGCGGCTGGCGAGCACGTAGCTGCGCAGGTCCTCCGGCAGGCGGTCCTGGCCCATCTCGAGCAGGTCGAGATAGCCGATGAGCGACGTGAGGGGGTTGCGGATGTCGTGCGACATGGCAGTGATGAGGTCACTGTTGGCCTGCCAGGCGGTCTGCTCGTCGCGCGTGCGCTCCAGGATCGTGTCGCGCATGGTGTTGACGCTCGCCGCCAGGCGCGCGAGCTCGTCCGTGCCGACGACGGGGATGGTCCGGTTGAGCGCGCCCGCCGCGCCGACGGCCTCCGACAGGCGCGTGACGCGCCGCGTGAGCCGCCGCGTGAAGCCGAAGGCGATGAACGAATAGATCACGAAGCCCAGCACGAGCGCGCCGAAGCTCACATAGCTGTAGAGCCACGCCTCGGAATAGTCGCACACGGCGACGCGGTACTCCCCGTCGGCAAACTGCAGGGTGAAGAAGCTGTAGCCCAAGTCGGCAATGTCGCTCTGGGAAGTGTCGTCGAGCAGCTCGCTCGTGCCCCACGAGCCGGCCTCGTACGGGTCGCCCTCCGCCTGATAGACGATGACGTTGGCTTTTTTCTCACCGCGCGACCACTGCTCGATGGCCAGCGTGTCGCGCGAGGACACGCCGCGCGCGCTGACGTATTCCTGCAGGCTGCGCGCGTGCTCCAGATTGCGCGCGGCGACGGCGTCATCGCTCAGATACCAGCGGTCGATCACCCCCGTGCCGAGCGCGTCTATGCCGAAATAGCACGCCACGCCCACGGCCAGCGCCGCGAGGAGCACGAAGATCATGCGCGCATTGATTGATGAGCGCCACTTTTTAATCAATCTGATACCCCTTTCCCCAGACCGTGCGGATGAGCGTCGGGTTGGCGGGGTCATCCTCGAGCTTCTTGCGCAGCTTGAGGATGTGCACCATGACGGTGTTGGCAGAGCTGGGCAGGAACTTCTCGTGCCAGACGTCCTCGTAGAGCTTGCGCGCGGACACGGCTGCGCCGCGGTTGGCGATCAGGTACTGCAGCAGCTCAAACTCCGTCTTGGTCATCTCGACGGAGCGGCCGTTTTTGCACACGGTGCCCTTGTCGCGGTTGATCTCGAGCGCGTCGATGACCGTCGGCGCGTCGCCCTTGCCGTGGTAGACGCGGTAGCGGCGGATGAGCGAGTCAACCCGCAGGAACAGCTCGTGGTTGGAAAAGGGCTTGATAAGATAGTCATCGCCGCCGCTGCCGTAGGCGTCGCTCATGTCGGTGGGCTGGGCCTTCGCCGTCAGAAACAGGATCGGCGCGACGCTGTGCTGCCGGATCTCCGCGCAGGCGGCCACGCCGTCCATGCCGGGCATCATGATGTCGAGAATGATGAGGTCATAGTCTGGCTGCGCGCGCACGAGCTCCACGGCGCGCAGGCCGTTTTCGGCCTCATCGACCTCGTAGCCGCGCGACGAGAGCAGAATGTGTAAAATATTGCGGATGTCCGGCTCGTCGTCCACGACGAGGATGCGGACAGGGGTCTCGGGGTTTCCCATGGTATCACCTCTGGGGTCTATCCTAACACATCCGCGGCGTGCGCGGACAGAGGAAACTGCCAGCTTTAAGAAAAATTAAGTGAAAACCCGCCGGGGGATCCCCGGCGGGTCGGTCTCTCATTCAGAGCAGGTGGGCCACGTTGCGCCCGAAGCGCGCCAGAACGGCCGCGATCTCGGCGCGCGTCGCGCTCTCGCCCGGCCGCAGCCACACCCGGCCGCCGGTGTCCTGCGTGCCGCCGAACAGGCCGAGCGCCACCGCGTCGGCCATGCCGGCGCGCGCCCAGCCGGAGACGCTGCCGCCGTCGGCAAACGCGGACAGATCGGCAGGCGCGTCGCTGCCCGCAAAGCCGAGCAGGCGCGCAGCGTAGCGCATGAGCAAAACGGCCGCCTGCTCGCGCGTGACGGGCCGGCTCGGCGAAAACGTGGTGGGCGACGTGCCGTCCACGACGCCGGTCTCATATGCCCAGGCGACCGCGGCCTGATACCAGTCCGACGTGAGGTCGGTAAACGGCGTGGTCACGCCGGTCATGTCGGGATCGCCCGCGAGATGATACAGCACCTGCACGAGCTGCGCGCGCGTCGTCACGCCGCCGGGCAGGAACGTGTGCGTGTCCGTGCCGGACATGAGCCCGCGCGCCACGCAGTACTGGATGCCATCGTACGACCACGCATTGCGGTCGATGTCATGAAACTGCTCGTACGCCGCGATCTCGGGCGGGATCGCCTCCGCCTGCGTCCGGCCGCAGCGGCGGCAGGTGACGCGCCGCTCGCCCATGTGCACGCCGCTCGGGGCGCGCACGATCACGCCGTCGTCCCAGTCGTGGCCGAGCGCCGGGATCGTCTCGGACAGCGTTTTGCCGCAGCCGGGGTCGAGGCAGGTGCGCGTGCGCAGGCCGTCGTCCGTGCAGGTCGGCGCGCGGACGACCGTCCACGCCTCCGGGTACGTGTGCGCGGGCGCGGACAGGTGCACGGCGGCGGCCGTCAGGCGCGCGTTGTTCGCGCCGACGTCGACGGCGTCCCACTGCGCGCGCGTGCCGGTGAAGTACACGTCCGCGAGCGCGTCGCACCCGGCAAACGCCCCGTTGCCCACCGCCGTGACCGCGCCCTGCAGCGTCACGCGCCGCAGCCCCGTGCAGCCGCGCAGCAGGCCGCGCGGCACCTCGGTCATCGTGGCCGGGAGCACGATGTTTTGCAGCGCGGTGCAGTTTTCGCACAGGCGCGGCTCTACCCACGCCACATCGTCCGGCAGCGGCAGCTCCGTGAGCGCCGTGCAGCCGGAAAACAGCCCGCTGCCGAGCAGCGTCATGCCGTCGGGCAGGTCGATGCGCCGCAGCGCCGTGCAGGCGGCGAAGGCATACGCGCCGAGGCTGCGCACGCCGTGCGCGAGCGTGACGGCCGTCAGGCCGGTGCAGGCGGAAAACGCGCCCGTGCCGATCTCCGCGACCGTGCCGGGCACGGCCAGCTCCGTGAGCGCCGTGCAGCCGGCGAACGCCTGACTCATCACGCACGTGACCGCGCCGAACCCGTCCACGTGCCGCAGCTGCGTGCAGCCGGCGAACGCGCTGCGGCCGATGCGCGCGACCTGACCCGTAAACGTCACGGTGACGATATCGGTGCGGCCGGCGAACGCGCCGTCGGGCAGGTCGCCCGTGCCGCTGACGGTCAGCCCGCCGTCGGCGTCGAGCGTCCAGCGAACGGTGTCAAACGTGCCGCTGCCATCCCCGGCGGCCTGCGCCGCGGCGGGCAGCAGCCCCAGCGTCAGGCACAGCGCGAGCAGCAGCGTGCAGATCCGTTTTCTCATAAGCTTCCCTCCCCGGGCGGCCGCGGCCGCCCGATGCTGCCCCCACTATACAGGATGTGCGGGCAGAAAACAAGCACCCGCGCCGAAACAAAAGAGCGGGCGTCCCCGGCGGGGACGCCCGTTAAAATGCTGTGCGCAGCTCAGCCGATGCCGAGCACTTTGGTGCACATGCGCTGCAGGAGCGCCGCGGTCTCGGCGCGTGTCGTGCCCGCGCCCGGCCGCAGCCACACCTGACCGCTGCTGTCCTGCGTGCCGCCGAACAGGCCGAGCGCCACTGCGTCGGCCATGCCGGCGCGCGCCCAGCCGGAGACGCTGACGCCGTCGGCAAAGCCGGACAGATCATCCGGCGTCCACGTGCGCTCCACGCCGCAGACGTTGGTCAGAAAACGCGTGAGGAGGACGGCAATCTGCTCGCGCGTCACGCTCTCGTTGGGCGCAAACGTGGTGGGCGACGTGCCGTCCACGACGCCGGTCTCATACGCCCAGGCGATCGCAGCCTGATACCAGTCGGCCGGGGTGTCCGTAAACGGCGTGGTCACGCCGGTCACATCCGGCTGACCCACGAAATTATACAGCACCTGCACGAGCTGCGCGCGCGTCGTCACCGTGTTGGGCGAGAAGGTCGTCTCGCTCATGCCGGACATGAGGCCCACCAGCACACAAAAATCGATGCTGATGTACGCCCAGTTGTCCGCGTCCACATCCGTGAACAGGTCGGCCGGCTCCGGGATGAACATGCGCGACTGATAATGGATCTGCGTCTCGAGCGGGAACTTATATGCCTCATGCTTGACGAGCTGATACCACGCATTCTCTGTGCCGCCAAAGAACACATCGCTGATATTGCTGTCGTTTTCAAAAGCATCCCAGCCGATCTCCTCCGTACCGGCAGGAAACTCGAGCGCGACGAGAAGCGTGCTGTCTTCAAACGCTTCGTCGCCGACCGTGCGCAGGCTCTGCGGGAAGCGGACGATCATCAGGCCGCTGCCATAAAAAGCCAGCTCGCCGATGCGGGTGACACCGTCCGGCACATCGTAGCGGATGCCGGGGCGCGTCGTGGGATAGGCGAGCAGCACATCGCCCGCCTTTGTCAGAAGCACACCGTCCACCGTCTTGTAGGCGCTGTTGTCCGCGCCGACATGGATGGTCTACAGACACGGCATATCGGCAAACGCCGTCTCGCCGATGAACTGCACGCTGTCGGGGATCGTGACCTCCGTCAGCGATCTGCAGGAACAAAACGCGCCCCTGCCGATCGAAGTCAGGCCGGCGGGCAGTGTGAGGGAGGTGAGACTCACGCAGCCGCTGAACACCAAGTCCGGCAGCTCGCGCACACCGTCCGGGACAGTGAGCGAGGTTAGGCCCATGCAGTCGCAAAGCGCACGGTCGCCGAGTGTCTCCAGCTCAGCGGGCAGCCGCAGCTCCGTGAGCGACTGGCAGTTCAGAAATGCCCGATCGCCGATGGACGTGACGGCATCCGGCAGGTCGACGGCCGTCAGGCTCGTGCATTTTTGAAAGGCCTCCTTGCCGATGCTCGTAACGCCGTCGGGAATCTCAATGGACGTGAGCTTCTCGCAGAAGGAAAATGTACTCTGGGGGATCTCGGTCAGGCCGGACGGCAGCGTGGCCGTTGTGAGTGCGCTGTCGCCGGCAAACACGCCGATGCCAAGCGACGTGACCGTGTCCGGGATGTGCAGCTCGCGCAGATAGCGCATCTCGGCAAACGCGCGGTTGCCGATCGTAGTCGTGCCCGCCGGAAGCGTAAGCTCGCGCAGGCTCGTGCCGCTGAAGCAGCTGTTGCCCAAGGTAGTCACACTGTCCGGAATGTTGATCTCGCCCAGACGCGGGCACTCATAAAATGCGGAATCACCGATCGTCTCGAGCGACTGCGGCAGCGTGACGCGCTCGAGCGAGCGGCAGCGGGCCAGCAGACCGCCCGGCACGCTCCGGGAGCCCTCGCCCAGTGTGAAGCTGCGCAGGTCATCGCAGCCCATAAAAGCGCCGTCGAGGAGCGTTTTGACCGTTCCGGGCACCTCGACCGAAGTGAGCGCCGCGCCCTGGAATGCCTTGGCATTGATCGTCGTGACGCTTGCGGGGATGTGCAGCTCCTGCAGCCCGGTATACTGGAAGGCGGCCACGCCGATGGTCGTCAGGCTCTGCGGCAGCGTGATGGTCTTGAGCCGTTTGGCATTGGAGAACATAAGGTTGCCGACGGTAGTCAGGCCCTCGGAAAGCGTCACATCGCTGAGCGCCTCGCACGAGTTGAACGTGTTATCGCCGATCGTCTCGAGCGTGCTCGGAACTGTGAGCCGCTTGAGCGCGTCGCAGGACAGGAACGCCATGTTGCCCAGCTCCCGGAGGCCCTCCGGCAGATCGAGCTCCCGGAGACCGTCGTTCATAGCGAAGGCGCTCTCACCGATCGAGACCAGCGAGGACGGCAAACTGACGGACCTGCAATTCGTGTAGCGAAAGAAGGCGTATGCGCCGATGTGGGTGACGCCCTCCTGCACGACAACGGCCTGAACGGCGTCGCTGCTTCCCCAGGGCTTGCCGCTCCAGGCATCGTCGTAGTCGCACATCGCGCCGGTGCCGGAGATGGTCAGCGTGCCGGACTCGTCCAGCGTCCAGGTGACGTTGCTGCCGTCGCCCTCGGCGCCGCAGGTGCCGCTGGCGGCGTCCGCCGCGAAGGCCGCCGGGACGAGCGCGAGCATCAGGCTCAGCACGAGCAGGATGCTCAGAAGTTTCTTCTTCATGCCATTTCTCCTTTTCTTCAAAAAGTTGGTGTATCCAGTATACCGGAAACGCGCCCCCGCCGCAAGGGGCTTTTCCGCTTTTTTGCAGAAAAACGACAAAAACAGGCGTCCCGGATAATCCGGGACGCCCGTGAAATGCTGTGGGGATTTTCGCTCTACTCAGGCAATGCCGAGCACGTTGGTGCACATGCGCTGCAGGAGCGCTGCGGTCTCGGCGCGCGTCGCGCCGGCGCGCGGCCGCAGCCACACCTGACCGCTGCTGTCCTGCGAGCCGCCGAACAGGCCGAGCGCCACCGCGTCGGCCATGCCGGCGCGCGCCCAGCCGGAGACGCTGCCGCCGTCGGCGAAGCCGGACAGGTCATCCGGCGTCCACGTGCGCTCCACGCCGCAGACTTTCGTCAGATAGCGCATGAGGATGACGGCAACCTGCTCGCGCGTCACGGTGTTATTCGGTGCAAAGGTCGTGGGCGACATGCCGTCCACAACGCCGGTCTTGTACGCCCAGGCGACCGCGTCCCGGTACCAGCCGGACGCGGCGTCCGTAAACGGCACGGCCACATCGCTCACGTCGGGCTTGCCCTCGAAATTATACAGCACCTGCACGAGCTGCGCGCGCGTCGTCACGGTGTTGGGCGAGAAGATCGTGTCGCTCATGCCGGACATGAGACCGTGCCGCACGCAGTATTCGATGCTGGGGTAGGCCCAGCCGTTGGGGTCGAGATCGGTGAAGCGATCCATCGGATCGGTCATGTCGACGGTCGTGCGCCACAGCTGCGTGCCCATGAAGGGGTTGGCCGTGCCGATGACCATCCAGCCCTGCTCGTCGTTCGCGGCGAAGGCGCGCAGGCCGTGGTTGAACGGATCGCCGAAGCCGTCGCGCGTGAGCGTGTCGAGCGTGAGCTTCCCGTTCTCGGACGTGATGGTGTACAGACCGAAGCCGCGCGTGGCGGTCGAGAGCTTGTTGAGGCAGATGACGAGATCCTTCATGTTCTCCAGCTCCGTGATGCGCACGAGCATCTCGTAGAGCTCCTTCATGGAGTCAGGCAGCTTGTCGCTGATGCCGGAGTAGAGGTCGCAGACCTGCTGATAGATGTCCACGAAGCCCGCGATGTCGTTCGTCTCCACGAGGTCGGTCAGCTTGGCGAGCAGGCTGTTGAGCCGGCGCAGGCTGCCGAGCGTGGACACGCTGTAGGCCGCGGCGTAAGCGCCGTCGTCGATGCCCTGGCGCAGCGTGTCATACTGCGCGTCCGTGAGCGAGAAGGTCTCGGGGCTGTCCGCCTCTTCGTTCACCGCGTCGACGGCGGCGTCGATGGCGGCGTCGGTGTCGGCGTCGGCGGCGAGCAGCGTGCCGTCGCCGTTCTTATCCTGATTCAGCAGCAGCTTGAGCAGCACCTTGAGGTAGCCGATCTGGCTGGCCCACTCGTCGCGCGACATGTGCAGCAGGTCGCCGTTGGTGAACTGGCCGAGCGGCTCGAGCAGGGAGCTGGTGTCGAACGTGCCGAGAAAGAGCTTGCCGTCAAACACCTTCGACTGCCAGAAGTACTGGTTTTCATAGTCGCCGAAGCCGGAGCGCTGGCACAGGATGCCGCCGGCCGGGAACATCTTCGTCGGCTCGCCGACGACGAGCTCCATCTGCTCGGTGCCGTCCGCGCCGATGGACATGCGGTAGAGGTTCACCGACTGCTCGAGGTTGCGCGCGAGGAAGCCGAAGTCCTGGCTGAACATGAGCTCCTCGAGCGGGATCTCCTCGTCGTTGTATTCGCCGATGTAGAGATAGCCGTCATAAATGCACAGATTGCAGGCGGCCGCGCGCGTGCGCGCGGGGTCGATGCCGAAGGTGTACTTTGCACCGTCGGCCTGGTCGCCGACGACCGGCGTCCACGTCCAGGCGTCGGGGTCGTTCCAGTCGCCGGAGCAGGTGCCGCGCACGATGGCGAACGAGCGCATATTGTCGCCCACGCGCGTGGCGGGCGTGCCGGTGCACATGGCGACGTAGAGGCTGCCGTTGTACTCGACGATCTCCCAGATGCCGCCGCCGTAGACGCTGTCTTTGTAGTGCACGGCGGGGTAGTTATAGAGGTCGGACTGCGTGGCGATCTTCGTGAAGCCCTGCGACGGGTTGTCGCTGATGAGCAGGTAGCCGCCGTCGACGCCGACGTTGCTGATGACGAGCTTGCCGTCATAGACCGCCATGCCGCGGATGCCGGTGCAGACGCCGGCCTTATACGCCTGCGCGTATTCCTGCATGTTCGACAGGCCCTGATAGACGCAGGTGATGCTGTCGTCGCTCGGATCGATCTCATAGATGCTCGGCAGGCCGCCGCGGCCGTTGGTGTTGACGCTGCCGCAGAAATAGAGCTTGTCCTTGTAGCGGATGGCGTTGCGGAACAGCGGGGCGATGCCGTTGAGCGACTTGGACATGAGCAGGGTCATCTCGCCGGTGTGTACGTTGACCTTCACGAGCACGCCGCCGGAGTTGCCGCCGTCCTCCTGCCCATAGAAGAACGTGCCGTTGAAGATGGCGTTGAGCTCGGCGCGCATGGTCTCCTCGTCGAACTTGTGGCCCATGACGGTGTCCATGACCGAGAGGGTGTTGCCCATGGCGGCGTAGCACGTGCCGACATAGATATAGTCGCCGTAGGCCATGGCGGCCCAGGCGTAGCTCTGGCCGCGGTCGCCCTGACCGTCGGCGCCGTCGGCCGTGCCGGTCACGGCCACCGTGCCGTTGCCGGTGTAGTCGACCAGGCCGTCCGGCTGGCCGGGCGCGCTGTTCGGGTGCGAGATCTTGCCGAAGGTGTAGTCTCCGGCGTCGTAAGTGTAGGGAGTCTCGGACTGCGCGGTGTCCGCCGCCAGTGCCGGGACCATCAGGCTCATGACCATGGCTGCGATCAGCAGCAGGGTCAGAAGCTTGCGTGTTCTCTGCTTCATCGTTACGCTCCTTTCCAAATGTTACAAGATACTTGAAATTTCCAAAGCATTCTGTGACAATATTGTAACATCCGCACAGGAGATGTCAATGCATTTTTCCCGTTTTTCTGTATCAATTCTGCATGCCTGTGCAAGTGTTTTCCTTTTTTCTTCAATTAACCGCCTTTTATTCCCACCTTTGCTGCAAAACTATGAAGCGCACACGCAAGCAATAACAAAACCGGCGTCCAAAAAACAGGACGCCGGTTCGGTATCAGGCAGCAATGCACGCACGCGCGCTCCAGCCGTTTGCTCAAAGCTCCGGCATGGGCTCGTTCCAGACATTCAGTCTGCGGCAGAACCGTGCGATCATGACCGCCATCTGCTCGCGCGTGGCGCTGCTCTGCGGCTCAAGGCGCAGGCCGCCCGGGCCCGGAATGCCTTTGATCAGCCCCAGATCGCACGCCCAGTTCATGGCCGTGCGCGCATAGTAGGAGATTTGCTCACGATCCTGAAACGGGAAGAGCGCATCCCACATATAGGGGGTGTATCTGTCGAGCACCCGATCCGCAAACCTGGCCAGGAACACCGCGACCTGCTCGCGCGTGACGGGCGTGTCCGGTGCGAAGGTCGTCTCGCTCACGCCGGACGTCACGCCGGTCTGGTACGCCCAGAGCACCGCGGTCTTGTACCAGTCGGCCGTGAGATCGGTAAACGGCGTCTCGCCGCTGACCTCCGGCGCGCCCGCAAGCCGATAGAGGATCTGCACGAGCTGTGCGCGCGTGGTCAGCGTCTTCGGTTCAAACCGGCCGCCGCCGACACCGGCCATGAGCTCATAGTCGACGCAGTACTGGATGTCCTCATACGCCCAGCTGTTGGGGGCAACGTCGTCAAAGCGCTCGCTCACGGGCACCCGCGGGGCAAGCTTGGGGATCTCCTCGGTGCGCGTGGCATTGCAGCCGTAGGTCCTGCAGGTATAGGTGCGCACGCCGGTCGTGGTCTCCGTCGGCAGCGTCGTCACACGGCCGATGCCCCAGTAGTGGCCGCGGGCGGGGAGTGTCATTTCCTCCGTGTGACCGCAGCCGTCGTCGGTGCAGGTGCGGGTGCGCTTGCCCTCGGTCGTGCAGTTCGGGTCCGTGCCCGTCCAGGAACCGTAGTGGTGGATGGGCGCGTTGAAGTTCACGGTCACGCCCTCCGGCAGCGCGTTCTCGCCCTTGGTCAGCTGGGCCCACTCGGCCTCGGTTCCGCTGTAGTCGATGGCCGTGAGCGCGGTGCAGCCGGTGAAGGCGCCCGCGCCGATGCTCGTGACGCTCTTCGGGATGAGCACGCTCGTCAGCGCGGCGCAGCCGGCGAAAGCAAAGTCGCCGATCGTCTTCAGGCCGTCCGGCAGCTGAACGTCCGTCAGGCTCAGGCAGCTGGTGAAGGCCTGCGCCTCAATGGTGGTGAGGCTCGCCGGGAACGTGACCGCCGTCAGCCCCTGACAGTAACGGAACGCGCCCGTCTTGACGGTCTGCACCAAGTCGAGGATCTCATAAGCCGTGCACCTGTTCGGCGCGGCCAGCATCTGCCTGCCGTCTATGGAGATGAGGCCGCCGTTGTAGGTCCGGAGATACCGGCTGCCGATGGCCTCAAAGGAGACGAGGTTGACGCAGCGGGCCAGCACATTCTCGGCGACGCCGCGGATCTCATACCCGAGGTCAACGTGCGTGACGGCGGTCCAGTCGCCGTTCCAGCAGTCGGCCGTGGCAACGCCGCTGCCGTAGAAGGCGAGCGTTGTGCCGTCGCTTTCCAGCTCGGTTCTCACAGCGTCTGCCGCGAAGGCCGCCGGCACGAGCGCGAGCATCAGGCTCAGCACAAGCAGGATGCTCAGAAGTTTCTTTCTCATACCATTTCTCCTTTTTTCAACAAAGTGGGTATGAAAAAGAATACCATCCCCACCCCGGAAATGGCAAGCCTTTTTGCACAACTTTTTGCTTATTGTACAGGATTTTTTTGTGCAATGCAAGACCGGCGCTCCCAAATGGGAGCGCCGGTCTTGTAAAAAATATGCGTATGTGCTTATGCCTCGAGCCGCTGCGCGACCCAGGCGATCTGCGCCTCGACGCTCGGCACGGACGTGCCGCCATAGGACACGCGCCGCGTGACGCAGTTGGTGAGGTCGATGGCATCGTACACGCCGTCGTCAAAGAGGTCGCTGAAGGTGCGGAACGTCTCGAGCGGCAGCTTTTCGAGCACGGTATTGTGCGCGATGCAGTAGGCCACGAGCTGGCCGGAGACCTTGTACGCGCTGCGGAACGGCAGGCCCTTCGTGACAAGGTAGTCCGCGAGGTCGGTCGCGTTCAGGAAGCCCGTCTGCGCCGCGTGGAGCATCTTGTCGGCGCGCACGGTCATGGTGGCGAGCATCGGCGCCATGACGCGCAGGCACATCTTCACGGTGTCCACCGCGTCGAACACGGCCTCCTTGTCCTCCTGCATGTCTTTGTTATACGCCAGCGGCAGGCCCTTGAGCGCCGTGAGCATGGCGATGAGGTCGCCGTAGACGCGGCCGGTCTTGCCGCGCACGAGCTCGGCCATGTCGGGGTTTTTCTTCTGCGGCATGATCGACGAGCCGGTCGTGTAGCTGTCCGAGAGCTGCACGAACTGAAACTCCCAGCTCGACCAGAGCACCAGCTCCTCGCTCAGGCGCGAGAGGTGCATCATCTCGATGGCGTAAGCGTCGAGCAGCTCGACGCAGAAGTCCCGGTCGGACACGCCGTCGAGACTGTTGCGCGCCACGTCGTCAAAGCCGAGCTGCTTGGCTTCAAAGAACCGGTCGGTGTCATACGTCGTGCCGGCGAGCGCGCAGCAGCCGATGGGCGAGACGTTCATGCGCTTGACGGCGTCCTGCATGCGGTCGATATCGCGCAGGAGCATCATGGCATAGGCCATCAGGTGGTGGCCGAAGGTGATGGGCTGCGCGCGCTGCAGGTGCGTGTAGCCGGGCAGAATGTCGCCCTTGTGCGCCCCGGCCTGCTCGACGAGCGCCGCGAGCACGTCCTTTGTGAGCGCGATGATCTCGCTTGTTTCGTTGCGCAGGTACATGCGCAGGTCGAGCGCGACCTGATCGTTGCGCGAGCGGGCGGTGTGCAGCTTCTTGCCGAGGTCGCCGATGCGCGCGGTGAGCACCTGCTCGACGAACATATGGATGTCCTCGCACGCGGGGTCGAACGTCAGCACGCCGCTGTCGAGATCGTCGAGGATGCCCTGCAGCGCGTCGATGATGGCATCGGCGTCCGCCTGGGGGAGGATGTGCTGCGCGCCGAGCATCGCCGCGTGCGCCATGCTGCCCGTGATGTCCTCGCGGTACATCCGGCTGTCGAAGCGGATGGAGGAGTTGAAATCGTCCGCGACCGGATCGGTCACGCCGGCCGTGCGGCCCGCCCACATTTTTGCCATGGTGATGGTCTCCCTTCGTGCGTTGTCTCCACAGAGAACCGCTTCGCTGGGTTCTCGTTTGAAAAAGCTTTTTTGACAGGCTGCCCCGCGCCGGGAGGCCCGGCGCGGGGAGAAAATCATTTCTATATATCTATTGTACCGCTTACATGCTCTTGCCGTCAACCTTTGCCTGCACGGCGATCGGCAGACCGTAGAGCTGGATGAACCCGGCGGCGTCCGCCTGGTTGTAGTCGCTCTCGCCGAAGGTCGCGATCTCCTCGGAGTACAGGGAGTACGGGCTCCAGACGCCGGCGTTGATCATGTTGCCCTTGTAGAGCTTGAGCCGCACCGTGCCGGTGACGTGCTCCTGCGTCTTGGTCACGAACGCGCTGAGCGCCTCGCGCAGCGGCGTGAACCACTGGCCGTTGTACACCAGTTCGCCGAAGGTCACGGCGAGCTTCTGCTTCTCGTGCATGGTCATCTTGTCGAGGCAGAGCGTCTCGAGCACGCTGTGCGCCTTGTAGAGGATCGTGCCGCCCGGCGTCTCGTACACGCCGCGGCACTTCATGCCGACGAGCCGGTTCTCCACGATGTCCAGAATGCCGATGCCGTTGGCGCCGCCGATGGCGTTGAGCTTGAGGATGATGTCCTTGGCGCTCATCTTCTCGCCGTCGAGCGCGACGGGCTTGCCCTGCTCAAAGTCGAGCGTGACGTAGGTCGGGGCGTCCGGCGCGTCGATGGGGCTGACGCCCATCTCGAGGAAGCCCGGCTTCTCGTACTGCGGCTCGTTGCCCGGATCCTCGAGGTCGAGACCCTCGTGGCTCAGGTGCCAGAGGTTCTTGTCCTTGGAGTAGTTCGTCTCGCGGTTGATCTTCAGGGGCACGTTGTGCGCCTCGGCGTAGGCGATCTCTTCCTCACGCGACTTGATGTCCCACTCCCGCCACGGGGCGATGATGGGCATATCGGGCGCGAAGTGCTTGATGGCCAGCTCGAACCGGACCTGATCGTTGCCCTTGCCGGTGCAGCCGTGGGCGATGGCGTCGGCGCTCTCTTTCTGGGCGATCTCGACGAGGCCCTTGGCGATGCACGGCCGCGCGTGGCTCGTGCCGAGCAGGTACTCCTCGTACATCGCGCCGGCCTGCATGGTCGGGATGATGTAATCGTCTACGTACTCGTCCGTCAGGTCGAGCACGTAGAGCTTCGACGCGCCGGTCTTGATGGCCTTCTCTTCGAGGCCGTCGAGCTCGCCGGCCTGGCCGACGTTGCCGGACACGGCGATGACTTCGCAGTTATTGTAGTTTTCCTTCAGCCAGGGGATGATGATGGACGTATCCAGACCGCCGGAGTAAGCAAGGACGACTTTTTTGATATCTTCTTTTTTCATAATGGTTGCCTCCATTGATTATTCATTCATAAGATGTGCATATTATTCACCTTTTTCGCGCAAATGTCAACCCTCTTTTTGAATAAAATTCACGCGAGAAACGCTTTTCTTTCGGTAATATGCACAAAAGCGCGAAAGATATGCGAAAAACGCCGCCGCTCCGGCATTCAGAGCGGCGGCAGAATATGCAGTCATGCACGCATTTTTGAATATTGATCTCAGGACAGCTCGCGGCGCAGCGCGTCGATCTCCTCGCTCCAGAGCGACCCCGCCGCGTCCGGCGGCCAGTGCAGCGCCTGCGCGCTGCTGCCGAGCGCGACGTGGTCCGGCAGGACAGACGGCCGCCGGAACAGGCAGCGCGTGAGCGCCGCCATGGCGCGCAGGATGTCGGCGTCCGCGGCCGCGTCGCCGAAGGCGGCGCGGGCCAGCCGCAGGATACGCCGCGGGTGCGCGCCGCAGCGCACGAGGTGGTAAAAGCAGAAGTCCGTCAGCGCGCACGAGACGCCGGCGCAGTCGGCGTCGGGCGCGGAGAGCGCGGCGCGCAGCTCCGTGCGCAGGGGGGCTTCCGCGCGCTCGGCCTCAGCCGCGATGAGCCAGCGCACGAGCGTGCGCGGCACGGCGGCGTTGACGCCGTAGGCCTCCGGCGCGCACACGGCCTCGCCCAGCAGCAGGGCCGTGAAGTCGGGTGCGGCGAGCGGGAGCGCCGCGTGCGTGCGCGCGAGCCCCGCGCGGTCGGCGTTCGGCCGCACGGACACGCCCAGCGCCTTGCACAGGCGCAGCACGCGCGCCCGGTCGCCCCCCGGCTGCGTGACGGCGAGGACATCGTGCCGCGCGCGGCCGAGCAGATCCATCGTGCGCGCGCACACGAGCAGGGCGAGCACGCTGTCGAGATCGTCCGTCACGGG
>QFCE01001017.1_pt1 | contig 25117 bp, 19 predicted proteins | sample 5346091 | NCBI WGS metagenome assembly QFCE01 (sample SAMN09062252, study PRJNA434731) | Human gut metagenome, whole genome shotgun sequencing project. | isolation source: stool timepoint A chromium assembly | host: Homo sapiens | collected 2015 | reverse complement strand
GTATAAAAGGCCTTGTGCGTGGCAATGATACACGCAAAGGCCTTTCTCTTTTTCGAAAAAAGAAGCGCCCCACCGGCATGCCGCCGCCGCAAGCGCGGCCGCCGCACAGCAAAACGTGCGGCGCAGCAGGAGGAAGTTTTATGAAAACATCTGGAAAGTTAAGCGAATTTCTGAACGGAGCAGGATTCTACATAGTCCTGTTCCTGGCTGTTGCCATCATTGGAGCATCGGGCTATTTTATTTACACCACCCTCTTCGGCGACTGTGAATCGCTGGACGCCTCTTCTTCCGGCGGCAATGCAATCGTGTCGGAGCAGCCGGAGCATCAGACGCCGGATGTAGAGCTTCACGAAGACGTGACGCTGCGTCAAAGCGAACCGGACCGGGCAACGGTTTCCGTGTCCAGCACGGTTCCCGTAGAAGCCCCAACCGACGAGGCCGCTTCGGTGGATACGCGCATTGTCGCCCCCCTCTCCGGCGACACACTTACCCCTTTCAGCATGGACGCGCTGCTCTATAACGCGACCATGAACGATTGGCGGACCCACAACGGCGTGGATATTTCCGCCCAGGAAGGGGATGCAGTATCCGCCGCTGCCTCCGGCAAAGTCCTCTCTGTGGTAGAGGACTACTGGCTGGGCACCACCGTCACTATTTCCTGCGCCGACGGCTATGAGCTGACCTATGGCAGCCTGCAGACCGTCGATGTCTCCGCCGGACAGCAGGCCAACGCCGGCCCTACCATCGGCTCAGCCGGTATGACCGCTCTGCTGGAAGAGGCACTTGGTCCCCATTTGCATTTTTCCGTCGTCAAGGACGGCGTAGCCGTCGATCCTGCCGTTTATCTGAAGCAGGGCACGTAAGCAAAGCTTTTTTCTTTCCTCTCTCATCCCCCATACAAACAGGACGGCGTCTGCAGCATATGCTGCAGACGCCGTCCTGTTTGTATAGCGGTATGCTCACCGTTCCATCCAGCACACCAGCTCCTTCGACACCGTCATGCCCAAACTGCGCTGCAGGGCCAGGGACGCCGTGTTATATTCTGCAATCTGCCCAAAGGGAATATGCCCCCGTTCCAACGCACGCTGAATCGCCACCTGTTCCAAATACGTGCCAAGCCCCCGGCGGCGGTATGCGGGTAATACCGTCAGCAGTCCAATGGAGCCTTCTTCATGGGTGCCTGCAAATCCAACCAGCGCATCGCCCAAGGAAACATAAAATACCGCACCGCTCCGGATGCGATCATATAGATAATGCTCCACCGATGCCACATCCCCAGCTGCAGGTCCCGGCATATGATAATACGGCGCCAAACGCGGTGCGTCCTCCAACTGCGCCGTATGCACCTGAATTCCGATCTCCGGTACGGTGATCGACGCTTTTTCATACCATGCATTATAATAGGTTTCGATGCAGGCAGGTTGAAAACGCTGCGCTATGGGTTCAATCTGAATGGTGTCCTGCACCTCCAGCATGGTTGCGTCTGTCGGCACCTGGCCGAAAAACTCCAGGGCAGTCTGTGTATCCGCCGCGGCGATCTGCCATATGCGGCCAGCCGTACACAGAAGACATCCCCGTTCCGTCGCCGCTTTGACCTCAGCAAGCCCTCCCTGCAACGCTGAAAGCAGATTGATATTCCGATTTTTCTGCTGCCGCAGATAATCCACAGCCATAGCTTCCAACTTTTTTCTCATATCTGTTTTCTCCCTTTTTTATCGGTAAATACACAACCAGTTCCTTTTCTCCGCCGTGCGCGGACTTTTTATAGTATAGCATAAAATTCTGCCCCAGGCCAGGGGAAAGCGCGGTTTCTACTCTTGCAACGCTCACTTTACTGTGCTACAATAAAAAAATAGTGGGGCTATATCAGCCCCTTTTCTCTTTCATCATTCACACGCGAAAGGAGTCGAAGCGCTTTGTTCAGCGAACGAATTTACAATTTTTCAGCCGGCCCTTCTATGCTGCCGCTGCCCGTTTTGCAGCAGATTCAGCAGGAGCTTCTTAACTGTAGTGGTTCCGGCATGTCAGTGATGGAGATGAGTCACCGATCTTCCGCGTTCGACTCAATCTTTCAGGATACCAAATCCCGTCTGCGGGCACTCCTGCAGGTACCCGACGACTATGAAATTCTCTTTTTGCAGGGCGGCGCCAGCACTCAGTTTGCCATGGTGCCCATGAACCTGATGGGCCGAACGGGCCGGGCAGATTACGCTCTAACCGGCAATTTTTCCACAAAGGCCTATGAAGAGGCTCAAAAGTTCGGCCTGTGCGCCGTCGCCTGCTCCAGCGCCGATCAAAACCACACCTATATCCCCCAGCAGGAAGCACTGCAACTGGACGCCGACGCATCCTATTTCCATTACTGCGCCAACAACACCATTTATGGCACTGAATGGAACTATGTACCAGACACCGGCGCTGTCCCCCTCGTGTGCGACATGAGTTCCAATATTCTCTCCAAACCCGTGGACGTGAGCCGCTACGGCCTGATTTATGCTGGCGCACAGAAAAATATGGCCCCCGCCGGTGTGACGGTGGTGATTCTCCGCCGCAGCCTCGCGGGCAGCGCTCCGGAAAATACACCCACCATGCTCAACTATGCCACCCATGTCAAAGGCGATTCCATGTACAACACACCGCCATGCTGGTGCATCTATGTGCTGGGGCTGGTGGCAAAATGGCTGCAGGAAGATGTCGGAGGCCTGTCGGAAATGGCCCGGCGCAATGAGGAAAAAGCCGCCCTGCTCTATGCCTATCTGGACGAAAGCCATCTCTTCCACGCAGCAGTGCAAAAGGCATACCGCAGCCGCATGAACGTTACTTTCCGTACGGGCGACCGGGATCTGGACGCACAGTTTGCCAAGGAAGCGGCAGCGGCAGGTCTTTCCAATCTGAAAGGCCACCGTCTGGTGGGAGGAATGCGCGCCTCGCTGTACAATGCCATGCCCATCGAGGGTGTCAAAGCCCTGATCGATTTCATGGCACGCTTTGAAAAAGAACATATCTGAAAGGATTGAACTGCATTATGTTTAAGGTAAAAACGCTCAATCACATCTCTCCTTCCTGCATGGAGATCATGACCCCGGACCGCTATGAAATTTCGGACACCATGGCCGATCCGGACGCGATTTTCGTCCGGGCCACCGATATGCACAACTATGAGTTCAATCCGGCTCTGCGCTGCATTGCCCGCGCGGGAATCGGCGTGAACTCCATCCCCCTCAAACGCTGCAGCGAAGCCGGCATCGTGGTGTTCAACACCCCTGGCGGCAACGCCAACGCCGTCAAGGAACTGTTCCTGTTCGGCCTGGGCATGGCCTCCCGTGATCTGATGGGCGGCATGCGCTGGGTATATAATTACAACAATCCCGACGTGCCTGTGGAAGTAGCCATGGAGAAAATCAAAAAGCAGTTCGCCGGGCCGGAATACTACCGCAAGAGCATCGGCGTCATCGGCACCGGTAATGTTGGCTGCCTGGTGGCCAACATTGCCCTGGATATGGGCATGACCGTATACGGCTATGATCCCTATCTTTCGGTCAACGCCGCTTGGCGCGTCTCCCGTCACGTGATCCGTGTGGATGACTTGGACACACTGCTGCGCAACTGCGACTATATCACGCTGCACACCCCGCTGACCGACGAGACAAGATGCATGATCAACGCCGCACGCATCGCCAAAATGAAAGACGGCGTGCGCATCATCAATTACGCCCGCGGCGAAGTGGTGGACGAAGACGCCATCATCGATGCCCTGCACAGCGGGAAGGTAGAACGTTTTGTGACGGATTTCCCCACCGCCCGTCTTATCCAAGAGCCCAAAGCCATTCTGACCCCCCACCTGGGCGGCACCACGGTAGAGGCCGAAGCCAACTGTGCCCGCATGGCTGCCGAGGAAATGGATGATTACCTGCGCACGGGCAACATCAAAAACTCCGTCAATATGCCCGACCTGCACATGGACCGTACCGGCCCCACCCGAATCTGCATCATTCACCGCAATCTGCCGGGCATGCTGACCACTCTGCTGCCGATTTTTGCCAAAGATCAAATCAACATTGAAAACATGACCAATAAATCCCGCGGCGAATACGCTTATTCCGTATTTGATCTGAATGCCGATGTGGAAGAGTCCGTAGTTTCGGAACTCAAAGCTATTGAAGGTGTCCTCCGCGTACGCGTATTGCACTAATTAAAAAAGAACTGCGCCTCCGCCAGACCCGGCGGAGGCGCTTTGCGTTGCTTTTGTCCTGCATCTCCCTGAACACAGGTCGATGCACGGGGTTCCGTTGTAACCCAAAAATGGTTCTGCCAGCAGCAGAACCATTTTTCTTATCTAAAGTAGTCCGCAGCCCAGATATCCCTCGGGCCGCTCCATCTTGGCACAGCAACCCATCAGGCGCAACATGCCGAGCGGCGTACTGTACACGCACTGTTCTGTCTCCAATGCCCGCGCCAGCAGAGCCATCGCCTCCTGTTCCCGCCCTGCCGCCCCCAGCAGTTCACGGATTACCGCGGTGCCACCCTTTTTAAAAGCAATGGCACAGGCTGTCTCTCCGCCGGGCAGCGTTATTTGAAACAACCCGCCGCCGCTGCGCTCAGCCAGTTCCCGCTGCAGCGCCGTCAGCGCCGGGCCGAGGACCACATGACTGCGCCCTTGCAGGAATTTCTCACGCCGCCGCTCATATGCCTCCGAAGAACTTCGGCGGCACACGCCGCAGCTCTCCGGCAGATCCGCGGCCCCGAAAGTTTTTTCTGCGGCGCTCCCCACCGACCAGAACCCCTGCTTCGCGAAAAAAAGCTCCAGCGTATTGTCCGGCAGCAGCGTCCAAACGCCGCCAGCCCCTTTTTCCACCAGGAAATCGCAGGCCGTTTCCACCAGCCAGCCGGCATAGTTCTGGTGCCGACGCACCGGATCCGTCGCCAGCCCCACCAGGCAGGGCGCCGGGGCATAGCGATCCTGCGCGCCGCTGTACCAGAACGCAGGCAGCAGGAATACCATGCTCTGCACTATGCCATCTTCCAGAAACACCAAACTGGATTCCACATGTCCCGGCACAAAGCATTGCCGGAAAAACCATGCCTCATGTTCTTCTCCGAAACTCTCGCGCCACAGCACCCTCAGCCGCGGCAGATCTTCTGCCTTGGCGGCGCGCAGACTGATTTTTGCCATGCCGCCTTATTCCTTCGGGATCAACAGTGCAGCGACACAGTAAACAATGGCGCCGGTTCCGATGCTGCCGATGCTCAGCAGCACGGCAAGAATCCGCACAATACTGGGATCGATGTTGAAATATTCCGCAATGCCGCCGCACACACCGGCAATGATGCAGGATTGGCGGGAACGATACAGTCTCTTCATAACCTTTATCCTTTCTTAACCGGAAGCAGATTGCCCTCCATGTCCACACTGACCGCGGTGATGGCATTCCTGGTGAACTTCGCGATTTCGTCCAGCCGCACCATGGCGCCGTAATCCGACACAAAGGTATATGCCACACCATGGCGCTTGGCCCGGCCAGTACGGCCGATACGGTGGATATAATATTCATTTTCCTCCGGCACATCGTAGTTGAACACCGCATCCACATCATCCACATCGATGCCGCGGGCCGCCACGTCGGTTGCCACAAATACACGCAGCTTTCCGTCCCGGAAACGCTGCATCACCTTCTCCCGCTTCACCTGAGGGATATCGCCGTGAATGCACTCGGCCTCTACCCCGCCTATCTGCAAAAACTTGGTTGCCCGCTCCACCATACCTTTGGTGTTGCAGAACACCACGACCCGCTCATAGCCTTCTTTGTTCAAAATGCGGAGCATGGTTTCCACTTTGGCATCCCGCGCCACATCGATGCGGTACTGGATAATGTCCGGCTTGTTCTGCTCGTCGGCCCGGACGGTGATCTCCTCGGCGTCGCGCTGGTAGACCCAGGCAATGTCCATCACTTCGCGGGAAATAGTAGCCGAAAACAGTCCCAGGTTTCTGCGGTGGGGGATCTTGTCCAGAATACGGGTCACATCGTGGATAAAACCCATGTCCAGCATACGATCCGCCTCATCCAGCACGACGGTCTGCACTGCGTCCACCTTAATGGTGCGGCGCTTCATATGGTCGCTGAAACGTCCAGGCGTGGCCACAATAATCTGCGGATTGCGCTTGAGCGCGTTGATTTGTTTACCGATGGGCTGACCGCCGTAGCAGCAGACGATTTTTATCCCTGCCAAATAAACGGCCAGATCCCGCAGTTCGTCAGTGATCTGCAGCGCCAGTTCCCGGGTCGGCGCCAGGATCACAGCCTGGACCGCCTCGCTTTCCGGGTCAATATGTTCCAGAATCGGGATACCGAAAGCAAACGTTTTTCCGGTGCCCGTGGGAGCCTTTGCAGTCACATCCCTCCATTCCAGCATGGGCGGGATAGCCCCGGCCTGGATGGGTGTGGATACTTCATATCCCTTTTTCTCGATCGCACGCAGAATCGGCTCGGACAGTCCCAGCGAATCAAAGCGCACGCCTTGCGTCAGTTCCATAGTTTCTATTCCTCTATACCATAAATTTTGAACCTGCTGTATGTTGGATATTATAGCATAGTTCCCTGTACCGTGCAACTTTTCCCCCCGCAGCGGTGCTGCTCCGCCGCCCGGTGCTCCCCGCGCCGCGCCGCAGGCAAAAAAGTTTTGCTTTTCCTCTATATTTTTCCGGTACCTTGTGCTATAGTGTATTTGTATTATTATGCGCTAAAGGAGCAAATGCGAATTATGATTACCATTACCGACCTGGGGTTGCAGTACGGCGGCAGCGTTCTGTTTTCCCACGCGGACCTGCAGTTCACCCGCGGCAACTGCTACGGCGTGATCGGCGCCAACGGCGCGGGCAAATCCACCTTTTTGAAAATCCTGTCCGGCGAAGTGGAGTCCACCTCCGGCACAGTGGAGATTCTGCCGGGCACCCGCATGTCCGTTCTAAAACAGGATCAGAACAAATACGACGCCTATTCCGTGATGGATACCGTCATCATGGGCAACCAGCGCCTCTATGACATCGGCAAAGAAAAAGAAGCGCTGTATGCCAAGGAGGAAATGACCGACGAAGACGGTGTGCGCGCCTGTGAACTGGAGGAAGAGTACGCAGAGCTGGGCGGCTGGGAAGCCGAGAGCGATGCCAGTCGTATCCTGCAGGGCCTGGGCGTAGGCGTGGAGCTGCACCAGACCCAGATGGCCGATATGGACCCCCGTCTGAAAGTGAAAGTCCTGCTGGCCCAGGCTCTGTTCGGCAGTCCCGACCTGCTGCTGCTGGACGAGCCGACCAACAATTTGGACATCGCCGCCACCAACTGGCTGGAAGATTTCCTGCTGGACTTCCCCGGCACAGTCATTGTGGTATCCCATGACCGCCACTTCCTCAACACCATCTGCACCCACATTGTGGATATCGATTACGGCAAGATCAAAATGTATGTGGGCAACTACGATTTCTGGTACGAGTCCTCTCAGTTGGTGCAGCAGCTTATGCGCAACCAGAACAAGCGCAACGAAGAAAAAATCAAGGAACTGCAGGACTTCATCGCCCGTTTCTCCGCCAACAAATCCAAGTCCAAGCAAGCTACGGCCCGCCGCAAGCTGCTGGACAAGCTGACTGTGGAAGAGATCCCTGCTTCTTCCCGCCGCTATCCCTATGTGGCTTTCTCTCCCGACCGGGAGGTAGGAAAGGACATCCTGTTTGTCACCGACGTGAGCAAAACTATCGACGGCGTGAAGGTGCTCGACAAGGTTTCCTTCATCGTGGAGCACGGGGACAAAATCGCCTTTGTGGGCGAAAATGAAAATGGCCAGACAGCACTGTTCAAGATTCTCGCCGGCGAGATGGAGCCGGACGAGGGCACTGTAAAGTGGGGGCAAACCGCCACGTTCAGCTACTTTCCCAAAGACAACACCCCTTACTTCGAAGACAACGACGACAACCTGGTACAATGGCTGCGTCAGTATTCCTCCGATCCCCACGAAACCTATCTGCGCGGTTTCCTGGGCCGCATGCTCTTCTCCGGGGACGAAGTATACAAAAGCGTGAAGGTACTTTCTGGCGGCGAGAAGGTGCGCTGCATGCTCTCACGCATGATGCTTTCCGGCGCCAATGTGCTGCTGTTGGACCAGCCCACCAACCATCTGGATCTGGAATCCATCGCCGCAGTGAACAGCGGCCTGGAGAGCGTCAAATGCAACGTGCTTCTGGCCTGTCATGACCATCAGCTGGTGGAAACCGTGGCTAACCGCGTGCTTTGTTTTAACGCTGACGGCACTGTGACGGATTACCGCACAGATTACGACACCTACCTGGAAAAAACCGCCGCCCATGAAGCGGAGGCATAAGAAACAAAAAGTCAAGACGTTTTCTGCTTTTGCAGAAAGCGTCTTGACTTTCTCCTTTTTTTCGATATACTATATAAGGTTTTATGAAATCCATCTGTGCGATGGAGCAACAGTTTCTGCCAACTGCCCTCAATTGACTATTGTGTCCCCGGCGGGACAAGCCATAGTCCCGGAGCGGCAGTTCTTTTATGCTGATCGACCGAAAGGAGCCACAGCCATTATGAAAAAGGACATCGTGATCATCGGCGCCGGTCCTGCCGGCATTTTCACCGCGCTGGAGCTGATCCGCAAGGGCAGCAAAAAGAGCATTGCTTTGGTGGAAAAGGGCGCGGCCATTGAACACCGCCGCTGTCCCAAAAGCGTGACGCAAAAATGCGTCAACTGCAAGCCCTGCTGCCATATTACCACCGGATTTTCCGGCGCCGGCGCTTTTTCCGACGGCAAGCTGTCCCTCTCCTGTGAGGTGGGCGGCGATCTGCCGGATCTGGTGGGCGCCGATCTGGTGCAAAGCACCATCGCCTATGCCGACAGTATTTACCTTGAGTTCGGCGCGGACACCCATGTGGAGGGCGTTACCGACGGCGATGAAATCCGCGCCATCCGTAAGCGCGCCATTGCCGCAGGGCTTAAGCTGGTGGATTGCCCGATCCGTCACATGGGCACAGAAAAAGCCCAGAAGATTTATCTCGGCATTGAAAAATATCTCGCCGAACACGGCGTGGAACTGCTGTTCGGCATGGAATGTGTGAACATCATCCTGCAGGACTCCATATGCAAAGGCGTCACGCTGACCGACGGAAAGAAAGATCTGGAAATCTACGCCGACGAAACCGTTATCGCTGCCGGGCGGCGCGGCGCAGACTGGTTGGAAAAAGTGTGTGCCGAACATAACATTGCTCATCAGAGCGGCACCGTGGATGTAGGCGTGCGCGTGGAAGTACGCAATGAAGTAATGGAAACCGTCAATCGCGCGCTGTACGAAAGCAAGCTCATTGGCTATCCCAAGCCTTTCAAAAACAAAGTGCGCACATTCTGTCAGAACCCCGGCGGTTTCGTCAGTCAGGAAAATTATGACAACAATCTGGCCGTAGTCAACGGCCACTCTTATAAAGAAAAAAAGTCCGACAATACCAATCTGGCCATTTTGTGCTCCCACAATTTCAATGAGCCGTTCAACCAACCCATCGCCTTTGCCCAGAAAGTTGGCGAGCTGACCAATATGCTGGGCGCAGGCCATATCCTGGTCCAGCGCTACGGCGACATTCTTGATGGCAAGCGCACCTGGGCCAAAGAACTTGCCCGTTCCAATGTGCGCCCCACCCTGCCTGACGCCGTAGCCGGTGATATCACTTCCGCCATGCCTTACCGCTCCATGCTGAACATCATCAACTTTATTCAGGCTGTGGACAAGGTGGTGCCTGGGTTTGCCGCACCGGAAACCCTGCTCTACTCCCCGGAATTGAAATTTTATTCCAACCGCATCAAAATGGACACCCATCTGAACACCAACGTGCAGGGACTGCACTGCCTGGGCGACAGTTCCGGCTGGACCCGCGGGTTGATGATGGCCTCGGTCATGGGCGTGCTGATGGGGCGCTATCTCCTGTAATTCCATCTTTCTTTTTTCTTGAGCCAATATAAAAGGCAGGGCATACGCCCTGCCTTTTTCCCGTCTGAGCCAAAAAATTCTTACATCCGCCGTCTATTTGTGCTATACTGTTCTTATAATGTGGGAAAGTAGCGGGAAAACAGCTCATAGAAACCCACACAGTACGAAAAACGGGTTCAAAAGGAGGATACAGCATGTACGAGCGCGGCGTATTGATTATGTACGGCAACAGCGGCGTTTGCCGTGTGGAGGATGTGGCGCCTATGAAGGGCAGCCGCGGCGCAGAAAAAAACCGGCTTTACTACAAACTTTCACCAGTTTATGGCAGCGGCACGATTTATGTCCCCGTAGACACGAAAATTTTTATGCGCCCAGTACTCAGCCGCCGTGAAGCCATGGATCTGATCCGCCGCATCCCGGAAATCAGCGACGATTGCGGCGAAGATGTTTCCGACTGGCACGCTTTGTCCGCCATCTATCAGGAACAGCTCCATTCCCATGACTGCACCGATCTGGTGCATCTGATCAAATCGGTTTACCTTAAGAACCGTACCAATGCCGAGAACGGGCGCAGACCCTACAAAGTGGATCAGGAATACCAAAAGCGGGCAGAAGAGCTGCTGCACAGCGAACTGGCCGCCGCGCTGGATATTCCCATGGAGCAGGTGGCAGGCTTTATCGCCGCCGAATTGGAAAAAAGTGCTCTGTAACGTACCATACAGCAAAACCCCGGCTCAATTTCAGAGCCGGGGTGTTATTCTGCGGCATCCTCCTTCTCAGAGTCGGAGGCATTATTTCTTCAGCGTACCGTTGGCGCTGGCAGTCAGATAGGCATTGATAAAGCCATCCAAATCGCCGTCCATGACATTGTCGATGTTGCCGGTTTCATATCCGGTACGCGTATCCTTGACCATCTGATAGGGCATGAACACATAAGAGCGGATCTGGCTGCCCCATTCAATTTTCATCTGCACGCCCTTAATATCGGAGATTTTTTCGGCGTGCTGCTGAGCTTTCAGTTCCATCAGCTTGGCCCGCAGCATTTTCATACAGTTGTCGCGGTTCTGAAACTGGCTGCGCTCCTGCTGCGAGGAAACCACAATCCCCGTGGGCTTGTGGATCAGGCGCACTGCAGAAGACGTTTTATTGATGTGCTGGCCGCCGGCGCCGGAGGAGCGAAACACCTGCATCTCGATGTCCTCTTCACGGATCTCAATGGAATTGTCATCATCCATTTCCGGCATAACCTCCACTGCAGCAAAAGATGTCTGGCGGCGGGCATTGGCATCAAACGGAGAAACACGCACCAGACGGTGCACGCCGTTCTCACTTTTGAGATAGCCGTAGGCATTGTCGCCCTCCACTGCAATGGTGGCAGATTTGATGCCGGCTTCGTCACCGTCCTCATAATCGAGGATTTTATAGGTGAAGCCGTGACGCTCCACCCAACGGGTGTACATGCGGTAGAGCATTTCGGTCCAGTCCTGAGCCTCGGTGCCGCCAGCGCCGGAGTGCAGCGCCACAATGGCATTATTGGCGTCATATTCGCCGGAAAGCAACGTCGCCAGGCGGCGATCCGCAATTTCGCTCTCCAGCTTGTCATAAGACTCGGTCAATTCTTCCAGCAGAGACTCGTCGTCCTCCTCAATGGCCATCTCACACAGCGTCATGGCATCTTCCCAATCCGCGCAGAGCTTTTCATGGGCGCGTATTTTATTCTCCAAGCGCTTAATCTGCTGGGCCACTTTCTGCGAATGCTCCATGTCACTCCAAAAGCCCTCCTGAGCGCTTTCGTCCTGCAAACGGGCATACTCCTGCCGCGCGCCGTCAATATTCAGCGCGTTTTTCAGCTCCTCCAGCGTGGGCTTTTGTGCGAGCAACTTCTGCTTGTACTCATCAAATTCGATCATGCTCATGCTTGTTTTCTCCACCTGTATCGTAAAATAATTCTTTGATCTGCATATTGGTACTATTATATCCAATTCTTCCCCATCTGTAAAGCTGTTTTGGTAGAAAAGTCCCGGCCTGCACTCTGGCTGTACAGGCTATTCTTTCGTTATTTTTTTCGCTTCCTTCCCAAAATTCCTCCCAGTAAAGACAAATGGCCGCAATATAGGTAACATCCATTGCACACGCGCCGAAATTCCGACACACTCTTGTCATTTATCACTTTACCATGTAAAATAGTTTCAGCGCATTTTTCACTCCGCCGCCGCATAAGGTGGACCAGCACACTTTATCCACCACACAAAAGCACATGGCAACGGTCAGTTTGAAAGAGGAAAGAGGCATCGCTTATGGATCAATTTATGTATATTCTGGAACTTATCGACAAGTATATCTGGGGTATCCCGCTGTGCGCCCTGATTATTGGCTGCGGCATCTGGCTGACACTGCGGGTGCGGTTCCTGCAGATCCGTCATCTGGGCCGGGCACTCAAATACATGGTGCATAACGAGGCCCACGGAGAAGGCGAAGTGACCAGCTTCGGTGCGCTGTGCACTGCCCTGTCCGCTACCATCGGCACAGGCAACATCGTGGGCGTAGCTACGGCAATCGCCGCCGGTGGACCGGGCGCGCTTTTATGGATGGAAATTGCCGCTTTTTTCGGTATGGCCACCAAATATTCCGAAGGCCTTCTGGCCATCAAATACCGCAGCATTGATAAAGACGGTCATGTGCTGGGCGGCCCGTTTTATTACATCGAGCGCGGCATGGGCAAAAACTGGAAATGGTTGGCCAAAACTTTTGCATTTCTGGGTGCCACGGCGGGCCTTTTGGGTATCGGAACCATTACGCAGGTCAACGGCATTACCTCCGCCGCGCAAAACTTCTTTGACCCCAGTCTGCAGCATGTGGTCTTTTCCATCGGCCAGGGCGAAAGCGCCGTCCCCATTACACTGACAACCATTGTTGCAGGCCTCTTGGTCACACTGGCCGTGGCTCTGGTGGTCATCGGCGGCATCAAGCGCATTGCCGGCGTATCTCAGATCATCGTTCCTTTTATGGCGATTACATATATTCTCTTTGCCGTTCTTCTGCTGCTTTGCAATCTGCAGCAGGTACCCGGTGCCATTGTCACAATCGTCACCTCAGCCTTTGCACCACAGGCTGCCCTTGGCGGTGTGATCGGCGTCACCATCAAAGACGCCATCCAGAACGGTGTGGCCCGAGGCATCTTCTCCAACGAGGCCGGACTTGGTTCGGCCCCCATCGCCGCCGCCGCTGCCCAGACCAGAGAACCGGTTCGCCAAGGCCTGGTCACAATGACCGGCACCTTTATTGACACCATCGTCGTGTGTACCATGACCGGGCTGGCCATTGTATTAACTGAATCCTGGGTGCCTGAACTGGGCTTGAAAGGCGTACAGATCACGACCCGCGCTTTCCAGGTAGGACTGCCTTTCCCCTCCGCGATGTCCGCGTTTATCCTGATGCTGTGCCTGATCTTCTTCGCCTTTACAACCATTCTTGGCTGGAACTACTACGGCGAACGCTGCCTGGAATACTTTACAAACGGCAACAAAGCCGCCGTCAAATGCTATCGTTGGCTGTATATCGCCGCGGTCTTTATCGGCCCTTATCTGACGGTGGCCGCCGTGTGGACCATCGCTGATATTTTCAATGCCCTGATGGCTCTCCCCAACATTGTCGCCCTGCTGGCGTTGTCCGGCGTGGTAGCAAAAGAGACCCGCGCCTATTTCCATCGGGATCTCCAACACCGTCTTCTGCACCAAAAGCATTGATGCCGCACACATTCCTTGGAAAAACAGCCCCCATCCGGCAGTGCCGGATGGGGGCTTGCACTTTACAGCGCTTTATTCTTCCGTCTTTTGAATCCCTTTGCGAGTCAGCCAGATTTTCATACCCTGCAGTCCCAGGATCACCGCACCGCCCAGCAGGAAAAACAGAGGGCGGAAAGTGCCCAACGCCATCGCCGCGCGGGGCGGCTCCAGCGTAGTGGGTCCCAAGACCACAGAATAGAGTGATCCAAGCATCAAACCAACAATCAGGAAAATCATCTGCGCACGGTAATGCTCCATCAAATAGCGCAGCAGCCGGATAATCAACGCCACGCCGGCACATACGCCCAGCGCAAACGCGATAACAGTGGGCAGCGCAGAAAAATCAAAGCCCATCACTGCGCGCACCGCAGTGATTACCGGCAAATACAGCCCCATGATCAGCAACAGCGTAGAACCGGAAATCCCAGGCAGCACCATGGCGGAAATGGCCACAAGGCCGCCAAGGAACACATAAACCAGGCTCCCTACACCGCTCACCGCACCGCCGGACACAGGATGAACGGAGGACACCACCACCACAAAGACGATACCCGCCAAAACAAAGGGCGACCATTTCCAGCGCCCTCGCAGCGTCATTTTTTCCTCATGCAGTACCAATGGGATGGCAAACAGGATAAAGCCGATGAATACAGAACTGATAGCATAAATATGGCTTTCAAACACACGGCTCAGCGCCAAGATCGCCAAGCCCATGCCAATCACCCAGCCAAGCCCCAACTGGATCAGGAATTTCAGCGCCGGACGCCGACCCTGCCCGCTTCCGTGGATCAGGTTGTCCAGCGAAGAAAGAAAGCGGTCGTAAAATCCCAGCAAAAAGGCGATCGTACCGCCGGAAACACCGGGCACACTGTCGGCCAGCGCCATACAGAATCCCCGGAACATGTTGATGAAAATCAAATCTGCGTCCTCCTATTCTTGCCCAAACAGCGGCTCTTGGCCGCGCTGCGTACGCTTTAGCGATCAATGGTTATCATACAGGAAAAAATTGTATTCTGTCAATTGCCATAGTCTTTTTTTCACAGTTTTTATACAATTTTAAGAATCAATCCGATCTTCCCCGGCCAGGAAACCGCAGATCAGCTTTCTCTGCCGCGCAGTGTTTCCAAGCTTCTGCATGCGCCAACGTGTCCCTGTTCCGCCGCCTGCTCCCACAAATGAAAGGCCGCCTCCTTGTCTCTGGGCACGCCGTCACCGTAAAAACAACACACGCCACGGTAATACTGGGCCTCGGCATTGCCCAGCGCCGCCGCCCGTTCCCACAGCTGCAGCGCCGTGCGCAGGTTTTTTTCCCGTCCCCGGCCGTAATAATATCCTTCGGCCAGCCGGGCAATCGCATCTCCGTCCTCTGAAGCCAACACCGCCGCCAGCACTTTTTCCTCCTGCCGCTTTGCCACCGCTGTACGCCTCCCTCCGCATATTCTGCCGTTTTTAACCGCCTGGTTTGCGTTTCTTCACTTTACCATAGCAACACCCGTTTTGCAAGGGGCTGCAGCCAGCGCAGGATCTGCAGACTGCTGCATTCCGGTGTCTGCTGGTCCTCGCCCGCGTGCAAAAAGGCCCCGGCAGCCTGAGCGTCCCAGGCTGCCGGAGCCTTTCGGTTTATTTATGATGGACATTCCAAATCGTATCGGCATACTCCGCCACCGAGCGGTCCGCAGCAAAAATACCACTGCGGGCAATATTGTGCAGCGACATCCGATTCCAGTGTTCTGCATCCTGATACGCTGCCACCATGCGTTGCTCCGCGTCACAATAGGCGGCAAAATCCGCCAGGAGCATATACTCGTCCGCCGCACCGTAGCGATTGTAGAGCAGCCGCTCATACAGCTCCTCAAAACAGACGCCGCCAAAACCATCGCGGATTTGATCCACCACACGGCGCAGCATCTCGTCACGCTGATAGAACAGCGACGGATCATACCCTCCGCGCTTCATATCCGCCACCTCGTCGGCATGCAGGCCGAAGAGGAACATGTTTTCATCGCCCAGCACATCGTGCATCTCCACATTGGCGCCATCCAAAGTCCCGATGGTCAGTGCTCCATTCATCATGAATTTCATATTTCCGGTGCCGGAGGCCTCCTTGCCGGCGGTGGAAATCTGCTGCGACACCTCCGCTGCAGGCATCAGCTTTTCCGCCAGAGACACGCAGTAATTCTCCAGAAACACCACCTGCAGCTTGCCGCGGCACAGCGGATCGCTGTCGATCTGCCGGGCCAGCACATTGATCAGGCGGATAATATCTTTCGCCACCTTGTAGCCAGGCGCCGCCTTGGCGCCGAACAAATAGACATGGGGGACAACATCCCGGTTCGGATCGTCGTGCAGCTGCTGATAGCGGGCAATGATCTGCATCACATTGAGCAGCTGGCGCTTATATTCATGCAGGCGCTTAACCTGAACGTCGAAAATACCGTCCACATTTAACACCACGCCGGAGCTGCGCTTGACAGCGCGTGCAAAAGCCTCTTTGTTCCCGCGCTTGATGCTTCCCAGACGCGCAAGCACCTGGGCATCCCCGGCATACTGATCCAATTTCTGCAGCTCCATAGGATGCAGGAGGTACCGATCCCCACCGGTCAGATCACAGATCAGCCCATGCAGGCCGGGATTGCTCTGAGCCAGCCAGCGGCGGTGATCGATGCCGTTGGTCACATTTTTGAATTTTGCCGGTTCCATCTGGCAGGCTTCGCGGAACACATCCGTGCGCAAAATCTCCGTGTGCAGGGCCGACACGCCGTTGACAGCACTGCCGCCGGCAATGCACAAATTGGCCATGCGCACCTCGCCGCCCCATACCACCGCCATTTTCTCGGTGATGGCGTTGTTGTGATGGAAAAACTCCTCCACGCTTTTCTGATAGCGCTTGCTGATTTCGTCAATGATCTGCCAGATGCGGGGCAGCAGGCTTTCGATCAGCGTCTGGGGCCAGCGTTCCAGCGCCTCGGAAAGTACGGTATGGTTGGTATAGGCCACAGAATTTCGGGTAATCTCCCAAGCCTCGTCCCAGGAATAGCCGGCTTCGTCCATCAAAATGCGCATCAATTCAGGAATGACCATGGCCGGGTGGGTATCATTGATCTGGATCACATTTTTTTCATGGAAATTCTTAAGCGTTCCGTAGACCTCCACATGCTTGCGCACCAGGGACTGCACGGTGGCGGAAACAAAGAAATACTGCTGCTTCAGACGCAGGGACTTCCCTTCCATATGCTCGTCATTGGGATACAGAATCTTGGTAATCGTCTGTGCCATGGTCTGTTCTTCCGTGGCACGGACATACTGGCCCGAGGAAAACAGCGCCATATCCAGCGTACGGGGCGAACGGGCCTCCCACAGCCGCAGGGTATTCACATGGTCAGTGCCGTAGCCGGCGATCTCCATATCACAGGGAATGGCAATCACGGTATTGTAATCTTCATGCACCACATGCAGATGGCCGTCATGCCACACTTCGCGAAGCTTTCCTCCGAAGCGCACCTCTTCGCGCTCTTCCGGTTTGGCAATCAGCCATGCTCCACCCACTGCTTTCCAGTCGTCGGGCAGTTCCACCTGCTGGCCGTCCACGATGCGCTGTTTAAAAATGCCGAGTTCATAGCACAGAGAATAGCCAGTGGCCGGAATCCCCAGCGTGGTCATGGAGTCGAGATAGCAGGCGGCCAGGCGGCCCAGGCCGCCGTTTCCGAGACCCGCGTCCGGTTCCATTTCAAAAATATCCGCGCTCTTAAAGCCCATGTTTTCAATGGCGCCGTTCATCGCCTCCAGAACGCCCAGATTATAGGCATTTTTCATCAGGCTGCGGCCCATCAAAAACTCCAGAGAGAGATAATGCACCCTGCGCTCGTGGGCACGCTCCACGCGGTCCATGGTTTCTGCGCCGTGCAGCGCCATCATATCCCGCAGGACCAACGCGCAGGCTTTGAACAAATATTCCTCGTTGACATCTTTTTCTGAAATGCCGTAATTGAGGCGCAGCTTGCCGCGGATCGCCTCTTCCATATCCTGAACTGTATAAAGTTGCTGCATGGGAAAACGTCCTTTCCTGTTTTGTTTCAATTCCAATTTACCCAAGGGTGAAAACCAAAAACGGGACCCCCGGAGGGGTCCCCCGTTTTTAAAACGCCGGAACATTCCGCCGCTGAGCGGCAGAGAAAGGAAACGCCCTGTTCCGGAAACAGACGCTTCCGCAACCGTACACAACACCTGCACGACAGGCAGGCCCGGAAGGCGGCTCACTTTGCGGCCAGAACCCTCCCTGCCTTTAACGGATCTGCTCGTAAATCTGATGATATTCCTTTGCGCTGCCTGCCCAGCTGAAATCTTCAGTCATGGCGCGCTTCTGCAGCACGGCAAAGGCTTCTTTGTTGTCCCAGAACAAACGCGCAGCTTCGCGCACCACATACCACATATCACCGGCATTGTAATTGGCAAAGGTAAAGCCGTTTCCGCCGCAACACCATTCCTCATAGGGATGCACTGTATCTTTCAGCCCGCCGGTCTCGCGGACAATCGGCAGCGTCCCGTAACGCATGGCAATCATCTGACTCAATCCGCACGGTTCGCTCTTGGACGGCATCAGGAACAGATCTGCGCCAGAGTAAATCCGCATGGAGGTCGCCTCATTGTATTCGATCCGGGCCGCCAACATGCCGGGGAAGCGGTATTGTGCATTGCTGAAAAATTCCTCATACTGCCAATCGCCTTTGCCCAGCACCACAAACTGGATGCCAAGATCCATCATGCCGTCCAGCGTTTCACAGATCAGATCCAGGCCCTTGTGGGATACCAAGCGGCTGACCACCGCCACAATGGGAAGATTCGGATCCTCCCGCAGCCCCATTTCCCGCTGCAGCGCCGCCTTACATGCGGCCTTACCGGATAGGTCTTCCACCGAGTAATTCTGCACCAGGCAGCGATCCACGGCTGGGTTATAACGATCCATATCAATGCCGTTGAGGACGCCGTGAAGCTTCCAATCGCACAAATTCATTACGCCTTCCATCCCGTGGGCAAAATAGGCGTATTTCAGTTCCTGGGCATAGGTCGGACTGACGGTCGTCACCGCATCTGCGGTAAGCAGGGCGCCCTTGAGCAGATTCACATCACCGGAAAAAGCCAGCGTACCGCCGTCAAACCAGCCGCAGGGAAGGCCGAAAAGATCTTCCAGCGTTTCGCGGCCGTAGCGCCCCTGGTACTCAATATTATGCACGGTAAACACCGTTCGGATACTGCGCAGCACATCCCAGCGCACAGCATCGTCCGAAAGATAGATGGGCACCAGGGCCGTCTGCCAGTCATTGCAGTGAATCACTTCCGGCATAAAGTCCAGATGCGTCAACAGTGACACCACAGCACGGGAAAAATAAGCAAAGCGCTCCCCGTCATCGTAGTAACCGTAGAGATCGGGCCGGGCAAAATAGTGCTCATTATCGATAAAGTAATAGGTGACGCCGCCGCGCTCGCAGCGGAAAAGGCCGCAATATACACTGCGCCAGGCCAAAGTGACGTAAATATATTTCACAAACGTCAGCTCTTCCACATATTTATCCGCCACGGTCTGATACAGCGGCAGAATTACCGCCACCTCGTCGCCACCGGCAGCAAGCGCTTGGGGCAGGCTGCCGGCCACATCGCCCAATCCGCCAGTCTTACAAAATGGAACGCATTCGCTGGTTACGAATAATACCTTCATCTTTTCCTCCGATCCGATGTCCAGCCGTTCCGCCACCGGAATGGCGGAGCGCGCCGGGCTGTTTTATTATAGCAGTTCCTTCCGGGAGATACGAGTGACTTTTTTTACAAAATTCCAACGTTCCAGCGCCATTTCTTCCCTTGTTTCGATAGCCGCCGGAACAAGATCCACACCGTCTTAAACGATGCTGAACTTGGAAATGGCCAGCGGATAGTTGCTGTGCCCCATCAACATGCGGTTTTCCGTAATCGTAACATTTTTGTCGGCAATGGCATATTTAAGCGTGGCACCAGCGCGGATCACTGTGTCCTGCATCACGATGCAGCCACAGACTTTTGCGCCTTTTTCCACACGGACACCGCGGAAAATAATGCTGTCCTCCACTTGACCCTCAATAATGCAGCCGTCGGATACCAGCGAATTGACGCACGTGCTGCCTGGGCCATAATAGGTGGAGGCATCGCTGCGGTCTTTGGTGCGGATGGGCCGCTCCGGCAAGAACAGATCCGCGCGCACTTCCGCGCGCAACAGCTCCATACTGCGTTTATAGTAGTTGTCCACGCTCATGATGCGGGCGGCATATCCCCGGAACACATAAGCGTGCAGTTTGAGCCGGTTCTTCATCCCCTGCAGCACAGCGCGGTGGAAACTGTACTCATTGTGCCCGTCGCATTCGGCAATCAGCTCCAGCAACAGCTTTTTACTGATGATATACACTTCCAGCGCATCGCAGCCGCCCCGCACCTCGCCGCGGCTGACCACATCGGTGATCGTGCCGTCTTCGTCCATCAAATAGCTGGTGGTTTTCCCGTCTCCGCCGGGCGCACAGACACAGGTAATGTCCGCGCCGGAACGGATATGCTCCTCCAGCACATCCCCCAGCGGCATATTACAGATCAGCGCACCGTTGGCCAGAACCACATATTCCTGCCGGATCCGCTGCACATAACTTTCAATGGCAGCCAGCGCCTCCATCTTACCGCGGAACTCCCGGCTGGGATCGATCTTGGGCACCGAAGGCAACAGACGCAGCCCGCCGTGCTTGCGGCTCAGATCCCAGTCCTTGCCGGAGCCAAGATGATCCAGCATACTCTGATACTTATCCTGCAGAATAATGCCCACATCGGTCACGCCGGCATTGACCATATTGGAGATGGTAAAGTCCACAATGCGGTAGCGGGCCGCATAGGGGATAGAATCTGCCACACGCTGCTCCACCAGCGTCTGCAGTTTCGGGCATTTGCCGTAGGCAAAAATGATACCATGCATCCGGGTCATTTTCTCAGCACCTCCTTGTGATCGCTGTCCAGCATTTTGCCAGGGGCCACAACTTCCTTTTCCGCAATCCGGCAAAACGGCCCGATCACAGCAATACCCCAAGCGGACGGGTCTTCCGCCGTCTCCGGCGGTGCCCCTACCCTGGCATCCGGACCAATATGCGCGCCCTCGCCCAGAATAGCATATTCCACTGACGCGCCGTCTTCAATCACCGCGCCGGGCATCACCACGCTGTAGCGCACGCTGGCGCCTTTGCCCACTGTGACGGAATGGGCTACCACAGAGTTCTCCACACTTCCCTCAATGATGCTGCCCTGCGTGACCACGCTGTGGCTTACCATGGCCCGCGCACCGAGATAGGCCGGTGCTTTGCGCGGCGTACGGGCATAGATCGGCCATTCGCTGTCGAATACATCCAACCCACCGTTGCGGGCCAGCATATCCATATTGGCGTCCCACAGACTGTCCAGCGTACCCACATCTTTCCAGTATCCGGCAAAGCGGTACGCCACCATTTTCTTGCCGTCTCGGAGCATATTGGGAATAATATTTTTCCCGAAATCATTCTGGGAATCCGCGTCTTTCTCGTCTTCAACCAGGTAATGCCGCAGCTCCTTCCAGGAGAAGCAGTAAATCCCCATAGAAGCCAGGTTGCTCTTTGGTTGGGACGGTTTTTCCTCAAACTCGACGATGCCGTCTTCTTCATCCACATTCATAATACCGAAACGGGGCGCCTCGTCCCACGGAACCTCCATCACGGAAATGGTGCAGGCCGCCCCGCTTTCCTTGTGTCGGTTGACCATTTTCGCATAGTCCATTTTATAAATATGGTCGCCGGACAGAATCACCACATACTCCGGCTCATACAGGTCAATAAAACCAATGTTCTGATAGATGGCATTGGCCGTTCCCTTATACCAGGTACCCTGATCGCCCTGGGAAACATAGGGCGGCAAAATATGTACGCCGCCGTCGCTGCCGTCCAGATCCCATGGCTGTCCGCTGCCGATATAGCTGTTCAGTTCCAGGGGCTGATACTGCGTCAACACACCCACCGTATCAATACCGGAATTGACACAGTTGGACAGAGGAAAATCGATAATGCGGTATTTTCCGCCAAATGGTATGGCCGGCTTTGCCACTTTGCCCGTCAGCACATAAAGCCGGCTGCCCTGGCCCCCAGCCAGGAGCATCGCAACAACCTCTTTTTTCATCGTCTGCCAATCCTTTCCTGTCAATACTTCTTATCCGCTTGCTCAGGCGCGTTCTTTAGCCGAAGCCTGCCCGGAGCGTCTTATGGGCATATCCTTTGCCGGAATTTTCTTCACTGTGACCAGCTTCTGGTCAACGGTCTTATTCTTCGGCATACGCAGGTATCCCTCTCCCCGCAGCACCATGCCGGCCATGGGAGGAATCGTGACCTCCACACTGCAGGGATGGCCGTGGGACGGAATCCATTCCGTTCGCACCCGCGCAGGATTGCCTGCGCCGCTGCCCCCAAACGCGGGATCATCGGAATTAAAAATTTCAACATATTCTTTTTTCTGTGGCACGCCGAAGCGGTAATGGTGCAGTTCCACTGGAGAAAAATTCACCGCACAGACCACTTCTTTACCTTTTTTATCCCGCCGCAGGAACACCACCACATTATTATTGCAGTCGTCGGCCACAATCCATTCAAAGCCTTCCCAGTCAAAATCCACTTCCCACAGCTCTTTGGTGTCCAGATAAAAATGGTTCGCCGCTTCGAAAAATGTTTTCAGCTTTGCGTGCAGAGGCTCATTCAGCAAGGCCCAATCCAACTGGCCTTCATAATGCCATTCATTGATCTGGCCCAGCTCTGCACCCATAAAGATCAGTTTTTTACCCGGGTGCATCAGAATATAAGAGTAGAACGCCCGCACACCGGCAGCTTTCAGTGTTTCATCGCCGGGCATCTTTCCCATCAGCGAGCCTTTCATATGCACCACCTCATCGTGGGACATAGGAAGCACAAAATTCTCAGAAAAGGCATACATAAAGGAAAACGTCACGTCCCGATGATTGTCCTTTCGGAAATAGGGATCGAGCTTGATGTAATGGGTCATATCGTTCATCCAGCCCATATTCCATTTCAAATTGAATCCCAGCCCGCCGGCGTCCACCGGGCGGGACACCATAGGCCAAGCCGTGGATTCCTCCGCGATCATCAGCACATCGGGATTCGTTCGGAACGCCATGCGGTTGAGATCCTGCAAAAAGGCGATGGCCTCCAGATTTTCTTTGCCGCCTTTGCGGTTGGGTGTCCACTGACCGTCCCTGCGGTCATAATCGAGATACAGCATGGACGCCACAGCATCCACTCGCAGTCCGTCAATATGATACTGGGTGATCCAGTACTCCGCTGAGGACAGCAGGAAAGATTTGACCTCCGGCTTTTCATAATCGAACACCCGGGTACCCCAGCCGTAGTGCTCCCATTTTTTAGGATCCGCATACTCATAACAGGGCACACCGTCAAATTCATACAGGCCGAATGCATCCTTGCAGAAATGAGCCGGCACCCAGTCCAGTACCACGCCAATACCTGCCTGATGGCACTGGTCCACAAAATACATAAAATCCTTGGGCGTGCCGTAACGTGAGGTAGGGGCAAAATAACCGGTGCACTGGTAGCCCCAGGAGGCGTCCAGCGGATGCTCTGTTACCGGCAGCAGTTCAACGTAGTTGTATCCCAGCTCCTTCACATAAGGCACCAGCTGCTCGGCCAGATCCCGGTAACTCAGGGAATCGCCGTTTTCATAGCGTTTCCAGGAACCAAGATGCACCTCATAAGTGTTCATAGGTGCTTCGCTGATCTTGCGCCGGTGCCGCTGCGCCCGAAACGCCTGATCGTGCCATTCATACCCCCGGATATCATAGAGTTTGGAAGCCGTGCCGGGCCGCGTCTCAGCGTGGAAGGCATAGGGATCCGCCTTCATGCGGATCTCCCCATCCGGGCCGGTGATGGCGAACTTGTAAAGATCATACTCCTGCAGCCCTGGCACAAACCCTTCCCAAATTTCCCGCTCGACGATGCTCATCGGGTTTTTTTCGGCGTCCCAATCATTGAAATCGCCGACCACGGCCACCTTTTTCGCATGGGGCGCCCACACGCGGAACACATAACCGTCCGTACTCTCGCGCTGTGCCGCGTGCGCGCCGAAAAACTCATACCCCTGAGCCATGGTTCCCTCGTGAAACACATGGCTGTTAAAGGCGAGACTGTCTTTTCTTCCCATGTTTATCAGCTCCTTGTCTTTTCCACAGAGACAATTCTATTCTATAGAACATTTTTCGAAAAAATGGAAAAATTTTCGACGTTCTTCTATCCTTTTTTACAGAAACATCTCCTTGAATCCTTTTCATGTTTGTACAAATTATACAACTGCATCAAAAATCCGTCAAGGAGAAACGCCGGATTCCGTTCTGTTAGAATTGCACGAAAAATAAAGGCGTTTTTTGCCATATCCGCAACACTGAAAAAGAAAGCAGAACGCTTGCACGCAAGCATCCTGCTTTGAAACTTTGTTCAATTTTTCAGGCTGTGCATCGGCGCGGGGATTCGCCCGCCTCTGGCAATAAAAGCCGCAGCGCTTTCGCCATGCACCGGCATGATGGGCGCGCTGCCCAGCAGACCGCCGAAATCCACCGTGTCGCCCACCTTCAGCCCCGGCGCGGGAATCAGACGCACCGCCGTAGTTTTGGTGTTCACCATACCAATGGCCGCCTCGTCGGCAATGATTGCCGAAAGGGTCTGCGCCGACGTGTCGCCGGGCACTGCAATCATGTCCAGGCCCACCGAGCACACACAGGTCATGGCTTCCAGCTTGTCCAGCGTCAGCGTGCCGGAAGACGCAGCCGCGATCATACCCTCATCTTCGCTGACGGGGATAAACGCGCCAGACAGGCCGCCCACGCTGGAAGACGCCATAACGCCGCCTTTCTTCACCGCATCATTGAGCATCGCCAGTGCCGCCGTAGTGCCGTGGGTACCGCAGACTTCCAAACCCATTTCTTCCAGAATGCGGGCCACGCTGTCACCGATGGCCGGCGTGGGCGCCAGGGACAGATCCACAATGCCAAAAGGAACGTCCAAACGCCGGGATGCCTCCTGCGCCACAAGCTGGCCCATACGGGTGATATGGAACGCCGTCTTTTTAATGGTTTCCGCCACCACATCAAAAGGCTCTCCCTTCACACTCTGCAGCGCATGATGAACCACACCGGGGCCGGAAACACCCACATTGATGACCTGATCCGCCTCGGACACGCCGTGAAAGGCTCCTGCCATGAAGGGGTTGTCCTCCACGGCGTTGCAGAACACCACCAGCTTAGCGCAGCCAC
>QFCE01002620.1_pt1 | contig 25422 bp, 27 predicted proteins | sample 5346091 | NCBI WGS metagenome assembly QFCE01 (sample SAMN09062252, study PRJNA434731) | Human gut metagenome, whole genome shotgun sequencing project. | isolation source: stool timepoint A chromium assembly | host: Homo sapiens | collected 2015 | reverse complement strand
TTTATAACCTCTTCAAACTCATCTTCTGGAACTTCATATTCTACTCCACCATAATTTGCTTCATATGGAACTTGCTTTCCATATTTCATATAATACATTTTTTCATAAAGATCATAAAAATCAAGTTCCGTATAATTCTGGTTATCCCAATTTGTAATCAACAGATTATTAAGTGCATACCCCAACGGCATAACATATTTTCGATTCAATTCCCGGCATGTTTTATCTAATGGCTGCACTCTGAATCCAGTTTCACCCGGTGCTCCATCAAATCCCGGTGGGTGATATTCCTCCAGAAACAAATATCCTTTTTCTGTATATTTCCACTCATATGCTTCATATTCATCATAATAATTAGCCTGTGGACTATTATCTTTCCATTTAACCTGACATAATCGAACATTTATCTTTCCATTCATTGACTCTAAATGATATTGTATAATTTCCCCTTCATCAAATACAACAACAATATCAACTGCTGCCTGTTCTTCTTTCTCCGCTGCTTTGCAAAATTCTTCTACTTTTTCACGATTGACCATATCAATCTGATTATCACAATCTACTGCCGCATATCCTTTCTCTTCCAGACAATTGATAATTTTTCTTTTCGCCTTTAATGTATTTAACTCCGACTTCTCCTTCATATAAACAGACCGAAAAGTTTGCGCTGTTTTTTTTTACTTCTGCATTCATTTCAGATTCTACGGTTTCTTTCTTTTCTTCTTTTTCCGTAATTCGATTTTGGCCGCATCCTGTAAAAACAATAAGAACTATCAATATCATCGCAATTTTCTTACATATGTAATAATTCCCCGTAAAAATTTTTTTATTTTTCAAAATATTCCTCCAATACGGTTGCATCCTTTTTAACAACATAACCACTTCCACCGATTCCTTTCACATTCTCAACCATACTGATAAGAAGAATTGGTTTGTCCACGCTTTTATCTGCCGTAAACACCGAAAACCACCCGATTTCTTTGCCAGAAGTATCTTCTTTCGTTGCCTTCAACTCGGCTGTCCCTGTTTTTCCAGCCAGCAAAATATCGTCACGATGTGCAGCATATCCGGTTCCTTCTGGATCATTTACAACACCTTCCACCCCTTGCATAATTTCTTCTACATTTTCTTTGCTAAACGCATTTTCTATCCATGTTTCACCAGATACTTCTTCTTTGTATTTCAAATACGGTTTTATCATATTCCCTTCATTTAAAAATGAAGTATAAATACTTGCCAGATGTAATGGATTTACAAGAATCTGCCCTTGCCCATAACCACTATCTGCCAATTGTATTTCTGTTTCTATTTTATCTGTATTGGAATATGTTGATTCCTGCATCGCAATCTCAAACGGCATATTCTGATTAAATCCTATTTCATTTAAAGTATTCATAAAATTCTCACTACCAATTTTAAGAGCTGCCTTTGCAAAATAAATATTATCAGAATAGATAATTGCATTTTTCATAATAACCGGTTCATATTCATGAAGTGTTGTCACTTGATAAGATCCCCAAGACGAATCTTTCTGCCATGCCAAACCTTCATTTCCAAAATCTTCTTTTGGATCTATGCTTCCCGTTTTCAACCCAATTCCTGCCACAACTGGTTTAAATGTTGAGCCAGGACACCATACTTGACGGAAACGATTATATAATGGTTTCTTTTCATCTTCGTTTAATGATGTCCATTTCTCTGATGATATGCCCCGTATAAATTCATTATTATCATAAGATGGGGTACTTACCAAAGCCAATACTTCTCCCGTATAAGGATTCATTGCGACAGAACACCCCGGATCTTCTTTAAACTGCTCGTATAATGATTTTTGCAAATCGGAATCTATCGTTAATCTTATATCCATACCATCTTCTTTAAAAATACTTGCAAGAACCTCTTTTACTTCCCCATCACTATCCAAAATCTTTATATCACAACCATCTTTTCCTTTTAATTGCTTTTCGTATAACTTTTCCACCCCAGATCTTCCGATTACACTTTCTGCTGAATATCCTTCCCCTGGATGATTTTCCAAATCTTCTGCTGTTACAGACTGTACATAACCAATTAAATGAGCTGCTGCCTCCCCTAACTCATAGGTTCTAACTTCCACATCTGATAGCATAACCCCTGGAATTTCCAAAAGTTTATTCTGACAATCCTGCTCCTCAAGTGTCTTTTCTTCTGGCTGTATTTTCATTAAATCTATTTCTTCTACTTTCGGAATAGTTTCAATTGGTACAAAAGAATCTTCTTTTACCCACTTTGCTGTGAGTTTGTTATTTATTGTTTCTACATCTATCTCTAATAACTCCGCTATTTTTTCAATAGATACATTCCTGTCTTCCAGCTTTCCCGGTATAATGCCAACTGATGTTGCTACTCCTTTTCCTGCAAGCATTTTACCATCTCGGTCTAATATTTCTCCTCTCTCCGCTTTTGATGTAGTAACACTTATTTTATCATCACTCTCTAAATCTGGAAAAATCAGGCTATCCTGCCATACTAATTTATATCCCTGTTTCGTCTTCTTCAGTTCCGCCATATTGTCAAATTGTATTGTTCCGGCAATTGTATTACATAATGTTTCATACGAAAGCGTAACTGTATCTGCTTTTTTCTCTTTCACAGCTATATGACTGATTTTAATGTCACTGACCTCTATTCCTTCGTATATCTTAGAATTTCGTTGTATGTATTCTTCTTTTGTCAAATAAACTTTTTCATCTGAATCTATCATAGTATACATTACTTCATATTCCTTTTTTTCAATATGGTTCATATATTCCACAAGTGTGTCTTCTGGTAATTCCGTTATCGTCCTTTTTAATAAAACACCTCCTGAAACAGCAATTACTGTTATAGCTACTATCAGCCCAAAAATCTTACAAATGTAAGATTTTTGGGTGTTTTGCTTTTTCCGTTTTCTTTTCATAGATACCCCTTTCTTCTAATTATTTTATTTTTCAAAATCTTACACCTGTAATATTTAAAAGTCAAGTAAAATATTATGTTTTAAAAGAATACTTACTTACATAATTTTTTGACTTTTATATTAAATCAAATCTTCACCATTAACAAATCCATACGATTTTAATAATTCTTTATCTTCTGAATTCATTTTGGGCACTCCCCATACTAGTAAATATTTAGCACGTGTACTCGCTACATACCCTATTCTCTTTGCCTCTCCAGTTCCATTGAGCCAATGTTCCTTCCAATGTCCCCCTATGCTTCTTGCATTTTTAGTAGAAATCACCAAAGTAGTATCAAATGTACACCCTTTACTTCCATGAATAGTCATAATTGGAATAGAATTTTTTACTTTTTCATCTATTTCCCCTATAACAACGTCTTTATTCCCATTGCTCACTCTATAACTTTTTCCATTAATCATTTTTTCAAATTCTCTATCCTTAATTTCATCATAATCAGCAATAATTGGATATTTTTCTTCCAAAATAATCCCTAATTCTTTCTTAGCATATTCATGCCATTTCCCGCAAGTTATGCTAAAATTGGACAATTTTTTTGAACTCAAAATTTTGTTTAATACATTCATCAAAAAGACTCTCCAATAAAAAACTGACGAAATTTCTTTAGGGCAATAATAATTAGCTTTTGTTCTTCCGTTACCTAACCATTTTGAAATTTGTTTTCCCGCCAATTCTAATGCTATCTTCATTTGTTGTGGTGTTCCATCTTTCCAAAGTTGAGTTGCTACAATAAGCGGTTCTTTTTCATCCATTCCATCACGTGTTGATTTTTCCAATTGCAACTTCATCGAATTTTGACGCACTAAAATTCGATTTTCTTTTTCAAGAAAATCAAATTTTTTTAATATTTTGTAATAGCTATTTATTGCATCATCAGGCTTATCATATTCAAAATAAACCAATGAATTACTTCCTAATAAATTATTTAAATTTGCACTTTCAATTTCATTGACATTTATTAATCTTTCTGATAAAGCAACAATCTCTTTACAACTCCTAAAATTAATATGTAATTCTTTTTGTTTATATTCTCCCACATGTTTCAATATCTCATCAGGATCTACACGCTTAAATTCATAAATACTCTGATTTAAATCTCCAATACAATGCACTATACACCCTTGTTCTTGTAATGCTTTAAGTACCCTCAGTTCATTTCCTGATAAATCCTGACATTCATCAATAAAAATCACCGGAAATCGTAATGCAATCTTATGCCCAATATCTCTTTTCAACAATCTTATAGCCAAAATGTTCAAATCATCAAATGTCGAAAAACCAGCTTTCCAGAAAACTTCTTTACATTCCCTAAAACATTTTCTTAAATACTTCATTTCCCAAAATTTTGCATTATGAATTCTCTTTTCCTTAATAAACGCTTGCACAGCCGGCTTTAAATAATATTCCGAAAGCCATTCCATTTTATTTTTTCCTATATAAAAATAAAAATCTTTCTTTTCTATATCATATCCAATCTGATGCGCAAAAATTGAAGACCATCTATTATTTGCTTCTAAATATGATACCCTACACTTATACGTATTTAACCAAGAATTTGAATATACCGGTACAGTACGATCAATTATATTAAATGAAAAATCTTCATCTTTTCCCTCAAATCCCGTAAGGGTGTATGCAAACGGTTGAACAATATAACTATGAATAAAACTGCTTAAAGTTCCTATATAATGTGGATAAACAGCATTCCTCCCCGTAAATTGCTTTACACGATCTATAATTACATCTGTAGCATCATTCGTAAACGTCAATACTGCTATTCCCTGATTATACGAATTCCATTTTTTCATTTCATATGCGGCTTTTAATCCTATTACCTCTGTCTTTCCACTTCCCGCACATGCTTTCAAAAAAACATTTTCTTTTATTGATGTCATTACATATTCAAGTTGTTCTTCTGTTTTTTCTGCTATTCTACATTCTTTAAAATTTTTGCAAACATTCCCATCTGCTAATATATAGCATTCCTCGCAAGTAATTTTTTCTGATTTTCCACACACTATGTTCGCTATTTTCTCTTGATATTCTTCCTTATTCACAATCTCCTCCACATGCCCAAATAATTGCTTCTTTTATGTATTGCGGCACAATTATTGTCTGTCCCGATTCTATTTTTTCTAATAAAGCCTGTGAAAAAGCTCCTTTTCCGATTTCATCGCAATCAATATGCGTATATATATATTTCGCATCTTCACGCATTTCATCATCATCTTTATATGCGGTTTTCTCTTTTATTTTTTTGCATTTATTTTTCACACTATTTTCTTTTTTTCCATCGTTTGGCCAATTTTCATATAATATCTCAGCCATTAAAGAACAATTTCCATTCATTGCTAAATCATATTCAAATGTTTTTAACGATGCAACATATAACCTTGCCTGCTTTGTATTATTAATGCTTTCAACTAATTCAATTGCTTTATTTCCTCCAATTATATTCTCACCTTCAATTGGATACTTCTCTTCTTTTTTAATAATTCTTCCCTTTTCATCTTTTTCAATATCAGCTACAGGATCCTTATCTGTAATACCACTACATCTAATCGGTAATCTATCCTCTTCCCAATCTGTATCACAAAATAACGGATAGAAATATTTAAAATTTATTCCATTAATATTAACAACTGTTACTCCAGCCTCTTCTAATGAATTTGGTATTTTTACTGTCCGTTTTTTGTTATATTCTTCTAATACTTTATGCGCAAAAACCGGTATTAACATTGCTTCACAAATTCCCTCTACCAAAATTACACCCTTTGAAAAAAGCAATGTAGATTTTGTTATATCCATCCATCTATTTAAATAATTTTTTATATCTTCACTTAATTCAAAATCAGATAATTTTCTTACATCAATTCCTGTATTTTTTCCTGTAACGTATATGATAGTGTCGATACTAACCGATGACGCAACAACCGCCGAATGTGTCGTTAATATTATTTGCAAATTATCTTTTTCATCTGATAATTTTTGCAGATATTTTATTAACTTCGCTTGAATTTGTGGATGTAGATGCGCTTCAGGTTCTTCAATTAACAATATCGTAAACAAATTACTATCTATTGCCTCTAACTCAGCAAATACCGTTGCAATATATAATAAATTATTATACCCCAAACTATTAATCGCCACATCTCTAAATTTCTCATCATTCATTTCTCCCATATCCGGGAAAAAGACCATTTTTATATTTTGAAGAATAGATGAAAATGAATTTTCTGTAAATTGTAGATTTATACTTTGTCCAAAAACATTACCCATAGCATTTTCCATGGCTGTATTTATATCCTTCTTTGCTTTTGTAATTTCATCAAATTTATTATCCTTATTTTTTATTACTGATTTATTAAAAGTATCAAAAGCTTCCACAAGCTCATTTTTTCTTTCTTCTGTTTTATATTGATGCTTTAATAAAAGTGCAAGTCTTGATTTTCTACCATTTGTTAGTTTTTCCTCTGCATTTCTCAATGCAGGTAAATAAATTATATTTATAAAATCAAAAGTATCTTCTTCAAACGCACTTGCTTTGGATTTGCCTCCCCAAATACTTTTTTTAAAATATCCTCTCGGACTCGGATTGCTTTCCACTTCTAAATGCAATTCTGCATCAAAATTAGCATTACACCACGACAAGAACGTGATTTTTTCTTCTTGATTCAAATTCTCTAACGTAACATCAATTCGAATATTATTATTTTTTACATCCTGAGTAAAGGATTTATAAAAGTCATCCTCTGTTATATATGACTGCTCTTGATCTTTTAAAATTAATCTTAACGCATCAATAATTGTAGACTTTCCAGATGCATTTTCTCCCACTAAAATATTCAATCCTTTATTAAATGATATTTGAGATTTTTCACAACAATTTCGATATCCATCAATTGATAATTTCGATATAAACATATATTTTCCTTCCCATTTGTGCTGTTAAATTTATTCTTTCTTCTCATTTTAACAAACCTTTCAATATATGGAAGTATCTTTTTTATTTTTCCCTTTAAGACTTATTATAGATTTCAGGGGACTTACCAATATCCCGACAAGCCCCCCTTTCTTAATATGCCGGGACACCGTATCCATAAATATTACTGCTTCCGATACGGTAACTCCGTCTTGCTACTTTATCCCCACTGTTGCCTTCTATGGTATTGACGGTTCCACCGCTGACACTCTCTACAATTCCAACGTGGTCAATCGTTCCATTATTTCCCCAGTCAAAGAAAATAATATCTCCTGCCACCGGGGTATAACTTCCGTCACGGAACCTACCTTTACTTTCAAACCACTTCACACCGTCCGAACAAAGAGAAAATTTCGGAATGACTCCACTCTGAATATAACCGCTCTGGTCTGCACACCAGGACACAAAGCAGGCACACCACTCTACCCGACTTCCAAATCCATACCAGCTCCAGTAAGTTGTCCCACTTTTCCCTTCCTGCGATGCTGCCACCTGAACGATTGCCTGATTGCCGATACCTGTCGGGATTCTTCCAAATGCATAATACTGAAGCACATGTGGTACATACTGCTTGTCCCCATAACTGCTCCACCCCATTCTCTGTGCCATCATATCAGAAAATTCTGCTGCATTCGCAAGGGTATATCCACCTCTGGCTTTCGCCCATTCCAGATATCCATTTCCGTAGTTGTAACTTTGCAATGCCAGTTTAATATTTTCCATATCCAGAGGATTTTTTACTCCTGCACGTTCCAGACAACTTTTTATTTCTTGCACACCACAGGAAATCGAATACTCTGGATCCGTGATTCCATTCGGCTGTCTGGGATATTTTGTATTAAAGCTCCCTTCTGAACACTGCATCGGATCAAGTCCTCTCCCACCGGATTCCTGCATCATAATCGCTTTGATCAGTTCCACATATTCTCCAATACCATATTGATTTGCATACTGACGGATTAGTGGTTCGTATGCTTCTACTTCTGCACTGATGGAAGAAACTGTACTGGAATTATCCCCACCTGTCATGCATAGAAAACCACCAAACCTTATTTTCACTTTTACATTTCCTATACAGACAAGATAGGGATTTCCCACCTGTCTGAGATATTGAGCTATTCTTTTTTCCTTCGTCTGATTCCGGTCAATCCTTATTTTTCGGATATCCTTCAATTCCTTCAGATCCACATCATCAAAATCCGTTTCCAGATAGTTTCTATATTCTTCCGCAGTCATGCCCTTCTCCTTCCATTCCCATCTGAATCCGTACTGCTTTCAGTACCCGATCCAGGCTCCACTTATTTACTCTTCCGCATTTCTCAATAATACATTTTGTGGAAATGCTCATAACCTGTTCAGCCAGTGCCAAACTTCCTTTTCGGATTCCCGTCATATCATATTTACTGATAAATACATGTGTTGGCAAATACCGTTTCTTATATATTCTTGATGTCAGCGGAACTACCGTTATGACTGAACTGTATGTATTGGCTTTATTATTGCTCACTACGATCACCGGTCTTACACCACTCTGAACAGATGTTGTAGGAAACATACCGAGATCTGCCCATAAAATATCTCCTCTGCGGATTGTCATTTGTCCTCTCTCCAATCTGTTATTTTTATTTGTAAAGCATCTATAGCCAATTTGATTATTAAACAGTGCTCGCTCGATTCTATTTATCCTCGATACCCCGAATCGTTACTCCCGCATATGCAGGAAGGGAATAATAACCTGCCCGGATGCACGCTCCGGACCACAACCCGGAAACTCTCGTTTCTAGGCTCCAGCAGTTCATAGGTTTACCAGTTACAGACTTCTCAGGGTCTGCAAGTGTATCGCATCTCACACATGTCATCGCATCACCAGCCTGCCGACTGGCTTTGGTCAGTGCTTTTTCGCAGCATTATTGACTCTAAATAGTTTCTTACGTCCTTATAATCCTATAGCGACATCTTCCTCGTGCTCTCTGCATGAAATGTCACGTCAGTTATTATTGGATATTCAGTTATCATGGTTCATTTTAGGAAGTCCTTTAACTTCCTCTAATTACTAAAGTCAAATGACTTTGCGTAATACTTTCCTTCATAAAAATATGGGTGTTCAATATACATATCCGTTCCTCCTGAATTTGAAATCTTGTTGCTCGTTTCAAATCCAGAAGGCGGACCTCTGTTTAGGATCATGCCTGCTCCGCCTTTATCCTGCCGGGATACGCCCGCAGTTATTGGCTGAGAAATTCAGGCACGAAAAAAAGCCCCAGTAGTTTTTTCTTAACTACTGAGGCTTTCGTCTCTTTATTGTATTCAGTTATCTATGCCTTCTTTCATCAGCATAATCATTGTATCAGGATAAAGTTCACAAAGTATCCGCAATATGTTCCCATAAGTTCATATCATTATTGGAATCGTACATATTTCAGTATAAAAAGTTCACTATTCAAATTCTGATTATTATTTCTCCACATACTCTTCTGCCATATGTACTGCCATAGCACCATCTGCCACTGCTGTTACTATCTGACGGAGTAACTTTGTTCTGACATCTCCTACAGCATAAACACCCGGAATACTCGTTTCAGTGTTTTCACCTGCCACAATATATCCTTTATTATCCAGTTCTATCTGATTATCTAAAAAATCTGTTGTCGGTTTTCTTCCTATACTCACAAATAGGCCGTCACATTCTATAATGTTTTCTTCTCCTGTAACTGTATCTTTCAACCTCACACCAGTCAATCGTTCTCCATAAATCAGTTCATTTACTGTATTGTTCCATCGTAACTCTATATTTTCAGTTTTCATCAGCTGGTCATGGTAGATTTTCGTTGCACGTAATGTATCTCTTCGATGAACAATGATGACTTTCTTAGCAATTCGACTTAAAAGAACAGCATCTGATACAGCAGAATTTCCCCCACCAACAACCACCACGATCTTATCTTTATAAAACATACCATCACAGGAGGCACAATAAGCAACCCCATGACCTATCAATTCTTTTTCTTTAGCGAGACCAAGTTTTCTTGGATTTGCTCCAGTAGCAATCACTACTGTTTTCCCAATATAAATTCCCGAACTAGTGTACTGTATTGTTGACATTTAACTAAATATTTATAGCTATTATAGCCGCTTCATGTTAAAATAAAAGAAAACGGCGGTGATTTATATGGCAAGACCAAGAAAATATGTCATTAAACTTACAGATGATGAATTGAAGACATTAAAATCTATAATTCGCAAAAGTAATACATCTAAAACTATTCGAAGCAGATGCCAGATTATTATTGATTTGGATGAGGCTCATGGGAAAGTATTAACCCATGAGCAATCCGCAAGATCAAATGGTGTTTGCCTGACAACTGTAACGAATACAGTGACCAAATATTTTTCCGGTGGCATTGAAGCGGTTACCGAGTTCAAAAGAAATATCAATTCCGACAATGCAAGGCGTATCCTTGATGGACGTGCAGAAGCACGTATTATTGAACTTGCCTGCGGTCCTGTTCCAGAAGGTCATTCCAGATGGACTTTGCGTCTGCTGGAAAAAGAAGCCAAAGTAGTGCTTGATACACCGGTTAGCAAAGATGCTATCCGTAGAGCCTTAAAAAAAACAAACTTCGACCTCACAAAAATGAATACTGGTGCATTCCCTCAAGAGAGGACGCAGAATTTATAGCTTGTATGGAGGATGTTCTCGATGTATACGAACTTCCATATAACCCACAACGCCCCGTTGTTTGTATGGACGAAAAACCATATCAGTTACTTGGCGAGGCAAGATCCCCACTTCCTATGCGCCCCGGCAATGACCAGAAAGTAGATTCTGAGTATGTCAGAAATGGTACATGCAGCATTTTTGCATTCGTAGAACCGCTTGGTGGAGCTCATCATGTAAGTGTTCGGGAACATCGGACTGCAATTGACTGGGCAGAAGAAATCAAATATCTTGCCGATGTCATGTATCCAGATGTAGAAAAAATAATTCTTGTAATGGATAATCTTAATACACATAAACCAGCATCATTGTACAAACGTTACCCTGCTGATGAAGCCAGAAGAATCATGAAACGGTTGGAGATTCACTACACACCAAAACATGGCAGCTGGCTTGATATTGCAGAAATCGAACTTAACGTCATGACCAGACAATGTTTGAACAGAAGGATTGATAATATTTCAAATCTTCGTAAGGAATTATCAGCATGGGAAGTTGAACGAAATACCGTAGCCGCAAAGGTAAACTGGCAATTTCGAACGGAGGATGCAAGAATTAAATTGAATTCCTTGTATCCGACATTTACTACTGCATCTGAATAAGATGCAGTAGTAATGTTAAATATCAACGATACAGCACACTAGTTTCTACTCTCTTAAGCTTTCCTGTTAAATCCATATTAAAAACTTCAGCATATTCACTTTTAGCGCCAAATTTTTCCGCCTGTTTTTGCATTTTCTCTGCCAATGAAAATCCGTCAATTCCATTTTCAAAACCAGGATAGTTATCAATCTGCCAGGTCAATGACATCTGACCACCTGCAGATAATTTTTCTAAAACAATTGTATCAAATCCTGCTCTGGCTGCGTATAATGCTGAAGTATACCCTCCAGGTCCTCCCCCCACGATAATCATATCGTAAACATGATTTTCATTCATACAGCAGTCCTCCTTTTATTTTTCCAATGCTTCATTAATAAAATTCTCTATCATTATTTTTGATTCAGGTGCAACAATAGAATCTATTGCCTTTCCATCTCGATATAAAACCAGCGTAGGAATTATCTCAATCTTTTCAGCTTCTGCAATCTGTGGTTCTTCATCAATATTTACTTTTCCAGCAATAAGAATATCGCTGTATTCTTCACTTATTTTTTCATAAGCCGCTCCAATTCTACGGCAATAACCACACCAAGGTGCCCAGAAATCAACCAAAACCGGTTTTTCCTTATGAATTAATTGTCCAAACTTTTCTTTATTTATATTTATAGATGTCATATTTTTCAACTCCTTCTCCTATTTGAACTTAATATACCCCAAATAAGTGCTTGCTTCCGTGATGATATCACAGAAAAGATAATTTACTTTATTACACTTCTTTTTATTTCTATTTATGGCATATGCCAGTTATATAATTGACGCATCTAAAAAAAGCAAGTATACTATGTTCGTAAAGGAGATAACGGTTATGAACTTCGAAAATTGTTTTCCACTATGGAATGACTTAAATACAGCACAGAAAAAAATAATTTCAGACAATTTAATCACACAGTATGTAAAAAAAAGGACAATCATTCACAATGGAAACCTGGATTGTACTGGATTATTACTGGTTAAATCCGGGCAGCTTCGAACTTACATACTTTCAGATGAAGGACGAGAGATTACACTTTACCGTCTGTTCGATATGGATATGTGTCTTTTATCCGCCTCATGTATCATGCGGTCCATTCAATTTGAAGTAACCATTGAAGCAGAAAAAGATACTGATCTTTGGATCATCCCTGCTGAAATCTATAAGGGCATTATGAAGGAATCTGCTCCCGTCGCAAACTATACCAATGAGTTAATGGCCACCCGTTTTTCTGATGTCATGTGGCTGATTGAACAAATCATGTGGAAGAGTTTGGATAAGCGTGTTGCTTCATTTCTTTTAGAAGAGACCTCTATCGAAGGAACAAACGAGCTGAAAATCACTCATGAGACGATTGCTAATCATCTTGGTTCCCACAGGGAAGTTATCACTCGAATGCTTCGATACTTTCAAGGCGAGGGCCTCGTCAAACTCTCCCGCGGCAAAATCACCATCCTTGATTCGAGACTGGAAACACTCCAAAGGTCATAAAACTGTTTTTCTGTAACATCTAAAGAAGAATCCTCCATTTATCAGAATTATGAAAGTCATTCTAATAAATGGGGGATCTTTTTATGCTACGAGAAAATTATAAAAATATTGTGATTATTTTAATAATCCATACCACATGCATATGCCCTTTCGATCAGCGCACGGTCATTGACCACTGCATCATAGAAGCGGAATCCGCCGGAGAAGTTGTATGTTTCATAACCGTTTCCTTCCAGAATACGGCTGGCAATATAACTGCGCAGCCCACTCTGGCATATCAGGTACACAGGCTTTCCCTTCTCAATTTCATTGATACGTTCCCTCAGTTCATCTACAGGAATGTTTTTGAATCCATCCATATGCCCCCTGTTAAATTCACCTACAGTTCTCACATCCAGCAATACAACACTGTTATCTTTAGAAATCTTATCCATATCTTCCAGATGCCATTGTTTTAAGGTGCCTTTTGCTATATTGTCTATCATGAATCCTGCCATATTTACAGGATCCTTAGCAGAGGAGTATGGCGGTGCATATGCGAGATCCAAATCTTTCAACTGGGTTGCCTTCAGTCCTGCATGAATTGCTGTTGCCAGCACATCAATACGTTTATCAACACCTTCATATCCAATAATCTGAGCACCAAGCAAACGATAAGTCTCTTTTTCAAAAACCACCTTCATGGTCATCACTTTTCCACCAGGATAGTAACCGGCATGACTCATAGGAGAAAGAATTACTGTATCTACATCTAACCCTGACTTTTTGGCATTGGTTTCATTGATACCTGTCGTAGCTGCTGTCATATCAAATACTTTGATAACGGAGCTTCCCTGACTGCCCAAGTAACGGCTATCACCGCCACAAATGTTATCAGCAATGATTCTGCCCTGCTTATTGGCTGATCCGGCTAAAGAAATCAGCGCATCATCACCCGTAACATAATGTTTTACCTGAACTGCATCACCTGCTGCATAAATATCTGGTACAGAAGTTTCCATTCTGTCATTCACTACGATACTTCTCTTGATGCCAAGTTCCAGACCAGCTTCTTTTGCTAAAGCTGTGTCTGGTGTGACTCCGATTGCCAACACTACCATATCAGACTGAAGGGATGGATTATCTTTCAACAGGATCTCTACCCCATTGTCTTTTTCTTTAAATCCTTCCACTGTATAGCCCAGTACCAGTTTTATCCCATGCTTTCTCATTTCATTATGGATCATGGATGCCATATCCGGGTCAAAAGGGTTCATCAGCTGCTTAGGCCGCTGGACAATCGTAACATCCATGCCAAGCTCCCTCAAATTTTCTGCCAGTTCCAGACCAATAAAACCGCCACCTGCCAATACAGCCGATTTTGGATGATTCTTATTTATATATTCCTTTATCCGAAAAGTGTCTTCTACAGTACGAAGTGTAAAAAGTTTATCAATACCTACTCCGGGAAGTCTCGGCTGTGTTGGCTTTGCACCTGGAGAGAGGATCAGCTTATCATATTTTTCTTCAAATATCTCACCATTCTCTAAATTTTTCACTGAAACCGTTTTACGTTCCGGATGTATGGAGATAACTTCATGATGAATTTTCATGTTAATACGGAAGCGTTTAAAAAAACTCTCTGGTGTCTGTAGTGTAAGTTCTTCCGGGTCTGTGATCACGTCTCCAATATAATATGGAAGTCCACAATTTGCATAGGATATGTATCCGGATCTTTCAAACACAGTAATTTCAGCATGTTCATTCAGTCTGCGTATTCTTGCTGTGGCTGTAGCTCCTCCGGCTGCACCTCCTACAATTATTACCTTCATCTTATTTTTCCACCTTTCCTGAGTAAGCTGCAATGCCACCGATATTATTTACTTTAGAATATCCCATTCGTTGCAGTATCCCAGTTGCCTGGCGGCTTCGTGAACCGGAATAACAGTATACAAACAGTGGGATATCCTTATTCTTCGCTACAGAAGCAATATTGTCAAGTTGCTGCAACGGCACATTTTTACTTTCTGGTATATGTCCTTCCTGATATTCCTGCGGTGTACGTACATCCAGCAGAACTGCATCATCAGTCCTTTTATATTCTTCTATGCCTTGATTAATATTCGACTGTTTAAAGAGATCAAAAAATCCCATTAGCACACCTCCCTAAAGCATTTCTAAAATCGTATTCTTAGGTCTCGCCCCTGAAACCTGCTGTACAATCTTCCCATTCTTCATAACCACTAAAGTCGGAATGCTCATAATACTGAACTTATTTGCCAGTTCAGGCTCTTCATCTACATTAATCTTTCCAACTTTAATATCTCTACGCTCACTTGCAATCTCCTCTACAATAGGTACTACCATGCGGCAAGGCGCACACCAAGATGCCCAAAAATCTAAAAGAACGGGTTTATCGGAATTCAGTACTTCGTTCTGAAAATTATTTTTATTGATATTAATAGCAGACATTTTACATTCCTCCTTATCTTTTTCTTTTTGTAGATTTATTATAGTCTTAATTTCATTTATTTTCTGTGATTACATCACCATACCTCATTAACTTAACTTCTTGCCATACCATCTACACTTAATATAACACCTGTAATGTAACTCGCCTCATCTGAAGCAAGAAACACAAACGCATTGGCAATATCTTCTGGCTGTCCAAGACGACGCAATGGAATTCTTTCAATCATAGGTTCGATAACTTCCTTTGGCACGGCCTTCATCATATCAGTTTCTGTAATCCCAGGTGCAACAGCATTAACACGAATACCTTTAGGTCCTAGTTCTCTTGCTAATGATACAGTCAATCCGTTTACTGCAAACTTCGATGCCGGATAAGCAAACCCACTTGGCTGTCCCGAAATACTCACCATGGAAGAAGTTGAGAGAATGACCCCCTTGCCTCTTGCCACCATACATTCTGCTGCTACACGAGTAGTATTAAATACTCCTTTTAAATTTAGATCCATGACTTTATCAAAAGTCTCCTCTGTATAATCCATAAATGAGGTGTTTTCTGAAATCCCTGCATTATTTACCAGTATGTCGACACATCCATATTTTTCAGTTACCTCTTTAAAAGCCTTTCTGACAGACTCCATGCTTGCCAGATTTGGACTAATTCCAGCAACTATTGCATTGGGATATTTTTCTTTTAATTTATCTACAGCAACATCTGCCGATTCCTGTGAACTTGCTGCCAACACAACTGAAGCACCTTCCTTCAAGAATTTATCAGCTGTAGCAAATCCTATACCACGGCTTCCACCCGTAATGATTGCAACTTTATCTTTTAATCTCATTTAGACTACCTCCTTACTTTGTTTGTAGTTACATTATAAGCAAAAGGTAAATCATTTTCTGTGATATCATCACAAACTATCGCAATAAAAAACCCTGTTGCTCACGCACCAGGGTTTTGGTTTATCCATCCGTATTTAACACAAGATTAGGCTTCTATTCAACTTCTGAAAACTGATCTTTTCCAACATTACATAATGGGCATTCAAAATCTTCCGGAACATCCTCCCACTTTGTTCCTGGTGCAATACCACCTTCAGGATAACCTTCCTCTTCATCATATTCCCATCCGCAAACGTCACATACATATTTCATTAGTTTGTTCCTCCTTATAAATATATTAATACACAGCATATATTACTGTTGTATTTGTGTTGTTCTGTAACCTTAATATGTATAAATGCTTTTAGCATTTCCATAATCCATGCAGGTTACAATATGCATATACTTCTTCTACCTGTTCACCATCGCAAAGACAAAAATCTGCTACCGGCTCCTGCCCTGGATTTAACTGTTTTCTGTATATTCCCTGGTTTGTATTTAATGTAATCCACTCAATGAAATGTTCTTCAAGCATTGGATGTTTTGTCTCTCCGACCACGACATGAACATGACTGCCTTCTACCGTATATACAGGTACATGCTTCTCAACAGCAGCATCTGTCACTCCGGCTTTTAATTCCTGCATAGGTTCTCCGCAACAAATTACAGGTACACCCTTATCCTTTACCTTTTCAACAATGTTTCCACAATGCTTACAAATATAATACCTTACTTCCATGCCTTTTTCTCCTTCCATGTGTAAAATTTATAATTCAATTGTCTCCATAATCTTTTTCAATGAATCTGCAGATTCCTTAAGCTTTAACGCTTCCTCGCCACTTAAATTAATAGGTATATCAGACTCAATACCATCTGCACCTACAATAGCTGGCATACTTAACGATACTCCGTCAATATCATATACTCCATGAATCATGTGTGATACAGGAAGTATTGATTTTTCATCTCTCATAATCACTTCGCAGATTCTTTTTACAGACATTGCAATTCCATAATATGTAGCGTGCTTTTTGTTTATAATCTCATAAGCACTGTTCTTGACTACTGTAGCTATTTCTGCCGTGTTTTCCTTGTGCTTGTAATGTCCACGCATTTCACACATTTCACTTAATGGAACACCAGATACATTGGCTGATGACCATGCTACAACTTCGCTGTCTCCATGCTCACCTACTATAAATGCATGAACACTCCTGCTGTCCACAGATAAATGCTCACCAAGCTTATATCTTAATCTGGCACTATCTAACACAGTACCCGATCCAATAACCCTGTTTTCTGGAAGTCCTGATAACTTTATGGCTACCTGAGTCAGGATATCTACCGGATTCGCAACTACAAGCATGATACCTGCAAAATCTCTCTTTGCTATTTCAGGAATGATTGACTTAAATATTGCTACATTTTTATTTACGAGATCAAGCCTTGTCTCTCCCGGTTTCTGTCCCGCTCCGGCAGATATGACAACAATTGCAGCATCAGCCACATCATCATAATCTCCGGCATATATTTTCATCGGACTCGCAAATGGAATACCATGACTGATATCCATCGCTTCTCCTTCTGCCTTGTTCTTATCTGCATCGATAAGGACAATCTCTGTAAACAAGCCACTCTGCATCAATGCAAATACCGATGCAGAACCAACAAAGCCGCAGCCTATCATTACTGCTTTTTTTGAATTAATCACTTTCTTCTTCGTAATAATCTCATCTCCTTAATAATTCTCTTCATGTACTTCAAAATAGCTCTGTGGATGATTACATACCGGACATACTTCAGGCGCCTTAGTTCCTACCACAATATGTCCACAGTTACGGCATTCCCATACCTTAACTTCGCTCTTTTCAAATACCTGTGAAGTTTCAATATTCTTAAGAAGTGCACGATATCTTTCCTCATGGTGCTTCTCAATCTCACCTACTGCCCTGAATTTTGCTGCAAGCTCAGGGAATCCTTCTTCCTCAGCTGTTTTAGCAAAGCCATCATACATATCTGTCCACTCATAATTTTCGCCTTCTGCCGCTGCCACCAGGTTTTCCTTTGTATCACCAATTCCTGCTAATTCCTTGAACCACATCTTTGCATGTTCTTTCTCATTATCTGCAGTCTTTAAAAACAATGCTGACATCTGCTCGTAACCTTCCTTTTTCGCTACAGAAGCAAAATAGGTATACTTATTTCTTGCCTGTGATTCCCCTGCAAATGCCTCCTGTAAATTCTTCTCTGTCTGTGTTCCTGCATATTTGTTTGCTAGCCATCTCTTTTACCTCCGTTTTCTTTACTACTTTTTCAAAATTTCATGCCATCATTTGCATAAATGCTTAATAGATTTTCCCATCCTTTATCTTTTTCTGGCATTTCGGACAAATACCTTTAAATAATATGTCATATCCTAAAAAGTCCGTTCCATGTGTATCATGAATTTTTTCTAGCAAGCCCAATATTTCATCCATATCCACATCTGAAATCTCACCGCAGTTTACACACCTCACATGGTAATGGTTCTTTAATGTAAGGTCGAACCGATTAGGTCCATCCGGAACTTCCACTTTTCTCAAATCACCTTCTTCTACCAATATGTCGAGATTTCTATATACAGTCCCTTTGCCGATTGTAGGACAGAATTCTTTTACAAATTCATATACTTCATTTGCCGTAACATGTCTTTTCATTTCACATACAGCGTTTCTTACAAGATCTTTTTGAATGGTATTTCTTCTACTTGTCATCAGCTCTCCTTATTAGGACTAGTTCTTAATAAGAATTATATGCCACTATCATCCTGTTGTCAATAAAAATAGTAATAATTCTCATTATTATAAAAGCTGCCAAACTGAGCAGCTTTTACCTGAATAACTATTTTACTTTGCGTTCAAATACATATTCGGAATCCGAAGATAAATCAGACCTAAACGAATATCCGAGTCTGTCAAATTCCTGAATCTCCACCGGATTTTCAATATTATTTTCCGCTATGAATCTGACCATTTCACCACGAGCCATCTTGGCATAGGTACCTTTTGTTACCAATTTATCTCCGGATAACTCACAAAATACAATCGTAATATATCTGTCCTGTGGTGTCAGATACTTTTCTATACATTTTGAGTATTCTTTTGATGCAAGATTAATGATAATCCTACTGTCATCGATTACTGAGCGGTATAACAATTCTCCCCAGTACTCATATAGATTTTTTGCATCTCCAATTCCAACCTTTGCCTGCATTTCAAGACGATAAGGAGTCACACCATCCATTGGTTTTAAAATGCCATAAAACGCAGACAAGATTCTTAAATGATTTTGCAAATACTCAAACTGCTGGATTTCAAACACAGATGGTGCCATATATTGAAATGCAATCCCTTCATATGCTAAAACAGCCGGAGTAAGCCTGTTATAAAGATCCATATTTTCCAATCTGTTAAAGTTCTGCTCTGCAATCTTGTCATTACATTTCCAGATAGCTTTCAGTTCTTCTTTTGATTTGCTTTTCATCCAGTTTAATACTTCTACTGTCTTATCAATATAGACAGGCAGTTCAACCGGTGCTAAGTTATCGGTATCTACAATCATCTTTTTTGCAGGTGATAAAATAATCTTCATTATACCAATTCCTTAAGCATATTTTCAGGATCATCTGCAGCCTTGACTTTATCATTTGCCTTTATAATAATCCCCTGTTCATCAATAAGATATGTAGTTCTTACTACACCCATAGATACTTTTCCATAATTTTTCTTTTCTTTCCAGACATCATATGCTTCAATAACTTTACGTTCCGGATCTGCTAAAAGTGTAAATGCCAATCCATATTTTTCCTCAAATCTCTTATGAGAAGATACAGAATCCTTACTGACTCCGAGAATAACAGCTCCCTTCTCAGTAAACTGTGGATAACGCTCAGAAAAGCCACATGCCTGCTTCGTACATCCCGCTGTATTATCCTTTGGATAAAAATATAAAATCACTTTTTTCCCTGTATAATCCGATAATCTATGTGTTTTCCCATTTTGATCTGGCAACTCAAAATCAGGCGCTTTAATTCCTACTTCCAGCATTATTTATTCCTCCCTCTCTGTAACTTTCTCTTTTTTCGTCTTTTCTTTCCTATTCCTAGTAATCATTTTATGACCTGTATATATCACCATTACCATACATAACATGGAACTAAAAGCAAAGTATTTGTGACTTGATTTTAGCTTTTTATATCCAGTGTAAAAAGTCCCAATCATTGTGATCAAAGCTACTACTGACCAATATTTATGTGCTTTCATGTAATTTCTCCATTTTTCAGTGTATTCAATTCTAATTATACGCTACCACATTCCTATGTCAATTTGATAATAGAGCATTCCTATAAAATTTTTCTGCTCTTTGATCGGAAGTTTTTCAATTTTTTCTGTCAGTTCATTGGTAACACCTGTAACTGAATGTGCCACAACATCAATTAAAAGAGTATCTGCTGAAACATCTAATGCATTTGCAATTGCAACAAAGGTATCCAATTTTGTAACTTTCAAGCCTCTTTCTATTACACTCACATGCGTTGGACTTAAATTTACTAATGCAGCCAGTTCCTCTTGCGTGAGATTTTTTGCTTCTCGTGCTGATTTGATTCGCTGTCCTACTGCTTTCAAATCCATCGTAACACCTCCTCCAGAACGAATAATCGTTCTGAATTTAGTATACTTGTGGATATCTTAAATATACAGAATCGCAAAACCAAGTTCTAATTCTATAGAACTATATTCAAAGTTTTTCTTTGCATTTTCGTAAAAAAGCGTTATGATTGAATCAGTTAAATCAAAGGAGGTATCAAATCATGAAATCACATAAATACTGGTCCTTAGGCGCACTTTTCTGTATGTTGGGATGCATTTATTCTGGAATCAAAAAATCTATGACTGCACATAAATACTTTGCCTATTCTTCATTGCTTTGTATGGGCATGTCCATTTATTCCGGTCACAAACTGGTTTCTCCAAAGAAGAAAAAAATCACTGAATCAAACAATAGTGAAAATAATTGAACAAAAATTGACCTCTATTCATCAAAGACAAAGTTGCTGGAGAGTTTTTTCCCTCCAACAACTTTCTTCATCTTTAAGCCATTGAAACACAATACTGTCCAATCAACTTCATCCAACTATTATATTTATTCTTTTCACACACCTTTCGGCAAATTTCATTTTCCATCAATACACAGAACATCTTATCATAATCAAATGCAGCATTTTCTTTCCGCACAATAATATTTTTTCAAAGTAATCCTCTAATATAGTTGGCTCCTTTAAATGTTTCTCTCCCAATTCTGCATATCCAATGATTGCATTCATAGGGGTACGAATATCATGAGACATATTAAACAGAAATGTTGATTTTGCTTTATTAGCTGAATCGGCCAGTCTTGCAGCTTCCTGCAACAGTTTTTGCTGTTTCTGCTCATTTTCTTTTTGCTTCTTATATACAGAATATCCACAGGTACATAATATTAACAAAATACACCCTGTAATGCATCCCAGTACAATACTTAGCTTATTCGTCTTCTCAACCATTCCATACGCTTTCTGCATATCCATTTCTATGCAGAAAGCACCTATCACTTCATTAGATTCATCTTCCGCTGTCACAGGATAACAGGCTGTAAAAATAGGTCCCCATGTTGTATCAACAATATCCTGAGAATATACTGTTTTTCCAGAAAGTGCTTTTTCTATATAAGGAACCATCTCCTTTTCAATCGGATCTCCTGGATGTCTGACGTCACCAGCCGATGGAGCCAGTCCGTCTACAACGTAAATCAATCTACCGTCTTCATTTCTGGTTGCTGTGTAAATATATCTCGTAGAATTCAGCGTTCTGATTTCATTCATATATGTCGACATATTCTTGAATAGTTCTGTATTCTCATCAGCTTTACTTTTTATTTCATTAAAATCTTTTCGTCCCAGTCTGTCATTTACCAGCTTATGAACCGCATCTGCACTGGAAATATCTCGTTCAATTTCTGTTTTCAGAGCAGTTTTGGTATATGCTTGTTGTAAAATAAAAGTATATGCAACAACAATCAAAATCACCATTGCCAGAAGGAATACCAACCGTCCCTCAAAAATTTCCCAATGATTTACCGGATTTTGATCTTTTCTTTTTTGTTTTATATAGTTATTTTTCATCATCGTATTTCACATGCCTTTTGCCTCATAATCATTCATGACAGGCATTTTGCTTTCTCAACTCTTCGCTTATGGTCTGCTTAATTTTTTCATCATCCAACGGCTTTGCAAGATGTGCGTTCATTCCTGCTTCCATACACCTTTCGGCATCTTCCCTGAATGCATTTGCAGTCATAGCAATGATAGGGATTGTTTTTGCATCCTGCCGTTCCAGGGATCTTATTGTTTTTGTGGCAGTAAGCCCATCCATCACCGGCATCATGACATCCATTAAAATAACATCGTATGTTCCTGATTCGCAGGCTTCAAAGTGCTGAACAGCTTCTAACCCATTTTTCACTGTTTCTACTTTAGCCCCATTTTCCGTCAGTATAAATTCTGCTATTTCCGCATTCAGCTTATTATCTTCAACCAATAATATTCGGGCACCTGATATATCTGCATTGAAATCTTCTTTTTCTTCCGGTCGTGTATTCGTATCAATTTCAAATGGAAGTACTACAGTAAAACAGCTCCCTTCACCAAGCTTGCTTTCAACTGTTATGGTTCCGCCCATCTTTTCTACAAGTTGTTTCACAATAGGCATTCCCAGACCTGTCCCATTATAATCAGAACGTGGGGAATTATCTGCCTGTACAAATGGAGTAAACAATTCATTTTTTATAAATTCTTCTGACATTCCAATTCCATTATCTTTTATTTTAAATTCACATGTTATGTGATCTTCTGATCTTTCAATCGTTCTCATACTCATGTAAATAGAACCATTCACCTTATTGTACTTCATACTGTTTGTAAACAGATTCATCAATATTTTTTTCAGATGAACTGCATTGCTCCAAACATATATACCACTGTAATCATCATGTTCTCCTATAACATGAAGTCCTTTTTCTTCTGCCTGAAAAGATAGTGACTCCGTGATTTCCTGACATACCTGATCCAGATTGATGGATTCATCACTAAAAATCACTGTATCTGATTCTAACTTTGCCATATCTAAAACATCATTTATCAATGATAGTAGCAGCTTCGATGACTCATATATTTTATTCATGCAATCCTTTGCCCGCTCAGCATCATTTCCGCTTTTCTCAAGAATCGTAAGCATGCCAATAATACTATTGATCGGTGTTCTGATATCATGAGACATATTATTTAAAAAGGAGGTCTTAGCCTTATTGGCACTCTGTGCTTCTACAAGTGCATTTTGTAATTCCTGCTGTTTTTCTTCAAGCTCCTGATTCAGCTTCAATGCCTGCTCAGCAGACTTCTTGGATTTTTCTTCCGCACGTTTTGATTTTTTCAAAGAATCAAGAATTATACACAGGACAACAAAAATAGAGATTCCAACTATGAGTGAGACAGCCAGTAAATTGTCCTGAATAAAATCCTTCGCTGTAACTTTTCGTGAAGAAGCATTATACGAAACTACTGCACCCGAAAATTGAGCTGTAGGCATAGATGTCAGTGTTTTATTCAGAATGGACAAAAGAACCGGTTCTCCCTGCTGAACAGCAAATGAAACATCATCTTCTTTTGTCAGGAAAACGCTATGAAGCTTATTATTTTTCAAATAGTCTGAAACAGTACCTGAATTGCTTACAATACAATCTGCCTCCCCTTTCTGCATTGCTTTTACTGCTGCATCTGATGTCTCATATTCCACAACCTCCCATTGCGGATAATTGTATGAAAGATATGCTTTCAATGCAAAATTATCTTTTTCAACGGCAACTATATTCTCTTTATTTTCATCAAAAGAATCCTTTGCCGTAATTGCTGCCATATTGAGAGTCAATAGCGTATCCGACAAAGCAAATCCATTTGTTTCTGCAAAGTATGGATTCTGGTTTGCATGAAAAATCAGGTCTATTTTTCCATCCTGCAATGCCTGAAGCAGTTCACTTCTTGTATCATATCCATTTAATTCAAATTCCAGAGTCTGACCTTGCAGACAATTTTCTGCAAGATCCACATAATCTGTGATAACACCTGTCAATTTACCTGTTGATGAATCTACACTACTGATACCTCCATCCTGATTCAGATACCCTATCCTGATTGCTCCATGCTGCCCGATCCACTCCCTTTCTTCTTTTGAAAGAAACGAGCTGCTCTGTGCAGAAAGATAACGCCTGTAGAGATCATCTGTGTAAAATGGGTTGTCATCCTTGATTCTGCGCATAGCACTATCCAGTGCTTCTTTGATATCCGGACGTTCTGGATTTATAGCGAAATAGATTTCTGTCTCTCCAATACTTGTAAGCGGTGAAATATCCGATTCTTCCCAACGGGGGTCTTCTTGCGAAACGAAGCAGTCAATTTCATGGTTCGACAGTTTGTCCATAATTTCTGTGTTTGTAGAAACATTGATATGCTTCGTATGCAGACCATATTTTGATTCCCATTCATTAAGCACATCCTCCACTATATTATCTTTAAACACACCAATATTTTTTCCCTCAAAAGAATCCAAATTTCCTGCTGTAAGATCCATATTGGATGCATCCGTATAGATGTAATATTTCTCTTCCCCCATAGGCATATCGGAAAAAAGCATATTTTCAGCACGTTCGTCTGTATAGGAAATGTCACCAAGAATATCAATCTCTCCATTTTCCAACTGTGTAAAGCAGTTTTTCCAATCACTTGTTATGTATTTATATGTCCATCCTGCATAACCTGCAATATCTTGAAGATACTCATAACCATAGCCGCTTCTTTCTCCCTTTTCATTGACGGTATTATAAGTTTCTTCAAAAGATCCTACCCGGATAACATTGTCAGAGTTTTCTTTGGCAAATGTAGGAACGGATAAAACAATAAAACATATAATTGTGCAAAATATAATGTAACAAAATTTGAAATTCATTATATTCTGTACTAATTTGCACTTCTTCATCTTTCTCCCACCCTCCAGGCTACAGTCGCTTGCTTGCTTCCAGGTTTTAATTTTACATTCATTAATGTTCAATACCCCCACAACATTTTTATAAATATCTTTGCGACAGCTTCTGCTGTACTTTTACTATAATTATACTCTACAGCCAACTTGTGTCAATTTAC
>QFCE01001751.1_pt1 | contig 25461 bp, 37 predicted proteins | sample 5346091 | NCBI WGS metagenome assembly QFCE01 (sample SAMN09062252, study PRJNA434731) | Human gut metagenome, whole genome shotgun sequencing project. | isolation source: stool timepoint A chromium assembly | host: Homo sapiens | collected 2015 | reverse complement strand
CCGTTACACCAAGCGCGGCGGTCAGGTCTGGATCAAGATCTTCCCCGACAAGCCCGTGACCCAGAAGCCCGCTGAAACCCGTATGGGTTCCGGTAAAGGCTCCCCCGAATACTGGGTGGCCGTGGTGAAGCCCGGCCGCGTGATGTTCGAGATTGCCGGCGTCAGCGAGGAAACCGCCCGTGAAGCCCTGCGCCTGGCCAGCTATAAGCTGCCCATCAAGAGCAAGATTGTCAAGCGCGAGGAACTGGAATCTCAGGAAGTTGGTGAATAAGGATGAAGGCAAGTGAAGTACGTGCAATGAGCACCGCAGAGCTGAATGAAAAGCTCTCTGGTCTGAAAAAGGACCTGTTTTATCTTCGTATGCAGCACGCAACCAACCAGCTGGACAATCCGCAGAAGATCGCGGACACCAAGCGTGACATTGCCAGAGTCAAAACCGTGTTGCGTGAGCAGGAGCTTAAAGCTGCTCCTGACAAGCAGTGAAGAAGGAGGTAAAAGAACATGAGTGAAGTGAGAACTACCTCCCGCAAGACCCGCGTGGGCAAGGTTGTGTCCAACAAGATGGATAAGACCATCGTGGTCGCCATCGAGGACCGCGTGCAGCATCCGCTGTACAAGAAGATCATGGGCCGCACCTACAAGCTCAAGGCCCACGACGCGCTGAATGAATGCAATATCGGCGATAAAGTTAAGGTCATGGAAACCAGACCTCTGTCCAAGGACAAGAGATGGCGTCTGGTCGAGATCATTGAAAAAGCGAAGTAAGGAGGTGCCGGAATATGATTCAGCAGGAAAGCTACCTGAAGGTTGCCGACAACACCGGCGCCAAGGAAATCAAATGCATCCGCGTTCTGGGCGGATCCAAGCGTAAATACGGCAACATCGGCGATGTGATTGTGGCTTCTGTCCGCAAGAGCACGCCCGGTGGCACCGTGAAGAAGGGCGAGGTCGTCAAGGCCGTCATCGTCCGCAGCGTTAAGGGCGTCCGCCGCAGCGACGGCACCTATGTCCGCTTCGACGAGAACGCCGCCGTCCTGATCAAGGACGACAAAAACCCCAGAGGAACCCGTATCTTTGGGCCTGTGGCTCGCGAGCTGCGCGACAAGGATTACATGAAGATCCTGTCCCTGGCGCCGGAAGTAATTTAAGGGGGACACTGAGATGGCTAATATGAAAATCAAGAAGGGCGATACCGTAGTCGTCCTGTCCGGTAAGGACAAGGGCAAGCAGGGTAAGGTCCAGGTCGTGATCCCTTCCGACCGCAAGGTCGTTGTTGAGGGCGTCAATATCGTGACCTGCCATACCAAGCCCCGCCGTCAGGGTGAAACCGGCGGCATCGTCAAGAGAGAAGCCGCGATCTATGCGAGCAAGGTGCAGGTTGTCTGCCCCAAGTGCTCCAAGGCTACCCGCGTTGCCTACAAGATCGAGGACGGCAAGAAGAGCCGCGTCTGCAAGCACTGCGGCGCAGCACTGTAAAGGAGGGTTTGACACATGGCTAGATTAAAGACACAGTATCAGCAGGAAGTCGCCCCCGCTCTGATGAAGAAATTCGATTATAAGAGCGTGATGCAGGTGCCCCGCATCGACAAGATTGTCGTGAACGTGGGCTGCGGTGAAGCGCGCGAGAATGCAAAGGTGCTCGATGCGGTTGTCAGCGACCTGTCCACTATCACCGGTCAGCATGCCGTGATCACCAAGGCAAAGAAGAGCGTTGCAAACTTTAAGGTCCGTGAAGGCATGCCTGTGGGCGCTAAGGTGACGCTGCGCGGTGAGAAGATGTGGGAGTTCCTGGACCGCCTGTTCAATGTGGCCCTGCCCCGCGTCCGCGACTTCCGCGGCATCAACCCCAACTCCTTCGACGGCCGCGGCAACTATGCGCTGGGTATCAAGGAGCAGCTGATCTTCCCTGAGATCGAGTATGATAAGATCGACAAGATCCGCGGCATGGATATCATCATCTGCACCACTGCCAAGACCGACGAAGAAGCCCGCGAGCTGCTGAGCCTGATCGGCGCTCCGTTCCAGAGATAAGGGAGGAAACACTGATGGCGAAAAAGTCTATGATCCTGAAGCAGCAGGCTCCGGCCAAGTATTCCACCCGTAAGTACAACCGCTGCAAGGTCTGCGGCCGCCCCCACGCGTATCTGCGCGATTATGGTCTGTGCCGTATCTGCTTCCGCGAGATGGCTTACAAGGGCGAAATCCCCGGCGTGCGCAAGGCCAGCTGGTAAAAGCACTGATTCTGCCGGGCGGCGCAGGGTTTTTGCCCTGGTCCGCCCAGGCTTGATCGGTTCCGCAGACTGCCGTGTGCAAGACAGCAACTGCGGAAGAATAAAAAGGATGGCGAAAGGTCTCCGGTAATTGCCAAATTAGCGGTGATACCTCGCCGCCTGAACAGGCCCAACGGGTCTGTAACTCTAAATTAGGAGGATAACACAATGCACATCACTGATCCTATTGCGGATATGCTGACCCGCATCCGCAACGCGAACAACGCGAAGCACGAAACCGTGGATGTTCCCGCTTCCAACATGAAGAAGGCGATTGCACAGATTCTGCTGGACGAGGGTTACATCAAAAACTATCAGATCGTTGACGATGGTACGCAGGGCGTGATCCATATCACCCTGAAGTACAACCCCGGCAAGGAGAAGGTTATCACCGGCCTGCGCCGCGTGTCCAAGCCCGGCCTGCGCGTCTATGTGGGCGCCGACGAGCTGCCCTCCGTCCTGCGCGGCCTGGGTATTGCCATCGTCTCCACGTCCAAGGGCGTTATGACCGACAAGAAAGCCCGCGCGGCTCATGTCGGCGGCGAAGTCCTGGCATTTGTTTGGTAAGGGAGGTAATCGGATATGTCAAGAATTGGTAGAATGCCCATTACCGTTCCCGCAGGCGTCGAAGTGAAAATCGGCGAAGGCAACGTGGTCACGGTCAAGGGCCCCAAGGGCGAGTTGACCGCTGCGCTGCATCCGGCCATGATCCTTGAGCAGGAAGACGCTCAGATTCTGGTCAAGCGCCCCGATGACGAGCCGCAGAACCGTGCACTGCACGGCCTGACCCGTACGCTGCTGCACAACATGGTGGAGGGCGTTGAGAAGGGCTTCAGCAAAACGCTGGAAGTCAACGGCGTCGGCTACAGAGTGGAAAAGAAAGGCAGCGACCTGGTCATGAACCTGGGATTCTCGCATCAGGTGGTCATGCCTGAAGTGCCGGGCATCACGATCGACGTTCCCAACCCGAACCAGATCGTTATCTCGGGCCCCGATAAGCAGAAGGTGGGCCAGTTTGCGGCAGAAGTCCGCGAAAAGCGTCCCCCGGAGCCGTATAAGGGCAAGGGTATCAAATATTCCGACGAGGTCATCCGCCGCAAGGTTGGTAAGACCGGTGCGAAGAAGTAAGGAGGTGTGCCAAAATGGTTAAAAGACCCGATACGAATGCACAGCGTTTGAAGCGCCATAAGAGAGTGCGCGCGAAGATCTCCGGCACGCCCGAGAGACCTCGCCTGAACGTGTTCCGTTCCAAGCAGAACATCTATGCGCAGATCATCGACGACGTCAACGGCGTGACCCTGGTCAGCGCTTCTTCCCTGGAGAAGGATTTCGAAGGCTTCGGCGGCAACATTGAGGCCGCTCACAAGGTCGGCAAGACTGTCGCTGAGCGTGCCAAGGCCAAGGGAATCGACACCGTGGTGTTCGACCGCGGCGGTTACCTGTATCACGGCCGTGTGAAGAGCCTGGCTGAAGGCGCCCGCGAGGGCGGCCTGGAATTCTAAACGGGAGGAGGAACACTACAATGGCAAGATTTGAAAGAGAACAAAGCGAATATATCGAAAAAGTCGTCTACCTCAACCGTGTTTCCAAGACCGTCAAAGGCGGCCGCGTGATGAAGTTTTCCGCGCTGATGGTGGTCGGCGACGGTAAGGGTAAGGTCGGCTACGGCCTGGGCAAGGCTGCTGAAGTGCCCGAAGCCATCCGCAAGGGCATCGAAGACGCCAAGAAGAATATGGTCACCATCAATACCTCCGGCACGACCATTCCTCATGAGGTCATCGGCGAGTTCAGCGCCGGCCGCGTGATGATGAAGCCCGCCGCACCCGGTACCGGTATCATTGCCGGCGGTCCCGTTCGTGCCGTGATGGAAGCGGCCGGCATCAAGGACATCCGTGCAAAGTGCCTGCGCTCCAACAACCCCGCAAATGTGGTTGCAGCGACCTTCGCCGGCCTGAAGTCTCTGAGAGGCCCCGAGGCGGTTGCCAAGATCCGCGGCAAGAGCGTGGAAGAAATTCTGGGTTAAGGAGGGGCGAACAATGGCAAATCTGAAAATTGAGCTCGTCAAGAGCGTCAACGGCAGACTGAAAAAGCACATTGCAACTGCCAACTCCATGGGCCTGCGCCGGATCGGCGACATTTCCGTGCAGCCCGACAATGCACAGACCCGCGGCAAGATCGCCCAGATCGGCTATCTGCTGCAGGTTACCGAGGAAAAGTAAGGAGGTGCAAGCGAAATGAAACTTCACGAACTGAGTCCTGCTGAGGGTTCCGTCAGCAAGGCATACCGTAAGGGCCGCGGCGAAGGCAGCGGCAACGGCAAGACCGCAGGCCGCGGCCAGAAGGGCCAGAAAGCCCGCAGCGGCGGCGGCGTCCGCCCCGGCTTTGAGGGCGGCCAGATGCCTCTGGCACGCCGTATCCCCAAGCGCGGCTTCAACAATATTTTCGCTAAGCCCTATGAAATCATCAATCTGAATGCGCTTAACGCATTTGAGGACGGCGAGACGGTTAACGCCGAAGCTCTGATCAAAAAGGGTATCCTGCACCAGTGCAAATATGGTTTCAAAGTGCTGGGCAATGGCAGCGTGACCAAGAAGGTGACCGTCCAGGCTGCTGCCTTCTCCGCATCCGCCAAGCAGGCAATTGAAGCGGCGGGAGGAAAGGCCGAGGTGATGTAAGGGTGATCCAGACAATTCGCAAAGCCTGGAACATTCCGGAGCTTCGTAAAAAGATCGTCTTTACACTCCTGATCCTGCTGATTTACCGTATTGGTAACGCGATCCCGGTTCCTTATGTGGACGTGGGTGCTCTGTCTGAGTACCTCAACTCCATGAAAACCACGGTGCTGGGTCTGTACAACGTGATGTCCGGCGGCGCCTTTGCCGACGCCACGGTGTTCGCGCTGAGCATCCAGCCCTATATCAACGCATCCATCATCATTCAGCTGCTGACTGTGGCCATCCCTGCGCTGGAGCGCATGGCCCGGGAGGAAGGTGAGGAAGGCCGCAAGAAAATCGCCAGTATCACCCGTTATACCACGGTGGGTATCGGCCTGATTCAGGGCTTTGCCTACTATATGCTGATGCGCAACCAGTATAATATCCTGACCAACGACAGCATCGCCGCTGCGTTCGTGATCATCGTCACCTTCGTGGCCGGTTCTGCGTTCATCATGTGGCTGGGCGAGCAGATTACGGAATTCGGTATCGGCAACGGTATCTCCATCATCCTGTTTGCCTCCATCATTTCCCGCATCCCCGCCGGTATCGGCACGATGTACAGCAACCGCGAGGTGCTGGGCGTGCCTGGTATCGTGGGCATTCTGGTGGGTCTGCTGGCGCTGATCGTTCTGATCACGCACGTTTACAACGCCGAGCGCCGTATTCCCGTGCAGTATGCCAAGCGTCAGGTGGGCCGCAAGATGTACGGTGGCCAGAGTACAACGCTGCCCGTGAAGGTCAACATGTCCGGTGTGCTGCCCATCATTTTTGCGCAGTCCATCGCCATGCTGCCGGCTACCATTGCCGCGTTCCTGCCTGCTCCGCAGGAAGGCAGCTTCTGGTATGGTTTCATCCAGGCCATCGACACCAAGTCGGTGCTGTATATGCTGGCTTACTTCCTGATGATCATTGGCTTCAGCTATTTCTATGCGACCATTCAGTTCAATCCTACCGAGATCGCCAACAACCTCAAGCGCAACGGCGGCTTTATCCCCGGCTTCCGTCCGGGCAAGCCGACGGCGGATTTCATCGCCAAGGTGCTCTCCCGTATTACGCTGTTTGGTGCGATCTATCTGGGCATTGTGGCAATCGCTCCGCTGGTTGCCAGTAAGTTCATCAGCATTTCGGGTCTCGCCATCGGCGGCACCTCCGTCATCATCGTTGTCGGCGTTGCGCTGGAAACGATCAAGGCGCTGGAAAATCAGATGCTGGCCCGCCAGTACAAGGGTTTCCTTGAATAAGAAGGTGTGAAGAACATGATGAATCTGATCATGTTAGGTGCGCCCGGTGCAGGTAAAGGCACCCAGGCGGCCATCCTGAACCAGAAGCTGGGTATCCCCACGATTTCTACAGGCAATATCCTGCGTGCCGCCGTTAAGGACGGGACGCCGATCGGGTTAAAGGCCAAGGAATATATGGATCACGGCCACCTGGTTCCGGACGAGGTCATCATTGGCATCATTAACGAACGTCTGCAGGCGGAAGACTGCAAAAAGGGCTATATCCTTGACGGTGTGCCCCGGACCATTGCCCAGGCTGAAGCGCTGGACAAGGCCGGCATCGTTTTTGACGCTGTGATCAACCTGGAGATCTCCGACGAGGAGATCCTGCAGCGGATGAGCGGACGCCGCGTCTGCGAGAAGTGCGGCGCCAGCTACCATGTTGTGGCGATTCCGCCAAAAGTGGAAGGCGTTTGCGACGCCTGCGGCGGCACGCTGGTTCAGCGGGCAGACGATGCGCCCAAGACGGTGGCTTCCCGCCTGGAGGTCTATCACCGCGAAACGGAGCCGCTGAAAGAATATTATGCCAAAAAGGGTAACCTGAAGGAAATATTCAACCAGGCGACCGTGGAGGGCACGACCCAGAAGATTCTGGAAGCATTGGGGCAGAACGTATGATTACGCTGAAATCGCCCCATGAGATCGAGGCCATGCGCCGCGCCGGCAGACTGACCTCTGCCGCGCGCGCGCTGGCAGGCGCCATGATCCGTCCCGGCATAACGACACAGGAGATTGACCGGGCGGTACACGATTTTATCTGTGCACAGGGCGCGGTCCCGTCGTTTTTGAACTACAACGGGTTTCCGGCCAGCGTCTGTGCGTCGGTGAACGATGAAGTTATCCACGGCATTCCCGGAAAGCGGGTGCTGCAGGAGGGCGATATCGTCAGCATCGACGTGGGCGCGTTCCTTGGCGGATACCACGGCGACTGCTGCGCCACCTTCCCCTGCGGGAAGATCTCCGAAGAAGCGCAGCGCCTGATCGATGTGACCCGGCAAAGCTTTTTTGAAGGCATTGCCCAAGCCACCGAAGGGCACCGACTGGGCGACGTTTCCGCCGCCATCCAGCAATATGTGGAGGACAACGGTTTCTCCATTGTGCGGGAGTATGTGGGTCACGGCATCGGCACAAAAATGCACGAGTCCCCGGAGATCCCCAACTACGGTGTTCCCGGCCGCGGGCCGCGCCTGCTGCGCGGCATGACGCTGGCCATCGAGCCGATGGTCAACGCAGGCGGCGCCGCCATCCAGGTCCTGCCGGACGGATGGACGGTGAAAACCCAGGACGGCAAGTGGGCGGCGCATTATGAAAACACAATCTGCATCACCGACGGAAAGCCGGAGATTCTGACCGCGCTGGACGCCAGCTGGGAAGAGTACGGATGGAAACTGTAATGGGATCAGCAGATCTGCGCGCTCAGGTGCGCCTGAGCGCGCAGGAAAAAACAGGAACGGCACAACGCGTTCCGCAACATGCCCCGCGCAGCGGGGAAGGTTATCTTGACCAGGAGGGATACGCTTGGCAAAAGACGACATGATCGAAGTAGAAGGCGTGGTTCTCGAATCGCTGCCGAATACGACGTTCCAGGTGGATATCGGGAACGGACACACGATTTTGGCGCACATATCCGGAAAGCTCCGGATGAATTTTATCAGGATTCTGCCCGGTGATAAGGTTACGGTGGAGATGTCTCCCTACGACCTGACTCGTGGTCGGATTACCTGGCGAAGCAAGTAACAGGAGGTTTATTGACATGAAAGTAAGACCGTCCGTTAAGCCCATGTGCGAAAAGTGCAAGGTTATTCGCCGCAAAGGTCGCGTGATGGTGATCTGCGAAAACCCCAAGCATAAGCAGAGACAGGGCTAACTAATTATTGGAGGTGCTTAAAAAGTATGGCACGTATTGCCGGCATTGACCTGCCCAAGGAGAAGCGAGTCGAGATCGGACTCACTTACATCTACGGTATTGGCAGAAAGAGCGCAAATGACATTCTTGCGCAGACAGGCATCAACCCCGACACCCGCGTGAAGGACCTGACCGACGAGGAAGAGGCCAAGCTGCGCGAGGCGATCGATAAGGGCTATATGGTGGAGGGCGACCTGCGCCGCAACAACGCCCTGGATATCAAGCGTTTGATTGAGATCGGCTGCTACCGCGGCACCCGCCACCGCAAGGGCCTGCCCGTGCGCGGCCAGCGCAGCAAGACCAACGCACGCACCCGCAAGGGTCCCAAGAAGACCATTGCCAACAAGAAGAAGTAAGGAGGGAGATTCAGAATGGCTAACGTAAAGAAGACTGTGCGCCGCAAGCGCGAAAAGAAGAACGTACCCGCCGGTGCGGTTCACATCCGTTCTTCCTTCAACAACACCATGGTCACCGTTACCGATCAGCAGGGCAATGCTCTGTCCTGGGCTTCCTCCGGCGGCCTCGGTTTCCGCGGCAGCAAGAAGTCCACTCCGTTCGCAGCCCAGACGGCTGCCGAAACCGCGGCAAAGGCCGCCATGGAGTATGGTCTGAAGTCCGTTGAAGTATACGTCAAGGGTCCCGGCGCCGGCCGTGAAGCAGCCATCCGTGCGCTGCAGGCAGTGGGTCTGGAGGTCACCATGATTAAGGATGTCACCCCCATCCCCCACAACGGCTGCCGTCCCCCGAAGAGACGCCGCGTCTAATCGGAAGTAAGGAGGATATTGAAATATGGCTAAGAATATGCAGCCGATCGCGAAGCGCTGCAAGGCTTTGGGCATTTCTCCTACCGTCATGGGTTATTCCAAGAAGGAGACCAACCGCAATCCCGGCGGCCAGATGAGAAAGAAGCAGAGCGAGTATGCACAGCAGCTGAACGAAAAGCAGAAGGTCAAGTTCGTTTACGGCATCATGGAGAAGCAGTTCCGCGGCTACTATGAGAAGGCCGAGAAGATGGCCGGCAAGACCGGCGAGAACCTGCTCGTGACCATTGAGCGCCGTCTGGATAACGTGGTGTACCGTCTGGGCTTTGCCATGACCCGCCGTGAGGCCCGTCAGCTGGTGAGCCATGCACATTTCACCGTCAACGGCAAGAAGGTCAACATCCCTTCTTATCTCGTCAAGCCCGGTGATGTGATCGAAGTGAAGGAAAGCAGCCGCGCCTCTTCCAAGTTCAAGAGACTGGTGGGCGAGGATGCCATCCAGGTTACCGTTCCTCAGTGGCTGGATCGTGAAAAGAACGCACTGAAAGGCACCGTTGTGAAGATGCCTGAGCGCGGCGATATCGATATGCCCATTGAGGAGCACCTCATCGTCGAGTTGTACTCCAAGTAATAGAGGTTTTACCCTCAGTATGTACGATTCACACGAACGCCGCAGCGCGAAATGCGCTGCATGAGGAGGAGGGGTAACTGATGATTGAAATCGAAAAGCCGCAGATCGAGTGCATTGAAACTCCCAGCGATGTGGCTTACGGCAAGTATGTCGTGGAGCCGCTGGAGCGCGGCTACGGCACGACCCTGGGCAATGCGCTGCGCCGCATCCTGCTCTCGTCTTTGCCCGGCACCGCTGCCACCAGCATTAAAATTGCCGGTATCCAGCATGAATTTTCCACCATCCCCGGTGTGAAGGAGGACGTGACGGACATCGTCCTGAACGTTAAAGGCATTGTGGCCAAAATCCACAGCGAGGGCATGAAAACCGTTTATATTGAAGCGGTGGGTCCCTGTGAAGTGACTGCCGGCGACATCAAGAGCGACGGCGATGTGGAAGTGCTGAACCCGGATCTGCATATTGCGACGTTGGGCGAGGGCGCCACGCTGAACATGGAGATCACCATGAACCACGGCCGCGGCTATGTGTCCGCCGACCGCAACAAGACGCCCCAGGCGGTGATCGGCGTGATCCCCGTCGACTCGATCTACACCCCCGTGCACAAGGTCAACTACACGGTGGAAAACACCCGTGTGGGCAACATGACCGACTTCGACAAGCTGACACTGGAAGTTTGGACGGACGGCACCATCACTGCGCGGGACGCGGTCTCTCTGGCGGCAAAGATCCTGTGCGATCATTTTGCCCTGTTCACCGACCTTTCTGAAACTGTGGGCAGAAGCTCCACCGTGGTGGAAAAGACGGAGACCCAGCGGGACAAGGTGCTGGAACTGACGATTGAAGAGCTGGACCTGAGCGTGCGCAGCTTCAACTGCCTCAAGCGCGCCAACATCAACACCGTCGCCGACCTGATTTCCAAGACCGAGGACGATATGATGAAGGTCCGCAACCTGGGCCGCAAGTCCCTGGAGGAAGTCATCAACAAGCTGGCCATGATGGGCCTGAGCCTGGCGGATGACGACAACAACTAAGCCGGCCATCCGTTGATGGCCAACACAATTCCTACACAAGGAGGAGAAGATACATGCCCGGAACCCGTAAGCTCGGCAAGACCACTGCCCAGCGCAAGGCCATGCTGCGCCAGCAGGTGACCGATTTCCTGGACAAGGGAAAGATGGAAACCACGCTGATGCGCTGCAAGGAAGTTGCGCCGCTGGCAGAGAAGATGATTACCCTCGGCAAGAAGAACGACCTGGCCGCCTATCGTCAGGCCATGAGCTTCATTACCAGAGAAGACGTCGTCAAGAAGCTGTTTAAGGAAATTGCTCCCAGCTATGCTGAACGTCACGGCGGCTACACCCGCATCACCCGCACCGGCGTGCGCCGCGGCGATGCCAGCGAAACCGCTCTGATTGAACTGGTAAAGTAAATTTCGATTTGCTTTGAATGGTGGGAAAGCGGCCCGGTCCGCCGGTACCATTGACCGCCTGGGCGGTCAGGCAATTCAACCCAATGTATGGCTTTTATGGGTGCGGGGGTTCCCCCGCCCTATAAAAGGCCCCTTTTGTATGGCATTCCGGCCGGAACATACAAAAGGGGCTTTTTTTTTGCGCTGATTAGAAATCCCCGGAAGGCTTCTGCCTTCCGGGGATCCGTTTATGGTTCTTTTTTCCGGCCGTACTGCAGGCCGTAGGCGTACATTTCCTCCGAGCAGGCCTGACACATGCCCAGCTGGGCGCAGTAAAATTCGGAAACGTCATCTTCGTCCCAGTGGGCATCGGGCAGCTCGCACAGATCCTCCTGCGCCTCCAGCAGATCGGCATGAAGCCGGCGGCAGGGCAGGGCTTCCTCATGGAGCAGATCGGCAAAGGGCGGGATATAATCCAGCTGGCGTTCGTTGGACAGGAAAGAGAGGGAAAGCAGGCCGCAGTCTTCATAACTGGACACGCCCACGGTTTCGCGCAGATAAGACAGGGGGAGCCTGGAAACGCGGACGCCCTGACGGAAAAGCGTCAGGCCGCACTGCTCCCACCAGGCGCGGCCGATGGAAAGGGCGTGCTCCAGGGCGGCGAGGCTCTCCGGCCCCCGCGGAGAGAGGGCGTCCTGGATTTCGCGCAGTTCCGCCTGAAACGTCCAGATGGTATGCTCCGGCTGCTGGGCAAAGGGCGTGACGCCTTCCACGGGAGCATCGCTGGTGCTCCATAAAGTTTTATATAGGTTTTTGATATACGATTCCGGACAATTCATAATTTTTGTTCCTTTAATGTAGATTGATGTAAAAGCTGTATATGCCGCAGAGCTAATGATGCATCAGTAATAAGGGCAAAAATTATTGCTATCCTAATAAATAATAAAATATGAAGAGTAACAAAGGTTAGACAATGATGGATAAAGATGCAGCGTATGGTCAAATTATTGCAGACAGAATCCAGATGCTCTGCAAACAGCGCGGGTGGTCGATCAACGCGCTTGCCAATATGAGCGGCTTGAGTCAGGCTACGGTAGATAGTATTTTACATGGAAGATCTCAAAATCCAAAACTCCAAACCATACACAAAATTGCGATTACGTTTAATATGACACTTTCCGAATTTTTGGATTTCCCGGAATTAAACGATTTTGATTTAGAGGAAGAATAGAGCCTAAGAAAGAATTTCAAGTAGGAACGGTGTCTTAGGCGACGGGAGAAGAGCCGCGCTCTTTTTCCACTTGTTCTATATGTTGGAGCAAAACAAATTCAATATAATTTGTAACAGACCGATGTTCCTGCGTGGCCAAAATTCCGATCTTATCCAAAACCTCATCTGACAAACGTAGAGTGAACACCCGTTTGTTGGTAGCCATTTTATAACGTCCTTCCTCTCGTGATTTCTTCTTTTATTATAAAAGATTCTCTACGAAATGGATGCACCCACTCAGATGCTAAGTGATATCATTTTGGGGATTAAATACGCGTATTAAGTATAAAAGAACATCATAACAATTCATAAATCACTAAAAAGTAATTAAAAAGCGAAGCGTCTGAAAGACGCTTCGCTTTTCTGGATTCTGACCTGTTGACATTTGAGAGGTTCTGCACTATACTAAATATAGAAAAAGGGTGTTGCCGGACAAACGGTTTGTCCCCTCGCGTTACAAGAAGTAACCGCTGGTTTTGGACGACGGGCGGTTACTTCGTTTTATTGGCCTGAAGAAACAGGGCAATAATGCCAATGACTAGAATTCCAGTCTGAATCAGATCAGAATATGTAACCATAGGACAGCCCCCCTTTCGTAAAGAACGGGGAACAAGAAGTGCCCCCCGTTGATGCGGGGGAACAAACCGCTTGCCGTTTATCGGCAGCACCGCGTTCAGCATACCACATGGTTTGACAAAATGCAAGAAGCGAATGCCGAACCGTGTCGGAAAACGGTTTGTCCCCCACATGTTACAAGAAGTAACCGCTAGTTGTGGAAGGCAGGCGGTTACTTCGTTTTATTGGCCTGAACCAATAGGTTGCTCCGGTACAAGGCGCGCAGTGCGAAAAGCACTGCGCGCCTTTTTATTTACAACGCTGTGCAGCGTTACGTTTCTGCCGGCCCGGTTTCCGGGAAATCCAGAACCATAACGCGCTCGCCTTTGGTATCGTAGTCGCCGTTGAAAGAAAACCCGGCCTGCCGGTACAAATGAATGGCCGCGGCGTTGTCGCCGTATACGCTCAGGTAGACCCGGCGGCAGGGGTACTCCTGCCGAAGCCGTTCCAGCAGAGCGGCAATGGCCGCTTTGGCATAGCCCCGGCCCTGAAAGGCCTTGTCAATCAGCAGGCGGTCAAACCAGAGCTGGCCCTCGCCCAAAAAGGGAAGGTAACCGTACATGGCAAAGCCCACCAGCTCCGTGCCGTCGTAAATGCACACCGGCCGCCAGAAATCAGATGCGTCGGCCTCGCGCAGGCATTCCGTCGGGCTTTCGATAAAACCGGCCTGCTCCGGCAAGAGCGCCAGATGTTCCACGGCTCCGCGGTTTTTCGCAGTTACTGTTTCAAAATGTAAACACATTCTTTCGCCTCACATTTCCTGTTTGTATTGTGTTCTATAAAAAAGCCAAACGAAACAAGAGCCGGGCACGGCCTGCGCGCCTTGTCCGTACGCAGACAGGGCAACCGGGCGGGACAGTTGTTTCATTTGGCTTTTGCGCTTACGTTCGCAAAACAGATAGCACTATTATAATGCGCTTCCCCGCTTTTGTCAAAGAGGAAGGCGGAAAGGTGCGGCGCACTCTTGCGGCTTTTGGCGAATGGGAGTATAATTCTCCATGAACTGCCGTACGCCGCGCAACAAGACTCCGGCGCGGTGTGCAGAAATCACGGGAGATTTGCGTATGAAACTGACCGCACAGCAGGTGGCGGGCAATACCTGGTGCATTGTCCAGCCGCGGGCTATGGTGCCGTATTATCAACTGAATGAGCGGGAGATTATCCTGCTGGACAGCGGCTGCATGCTCCACGGGGAGCTGGAAGAGTGGCTGGAGGGGCAGGGGCTGCGCGTGCGCGCCATCCTCAACACCCATGACCACTGGGATCATGTGGCGGCCAACGCAGCGCTGCAGCAGCGGCAGGGAAGCCGGATCTATCTGCCCCGGCTGGAAGCGGCGGCTCACGCGTCGCCGCTGGCTTTCAAAGCGGGGCATGAAAACGGGAATTACCGGGAAGTGGAAGCGTTCTGGCAGCAGTTCCCCTATGCGGTGGACGAGGAGATCGGCCTGGAGGACGGGCCGCTGGAGGTATGCGGCGCGGTGTTCGAGGTGATCCACACGCCGGGGCATTCTGTGGATCATGTGGCGTTCCGCACGCCGGACGACGTGCTCTATGTGGGAGATACCCTGATGTCGGGGCGGCTGCTGCGGCAGGCCAAGCTCAGCTATGCCCTGAGCCACGAGGTGGATCTGGAGAGCAAGGAAAAGCTGCGGCGCTATCATTGCGCGGCCTATATTCTGGCGCATGGCAGCATCGAGCAGGAGCTGGAAGCGCTGATCGACGAAAACCTCCGCTATATCCGCCAGCGCGCCGAAACGGTGTGGCGGAGCATTGAAAAGCCCATGTCCATGGAGCAGATCATCCGCGCGGTGTGGAGGGAGCTTGGCCTGCACGCCGGCGCCTATTATTACCGGACACTGGAAACGGGAAACATGATCCGGTCTCTGGTGCAGCTGCTGTGCAGCGAGGGACGGCTGGAGCATCGATTTGAGGACGGCGTGGAGCATTTCAACCGCGCCGGTACATGGGAGGCATAACACAATGGAATGGAATCTGGTCAAGGGGAACACGTATACGGTGGATGTGACGGCGGGCACGCTGCTGTTTTATAAAACGGGGGAGCACGACGGCATCCTGGTGGATACCGGCTATGCCAGGGAGGACCGGGAACCGCTGATCCGTTTTTTTGAGGAAACCGGCGTGCGGCCCATTGGCATCATCGTCAGCCATACGCACTACGACCATGCGGGCAATGCCGAGCACCTCAAGTACCGCTATAAATGCCCGATTCTGGCCAGCTTGGCCGAAGCGGGTACGGCGGTCAGCGAAATGGCCTACCGCGGAGCCTACCCGGCCATGACGCCCAGGGAGATCGACGATATGATGGCCGGCCAGTGCTACCAGGCCGACCAGATTGTGATGCCCGGCGAGCGGGTGAAGATTTTCTGCGGCGTGCCCTTCGGCATTTTGCCGCTGTATGGCCATACGCCGGGGCAGATCGGCATTATCACCCCGGACAAAGTGGCGTACCTGGCCGACGCGCTGATGAGCGAAACGGTGATGCGCGGGGCAAAGATGCCCTCGGCGGTGTGCCGTGCCGACGATCTGAAGGCCAAGGCGAGCCTGCGCGCGCTGCGCTGCGACGCCTATGTGCTGGCGCATCGGGGCGTCTACAGCGATATCGGCGATTTAATTGAAAAAAATATCGCTTATATTCTGGACCGGGCAGAACTGGTATACGATTGCCTGCAGGGGGAGATGTCCGAGGAAGAATGGGTGCGCGCGGTGTATCGGCGTTTGGACATGCACAGCACGAAGGCGTTCAAATGTGCGGTGTGTGAGCGCAACATGCGTTCGTTTATTGATTATCTGGCCGACGGCGGCCGGGTTGTGATTGAGCGGCGGGAGGGTGTTTGCTGGTATCATAAAAACACGCAATGTACGCAATAAATACCGCTGCCGGATGGGTCCGGCGGCAGAGAATCACAAAGGACGGTTTATGGATCGAAAAAAATTAAACATGAGACCGGTTACCGGGAAATATATGGAGCAGTACAACGCGCTGCTGCGCTATGTGTTCCAGGTGACAGAGCAGGAATTAACCTCTATTGGCTGGGAGGAAAAGGAGATCATCCGGGCCAAATTTCCCACCATGGAAAAAGCGGATGTGCTGGGATGGTTCGACGGGGACAACCTGGTTTCCCAGGTGGCGGTATACCCCATGCAGGTGCGGATTTTTGGCCGGACCTATCGCATGGGCGGGCTGACCGGCGTGGGCACCTATCCGGAGTATTCCAACATGGGCCTGATGCACCGGCTGCTGGAGCAGGCATTGCGGAACATGCAGAAAAAGGGACAGCATATCTGTTATCTTTATCCCTATTCCATCCCTTATTACCGCCGGAAAGGCTGGGAAATTGTCTCGGATAAGATTACCTATGAAATCAAGCAGCATCAGCTGCCCCGCCCCTGCCCGGTGGCGGGTGACGTGCGGCGGGTTAAAACCGAGGGGCCGGAGCTGAAGCATGCCTATGAGCGGTATGCTCTGCGCACGCATGGCGCTGTTTTGCGCGACGAGCTGGCCTGGAACGAATATTGGCTGTGGGATTCGGACGATATGATGGCGGCGGTGTATTACAATCCCGACGGCGAGCCGGACGGCGCTGTCATTTACTGGATTGCCAATGAGGTTTTCCATATTAAAGACATGATTTTTCAGGACGAAAACGCCCGGACGGGGCTGTGGAATTTCGTTTCCGCCCACTTTTCCATGATCCATCTGGTGAAAGGTGATATCTACACCAATGAACCACTGGCCTTTTTGCTGGAAGACGCCAGCATCAAGGAAGAAATTGCGCCCTATTATATGGCGCGCATTGTAGATTTCCCTGCCTTTATTGCGCAATATCCGTTCAAAAAGGATTCTGTGGACCGGACGTGGCTGTTTACGCTGGAAGATCCGATGATGAAGTGCAATCAGGGTACCTTTCTTTTGAAAATTTCCCGGGACGGCCGGGGCGAGGCTGTGCGCACCAATGCGCACAGCGCCGACCATATCAATATTCAGACCATGACCACCATGCTGATGGGCTATAAACGGCCGGATTATCTTGCCAAAATCGGGCGTATCCAGGCGCCGGAGTCCGTGATTGATCTGCTGGAAGATTCCATCGAGCAGCAGGTGCCGTATATCTCCGATTATTTTTAACCGATTCGGCGGCAGGAACTGTCAGTATCGTTTTTTGCACCTTCGGGCATACTGAGCGAAGTAGGATTGCGAAGGGGCGAATGAAATGGCAAAAGGATGGTACCAGGCGTTTGTGTGCCTGCTGGCGGCTGCCGCGCTGAGCCTGCTGGCTGCGCAGCAGGGCCGCACCGCGGTGCCTGCGGGCGGCGCGGCAGAGGTGGGCGAGGAGAGCGGAAGCGAGCCGCTGCCCAAATATGTGGCGCTGACCTTTGACGACGGCCCGCGGGCGGACACCACCTCCGTTTTACTGGAAGGGCTGCAGCAGCGGGGCGTGAAAGTGACCTTTTTTCTGATTGGAGAGCAGATTGAGGGCAACGAGTGGCTGGTGCGCTGGATGGCCGAAAACGGGCATCAGATCGGCAGCCACACCTTCAGCCACCAAAAGCTGGCGGGAAGCGGCAAAGACACGATTCTGCAGGAGATTAACAAGACCGAGGTGCTGCTCAGCAGCGTGCTGGGCGAAGGAAGGGAATACTGGCTGCGCCCGCCCTATGGCCTGATTGACGAAGCGGGCAAAAAACTGGTGAAAACGCCCATGGTCTACTGGTCTGTGGATCCGGAGGACTGGAAGGTGCTGGACGCGGATAAAGTGAGCGAGCACGTCTGCTCCCATGTGCAGGACGGCGATATTATTCTGCTGCACGATTTCTACCCCACCAGCGTGGAGGCGGCGCTGCGCATTGTGGACCGGCTGCAGGAGGAGGGGTACGAATTCGTTACGGTAGAGGAGCTGCTGCGCCTGAACGGCACGAAAGCTGAGGCCGGAAAGCTGTACCGCAACGCCTGGGAAGAGCGGTTATGAGAAAAAACGCTGAAATTGCAAAGAAAATTCAAAATAGCCTTGCAATGCGGCAAAAACTGTGCTAACATATAGATCTGCAAATAAGCAAAAAAAATGCAAAAGCGCGTGGGCTTTTGCTGTAACGATAGCGGGAGGACGAAACTATGACCATTTTTCTGACGGTGATCCAGGTGATCTGTGGTTTGCTGCTGATCGGCATCATCATGATGCAGTCCGGTAAGAGCGCCGGTCTGTCCGGCTCCATTGCCGGCGTGGCAGATTCCTTTATGAGCAAACACGAGGCAAAAACGGCGGACGCCAAGATGGCCAGAGCCACCAAATGGATTGGCGCTGTGTTCATCATCCTGACGCTGCTGCTGAACCTGATTGCCTGAACAACAAATCTGTGAAGAGGGCCGCTCCTGCCGGGAGCGGTCTTTTTTTCGCCTTGGCAGGCGCGGCCCGCGGCTGCTTTTTTGAAATCTTTTCCACAGGTGCTGTATTTCTGTGCGCTTTTTGGTATAATACATCCCATATAGAAAAAACGCATGCACGGATGGTGCATTGACAGCAAGGCAGGAGCGCACATGGAACGAAACGATACGACAGCAATGACGGAAGAAGAACGGGCCGCCCGCCGGGCGCGGCGGGACAGAGCGCGGCAGATGCTGCTGCTGGCGCCCTTTCTGGCCGCCGGAGTGATTGCGGTGGTGCTTCTGTCCGGATTGGGGCACCGGGAGAAGGGGACAAGCAAAGACGCCGGTGATGTTCCGGCGGTGGGCAATGCGGTAGTGCAGCAGCCAAAAGAGCCGCAGGAGCTGCGCTTTGTCCCGGAGGCGACGGCAGCCACGGCGCTGCTGGGGGATGAGATTCCAAGCAGCCATGCGGTGCTGATTGACGCCGAAAGCGGAGAAATTTTGGCGGCAAAAGACGCCGATGCGGTGATTTCTCCCGCATCCATGACGAAGATCCTGACGCTGCTGGTGGCTGTGGAGCAGTTGGAGGGCGAGGAGGCCTTGGACGATACGGTGACGATCACCCGTGAAATCACCGATTATTGTTATGTGAACGACTGCAGCGTGGTGGGGCTGGAAGTGGACGAGGTGGTGCCTGTCCGGGAACTGCTGTATGGGACGATCCTTTCATCCGGAGCGGATGCGGCGTTGGCGCTGGCCTGCTATACGGCCGGAAGCCACGAAGCCTTTGTGGCGCAGATGAATGAAAAGCTGGCTGCGCTTGGGCTGGACAAAACGGCTCATTTTACCAACTGTGTGGGCCTGTATGACGAGGACCACCACTGCACGGTGACGGATATGGCGGTGATCCTCAAGGCGGCTATGGACAATGCATTGTGCCGCCAGGTGCTTTCGGCCCATGTCTATGAGACCCGTCCCACAGAAGAACACCCGGAGGGGCAGGTTTTGTCCAACTGGTTTTTGCGTAAGATCGAAGATCATGATGCCGATAACGCCGTGCGGGCTGTGGCGGCCAAAACCGGCTATGTAATGCAGTCCGGCAACTGCGCTGCCAGCTACGGAGAAGACGCCCGGGGACACGGCTATCTCTGTGTCACAGCGAACGCCTACAGTTCCTGGCGCGCCATTTACGATCATGTGGAGCTGTACAAGACGTATTGCCCCTGACGCGGTGCTGCGGAAACGAGAAAAAGAAAATACAATAGGGGATATTGCTGCAAAAAATTGCAGATTGTATGGTAAAACAGGCGAAAGAATCGAACAAAAGAAAAACAAATGTTTGCATTCGAAACATGGCTGTGCTATACTGAGGGTATAAACCATCAAATGGAGGAGCCGCCATGAAACACAAGGCCATGCAGAGGCAGATTTACCGCTTCATTGTGCAGTGCGTGAAGGAACAGGGTTATCCGCCCTCCGTGCGCGAGATCGGCGACGCCGTGGGGCTGAAATCGCCGTCCACCGTTCATTTTCACCTGAAGAACCTGGCTGACGAGGGATACATTGAAAAGGGCGCCGGAAAAGGCCGCGCGCTGCGCCCGTTGATTGATCTGGACGAGGCGGGGAACGCCGCTGCGGTCTCGGCTGCGGCGGGGGTGGAGGCGCAGGATATGCGAGTGCCCATTGTCGGCTCCGTGGCGGCCGGTGCGCCAATTTTGGCCGAGCAGTGCGTGGAGGATTACCTCACCTTTGACGTGGGCGGCGATACGACGGGCTATTTTGCCCTGCGTGTGCGGGGCTACTCCATGAAGGACGCGGGTATTCTGCCCGGAGATCTGGTCATTGTGAAGCAGCAGCCTACGGCCCGCAACGGAGAAATTGTGGTGGCGCTCATCGGAGAGGAAGCCACGGTGAAGCGGCTGCACCGCAGCAACGGAGAGATCTGGCTGCTGCCGGAGAATCCGGATTATGAGCCCATCGACGGCAGCGAAGCTGCAATCCTGGGCCGGGTCACCGCAGTGGTGCGCCAGTATTAAAAAGCAAGCGCGGGGAGGCGGTGGATGGCATCGCCTCCCCGCAGCTTTTGCAGACTGCTGCGCTGTGCGGCAGGAGGGGGAAGAGTATGGAACAGGAAGCGCTGTATACCATCGGCCAGGTGAGCAAAATCTGCGATGTGTCCCAGCGTATGCTGCGCTATTATGAAAAAGTGGGGCTGATCACTCCGGATCACATCGCAAAACCCAGCCATTATCGCTACTACAGCGTGCGCACCATGCAGCGGGTGCAGGTGATCCGTTATCTGATTGATCAGGGTTTCCGGCTGGAAGAGATCAGCGAGGCGCTCTCTGGCGAGGATATGGACCGTTTTGAGGCCCTTTTTCTGCAGAAGATTGATCAGACCCGCAGCGAAATTGAATATTACCATCAACGGCTGGACAGCCTGTGGGCATGGTACGGCCTTCTGGTGGAGGGGCGGGCGGCGCAACGGCACCAGAACCGCGCCATTACCATGAAATATATCCCGGAAGAGCGGTATTTTTACTATACGCGCCAGCGTGCGCCGGAAGAGCAGGATTCCGAAATCCGTTTGGAAATTGAATACTTTACCATGAGCAAGCGGGACGGCCATTCCATGGTGGATATGGGCGGCGCGTTCCATGTTAAATACGATTCCGTAGCTGAGCGCATGGAGGATCGCTACTGCAGCATGACGCTGCTGCAGACCATGTTTCCAAACAGCAAAAGCCAGAATAACACGGCGCATTTCGGTGGTTTCCTGGCGGTGGCTGGTTATCATCTGGGGGCGCCGCGGAATGTGCGCGACAGCTACGAGCGCATGCTGCTGTGGGCGCAGCAGCACCGTTTCACCCTGCGGGGCGACTGTTACGAGCGCCATGTGCTGGATGTGTATTCCACGGCGCGGGAGGAAAATTTTGTCACGGAACTGCTGCTGCCGGTGCAGGAGGATACGGAGGGCTTTGAACGGCTGGAACGTTGGAAGCGGGAGTCCTGAAAGAATCAGCGGCAAACAAGAAAGTCTGACATTATGTCAGACTTTCTTGTTTTTTCCGGATTTATGGACTGGATGGGTAAAAAGTTTCCAGTGGAAAACGGGAAAAAGAACAAAATAGTCCAAGATTTTCGGAGGAAAATCCCTGACAAAGTGCTGTAAATTTCTTGACTCTTACACAGTGGAAACCTTTATAAATGACGATAGGCTATTCGAAAAAATTGGATCAAAAGGAAACAGAGGGGGAGATTTTTTGATTCTGAAACTGAACAAAAAGCAGGCTTATGGTATTCTGGTTATCTCGATCATTTTCGAACAGATCGGTACGGGCTTTCTGGAGGCCTGCGACGCCTTTACGAAACTGGTGCCGACCATTTGCCTCATTCTGGCATATGTGGCCGTCCTATTGGTTCTTTGCCCAGCTGCTGCAGCACATCAATCTCAGCGTATCATACGCCACCTGGACGGCGGCCGGCACAGTCAGCGCGGCTCTGATCGGCCTGTTTGCCTTCGGCCAGCATATTTCTCCGCTGGGCTGGCTTGGTATTGTAATCATGTGTGTTGGTATTTTCATTCTGAATCTGTACGGCACGCCAAAAGAGGACCGTGATAAAGACAATGTGGTGCCGGCAGCGCAGGAGAAGGAGGAGAAACGGTAATGGAAATTACGATGTGGATGGCCTATGTGTTCCTGGCCATTGCCGTAGGAACCGAAATCGTGGCGACTTCGACACTGCCTGCCACTATGTGCTTTACCAAGCTCAAGCCAAGCCTGGTGTGCATTATCTGCTATGTGATCTGCTTCTACTCTCTGGGCATGTCCCTGACTCACATTCCCATGGGCATTGCATACGGCACCTGGGGCGCCCTGGGTACGGCAATCACGCCTTTGATCGGTTACATCGCCTACCGGCAGAAAACTTCGAAAGCCGGCTTGATCGGCGTGGTGCTGATCATTATTGGTATTCTTCTGATGAATCTGTATGGTTGATCAAGACAACCTGTCTTTTTCCAGAAACAGCACAGCCTCCGGGAAAGCAATCCCGGGGGCTGCTGTAATATCATACGGGATTTTGTGTATTTCCCGCTAAAAAAACAGGTCATTGACCGAATTTGAACGGTACGATATACTGAATATATGAAAGTGGAGGGAGATGATGGTGTGCCAGGTTTTGTCAGCAGGCCGTACAGCCAGATGCAAAGCCAGTCAGCGGTTCTTTCCCGTATCTGGAAGGATCGGATTAAAGTATCTGATTGAGCGCGTAGGCTGTGAAAGGAAAAGGCAGTTTATGCGCTTTTTTGTATGTTGTTCCATTCCTTAAAATATGAAAAGTGGGGTGAAATGTGCTATGGGGAAATCTAAGGCGGCGGTTTTTATCACAGTCCTTGCTGTTGTCCTGATCCTGTTTTGTGCGCTTCTGTATTGGAACGCAGGAACGGCAGGGAAAACGGAGGCGCAATGGGATCCGCGGTTTTTGGAGGCTCTGTCGCTGGAGCAGGAGGAGGCGGACCGTGCCGGAAATGATCTGGTGCAGACTGTGGAGGAGTGCGTCTCCAGCGGCGCGGTTTCTCTGGAACTGATCCAGACGGCGGCGGGCGGGGATCTGATCTGCCTGTACTACGAGCTGACCCTGCCGGAGAACTGGACGGCGGCGTGGTCGGCGCTGCACCAGGATGCTGGCGCCCTGGCCTTTGAGGCTCAATGCAGCGCGGCGGAAGGAATGGCGCCGGACTACCGGGCGACCGCTGTCACCGGTTTTGACGCGGCGCGCGGCTGCGTGCAGTGTGTGTCCACATTTCGCTTTCCGGACACAGATCTTTTGGGCGAGACGCTGACGCTGACCCTGGGCGCGTTTACTCTTTCGGGTGTTCCGGCGGATGCCGCGCTGCCGGAAGAGCCGCTAGCCCTGTCCTGGACTGTGCAGCGCCGGGCAGAGGAGCGCCTCGCCCAGACCCCGGAGGGTATCTGTGCGCTGTCTCCCCTGGGATTGTCCGTGCAGCTTGCGCGGGACGAAGCGCCGGATGCGGCCGGGGAGGTAATGGCATCGCTCCAGGTCGTTTATCGTGACGGTACGGTCGTCCATTCCTTTGGCCCGAACTCTGCCTCTATTTCCACTGCGGGGGAGGACTGCAGTGCGCAGATATTGGTTCTGCCGCAGCGCGGTACGCTGTTTTGCAGCGATATGGTAAAGCGGGTGGATGTGTGCGGTATGTCCTTCGTTTTTGAGTGAGCTGTGAACTGTTAAAAGAATGCCCCCGGCGGGGTTGCCGAAAGGCAACTTCGCCGGGGGTGTTTTAGTGCTGCGGATCCGGAGTTATTTGTAATAAGCTGCGCCGGACTCGAACACCGGCATGAATTTTTCACCCGGGATATTGCGGGCAATGTTTTTGCCGCTGCGCTCGATATGGCCCATTTTGCCGAAGATACGGCCGTCGGGGCTGAAAATACCTTCAATGGCCTGCACGGAGCCGTTGGGATTATATTCCACGTCCATGGACGGACGGCCCTGAGGATCGACGTACTGGGTGGCGATCTGGCCGTTGCGGAACAATTCCAGAATGCGCTCGTCATTGGCTACGAAACGGCCTTCGCCGTGGGACACGGGTACATGATACAGCTCGTCGGGCTTGCACAGCGTCATCCAGGGGGAGTGGACCGAGGCCACGCGGGTGGAGACATAACGGCTCTGATGGCGGCCGATCAGGTTATAGGTCAGAGTGGGGAAGGTGTCGTCCACGGGGCAGATGTGGCCCGTGGTCAGCAGGCCCAGTTTCAAAAGGGCCTGGAAGCCATTGCAAATACCCAGCATCAGACCGTCGCGGCGGTAGAGCAGATCGTCCACCGCTTCGGTGATACGGGGATTGCGGTAGAAAGCGCAAATGAACTTGCCGGAGCCATCTGGCTCGTCGCCGCCGGAGAATCCGCCGGGCAGGATAATCATCTGTGCGTTGCGGATGGCCTGTTCCATTTCCTGGACGGATTGTTCTAAATCTGCTGCCGTCAGGTTGCGGATCATGTGGACCTCCGGCTCGATACCGGCCCGGTGCAGAGCCATAGCGGTATCGATCTCACAGTTGGTGCCGGGGAAAGCGGCCAAAACGGCCCGGGGCTTTGCGAATTTCTCCGCAGCCACCAAGGGGCTACGCTCGTGGCAGGTGATGGACTCAATGCGGCCGGCTTTGCTGACACGGGTGGGATACACGCTTTCCAGGGGGGCTTCCCAGGCGTCCAGAATGGATTCGATGGAGAATTCCTGACCGTTGATATAAAAGGCGGGCTTGTCCACGGTATTGCCCACGGAAATGACGTTGGCCTCATCACTGGGTAGCACTTCGGTGCATTCTGCCAGGATTGTGCCGTACTGCTTAGAGAAGAGCAAATCGGCGTCAATATTGCCGGAAGCCAGGAAGCCGACTTTGTTGCCGAAGCTCATCTTCATCAGGCCCTCAGCCACACCGCCGCCGGAAACGGCCCAGGCGGAGGCGATTTTGCCGGCTTTGCAGTATGCGTGGAACTGCCGCCAGGTGGCGCGGATGGCGTCGAAGGAATCATCGGCGGGCTTAAAGAGGTACACGCCGTGGTTGGCGGCTTTGAAATCCGTGCTGATCAGGCCCGGCGCCTTGGCGGGCGCTACGGCAAAGGAGATCAGCGTGGGAGGGACATCCAGATCGTTGAACGAGCCGGACATGGAGTCCTTGCCGCCGATAGCGGCGGCACCCAGACCGATTTGGGCGTCCAGCGCGCCCAACAGGGCGGCAAAAGGTTTGCCCCAACGCTCCGGTTCCTGGCGCAGGCGTTCAAAATATTCCTGCAAAGAGAGATAGTAAGTTTCCGGGCTGACGCCGGCTGCCACCAGCTTGGCCAGCGATTCGGTGACGGCGGCCTTGGCGCCGGCATAGGGATCAGCGCTGAACAGCGCCGGGTCAAAGCCGAACGCCATGACGGAGCAGTCCTCGGTGCGGCTCTGACAGGGCAGCAGGGCCGCCATGACCTGGGAGGGGCTGCGCTGGGTCTTTCCGCCGTAAGGCATCAGCACGGTGGCTGCGCCGATGGTGCTGTCGAAGCGCTCCACCAGGCCGCGCTGAGAACAGAAATTCTTATCCTTGGCCAGCTCAAAGAAACGTTCGCCGATGGAGAGTTTTCGGGTTTCTTCCTGGGGGGTAAAGCGCATGGGGATCTTTACTGCGGTGTGCTTGGTGGCGCCGGTGG
>QFCE01000458.1_pt1 | contig 25667 bp, 21 predicted proteins | sample 5346091 | NCBI WGS metagenome assembly QFCE01 (sample SAMN09062252, study PRJNA434731) | Human gut metagenome, whole genome shotgun sequencing project. | isolation source: stool timepoint A chromium assembly | host: Homo sapiens | collected 2015 | reverse complement strand
TGCACTCCCGGATAATGCGGGAGTGCAAGCCCTACTGTCAGGGCGTCCATATTATGGCAATGGGCTGGGAGTCCAAGGTGCCCGGTCTTCTTGAGCTGGCAGGACTGTAAGTATTTCAAAATGATTTTTTGAGAAAGAAATTGGGGCTGCTGCAAAATACCTCCCGACGGAAAATGCGTCGGAGCAGAGTTTTGCGGCGGCCTTATTTTTGCAGGAGAGGATTGACGACATGAAAACAGAGCTGCGTTTTGAAGAAAAGGAAATGCCGGTGGCATCCCTGGGCGGGGAAGCCTGTGTGCCGGATTTGTCCGGAGAGATGATTCTGCAGAACAGGCTGCGTTTTCAGCTTGGTGAGGAGGATGAGATTTACGAGGGATATGGGAGGGTAAAAAATACCTATCCCTATTCCCAGCGAAATTCTTATACCAGGGAGCTCAGGGCTGGAAAAGTAAAGACGGCTGTTCTGGAAAACCGGTATTTAAAAGCGGTATTTCTCACAGAGTACGGCGGACGTCTCTGGGAGCTCTGGGACAAGGAGCGTGGAGAAAACCTGCTGTACACCAACGACGTGCTGCGGTTCAGCAATCTGGCGGTGCGGAACGCCTGGTTCAGCGGCGGCGTGGAGTGGAATCTGGGAATAATCGGCCATACGCCCTTTACCACAGAAAAGATGTATGCTGCACGTACCAGTGATGAGAAAGGAAATCCGGTGCTGCGTATGTATGAGTATGAGAGGATCCGGAATGTGACGTACCAGATGGATTTCTGGCTGGAGGAAGAAAGCCGTTTCCTCAACTGCCGCATGCGCATCGTGAACGAAAATACAGAGGTTGTGCCCATGTACTGGTGGAGCAATATGGCTGTGCCGGAATACGAGGGCGGCCGTCTGCTGGTTCCGGCAGATGAGGCCTACACCTGTGTGAGCCGTCAGGTATCCAAGGTGGAGATTCCTGTGGTGAACGGTGTGGATGTGACTTCCTATGAGGAGATCCCGCTGTCCGTGGACTATTTCTTTGCGCTTCAGAAGGGGGCGCCCCGCTATATTGCCAATGTCAACAAAGATGGCTACGGACTTGTGCAGATGTCCACCGACAGGCTGCAGGGGCGCAAGCTTTTTTCCTGGGGGCACAGCGAGTCCTCGGCACACTGGCAGGAATTTCTGACAGAGAAGGCGGGGCCGTATGCAGAAATTCAGGCCGGTCTTGGAAAAACACAGTATGGCTGCATTCCCATGGCGCCAAACACCGCCTGGGAGTGGCTGGAGCAGTACGGCGCGGTGGATATCGGCGCAGACCGGGAGCTTTCCTTTGATGAGAGAAGCCGGAGGCTGACAGAACGGCTTCAACAGGAGCAGATGTCTGCACAGCTGGAGGAAAAGCTTCGGCAGTCGAAGCCCATGGCGCTGTCTGAGGCGAAGCTTGTGCAGGCAGGAAGCGGCTACGGTGTTTTGGGTGTGCACGGCAAATGGACCTCGCATCTGGAGTTTCTGGATGAAGAGGGGACATATAAAGACTGGAAACATTTTCTGGAGGGCGGCCGCCTTCCGGTACCGGACCCACAGGCGCGCCCCGGCGTTTTTCTCAATGACAAAGAGAGCCGGAAGCGTCTGGAGGAAGGGGTGAAGGCAGAGGAAAAAGAAAACTGGTATGCCCACTATCACCTTGGCCTCCGGTATTACCAGGAGGGGGCTTACGAAAAAGCCGGAGAGGAATTTAAGATTTCTCATACGCTTGCCGGGAATGCCTGGGCGCTTCACGGCCTGGCCTGTACAGAGCTTCAGACAGGAAGCCGGGAAAAGGCAGCGGAGTATATGTCTGCCGGAATCCAGCTTCAGAAGCAGGAGAGCTCCTATGTGAAAGAGGGCTTTAAGCTGTTGCTTTTCTGCGGGTTCTGTCAGGAAATCTGCAGATTTTATGAGCAGCTGGATGCAGAGCTTCAGGAAGAAAGCCGCATAAAATTCTATTATATCCGCGCGCTTTCCTGTGTGGGACGGGAAAAAGAGGCGTACGGGCTTCTGGAAGCAAAGGAGGGCTTTGTCCTTGACGATATCCGGGAGGGAGAGGATTCCCTGGCCGCTGTGTGGCAGGAGCTGCACGAGAAGCTGTACGGAGAAAAAGGACAGGTACCTCACAGGTATTGTTTTGATGCGTTTGCCTGAAATGGCGAAAAAAGGGAGAGGGAGAAATTTATCCATGACAGACAAAAAGATAAAAAACCGCGATTCATTTCGCTCCAAATGGGGCTTTATCATGGCCTGCATCGGCTCGGCGGTGGGCATGGGGAACATCTGGATGTTTCCAACCCGTGTGTCCGCCTACGGCGGCGGAACCTTTCTGCTGCCCTACTTTATTTTTGTGATCCTCATTGGTTTTTCCGGTGTGATAGAAGAGATGAGCTTTGGCCGGGGAACGAGATCAGGGCCTGTGGGGGCTTTTGGGCAGGCGCTGGCAACCAAAGGTCACGAAAAGCTGGGACGTGCCGTCGGAACGCTCCCGATGCTGGGGGCGCTGGCCCTTGCCATCGGGTATTCCGTGGTTGTTGGCTGGATCCTGAAATACACCGTCGGCGCTTTGACGGGAGCCGTTCTGAAACCGGAGAGCATTGACGGATTCAGCGAAGCCTTCGGCGGAATGGCCTCCGCTTTTGGCAATAACGGCTGGCAGCTGGTGGGGCTTGTGGTTACCTTTGTGATTATGGCGCTGGGGATCGCCGGCGGGATCGAGAAGGCGAACAAGGTGATGATGCCGCTGTTTTTCCTGATGTTTGCAGGGCTGGCTGTGTATATGCTGTTCCAGCCGGGAGCGGCGGAAGGCTACAGCTACATTTTCCGCATTGATATGGAAGGGCTCAAAAATCCCACGGTCTGGGTATATGCTCTGGGGCAGGCGTTTTTCTCCCTGTCACTGGCAGGAAACGGAACGCTGATCTACGGCTCTTATCTTTCCGAAAAAGAGGACGTGGTAAATTCTGCCTGGAATGTAGCTTTGTTTGACACCTGCGCAGCCATGCTGGCAGCCCTTGTCATCATCCCGGCGATGGCGACCACGGGTTCCCAGCTTGACCAGGGAGGCCCGGGACTTCTGTTTATTTTCCTTCCCAATCTGCTGAAAGGAATGCCGGGGAGCAGGATCCTGGTGATTGTGTTCTTTGCCGCAGTGCTGCTGGCAGGGCTGACGTCTCTGATCAACCTGTTTGAGGCGCCTATCGCCACGCTGCAGGAGCAGTTTCATCTGAGCCGTGCCAAAGCGGTGAGTGTCATCGCGGTCATCGGCGCGGCAGTGAGCCTCTGCATTCAGGGGATCGTGTCCGGCTGGATGGATTTTGTGTCTATTTATGTATGTCCTCTGGGAGCAGGGCTGGCCGGAATCATGTTTTTCTGGGTCATGGGCAAAAAGTATGTGGAGGCGCAGGTGTCCAAGGGGCGCAGAAAGCCCATTGGCTCCTGGTATTATCCTCTGGGAAAATATCTGTTCTGCGGGCTGACAGTGGCAGTATTTGTGCTGGGGATTTTGTTCGGGGGCATTGGCTGACAGAAAAATCCATATTTTTCTTGCTTGATGTATTACCGCTGTGATACAATAAAGAATATTCGATCGCAGTGGGAAAGCACGAAGTGCGGAACAGTCCGCGTGATCGAAATGGAATCAACAGAGAGAGGGAGAGAATATGGAGCTGATCAAGCAGATAAACGACACGGTGAACGGTTTTGTCTGGGGCGTACCGGCCATGGTCTGCATCATTGGTGTGGGCCTGTGGCTGAGCTGCCGCACAGGATTCATCCAGATACGGAAATTCGGCTACGCCCTGAAGACGACCATTGGCAGGATGTTTCACAAGAAAGAGGCAGAGGACGGCGCTGTCACACCATTTCAGGCGGTCTGCACCGCACTGGCGGCAACTGTCGGGACCGGAAATATTGCAGGAGTTGCCGGAGCGATCGCGCTGGGAGGCCCAGGAGCAGTCTTTTGGATGTGGGTGAGCGCTCTTCTGGGGATGTGCACGAAATTTGCGGAGGTGACGCTGGCCGTTCATTTCCGCGAAAAAAACAAGGACGGCGACTGGGTGGGCGGTCCAATGTACTATATCAAAAACGGTCTTCCGAAAAAATGGCATTTTCTGGCTGTTTTTTATGCGGCGCTGGGCGTGCTTACCGTATTTGGAACCGGAAACGCCACACAGGTAAACGCCATCACCACATCCATTGATACGGCGCTTTTGAATTTTGGCCTGATTTCCCCGGATTCGGTGAAAACCGTGAATCTGGTGATCGGTATTTTGTGCGCGGTTCTGGTGGGACTGGTGCTCATCGGCGGTCTGAAACGGATCGGAAATGTGACGGAGAAGCTGGTTCCCTTTATGGCTGTGCTGTACGTTGTCCTGGGACTTGGAGTGGTGATTCTCAACGCGGACAAAGTTCCGGGGGTTCTGGGAGATATTGTCCAGGGCGCTTTCACGCCATCGGCAGTAACTGGAGGCGTGGTGGGAAGTGTGTTCATGAGCATGAAAAGAGGCTTCTCCAGAGGTATTTTTTCCAATGAAGCAGGTCTGGGAACCGGTTCGATCGCCCATGCGGCTTCCGATATCAAGGACCCGGTGCATCAGGGATACTTCGGGATTTTTGAGGTGTTTGCAGATACCATTGTCATCTGCACACTGACTGCGCTGGTTGTTCTTCTGGGCGGAGAGAGTATTGCCTATGGCGTGGACGCGGGTGCTGAGCTTACTATTGCGGGCTTTACTGCAGTGTATGGCAACTGGGTTTCCATTGTCACGGCGGTAGCGATGTGCTGCTTCGCGTTTTCTACCATTATCGGCTGGGGACTTTACGGAACCAGATGCATCGAGTTTCTGGCGGGTTCCAGGATCAACAAGCCGTTCATGGTGGTCTACGCCCTGGTTGCCATTGTAGGAGCGACCGTTGACCTGGGGCTTTTGTGGAGTCTTGCGGACACCTTCAACGGTATGATGGTGATTCCCAACCTGATCGCGCTGTTCCTGCTGTCAGGCACGCTGGTGAAGCTGGTGAAAGGAAGAAAAAGCGCATAGAAAGCTATCTTATTTAAAATCAGGAGGTAAATGATCCTATGGAAAACGCAAAGGTATATTTTACATCATTTAAAGCCACGCAGCATGAAAATCTGCTGCAGAAACTTCACCGCCTCATGAAGACGGCAGGATTCGAGAGTATAGATTTTACAGACAAATACGCGGCGATCAAGATTCATTTCGGCGAGTACGGCAATCTTGCGTTCCTTCGGCCGAATTATGCGAAAGTGGTGGCAGACTACGTCAAGGAGCTTGGCGGAAAACCGTTTCTCACGGACTGCAATACGGCAGCCGCAAGAATGCGCTGGACCACCTGGAGACCGCCTATGTGAACGGGTTTTCACCGTTTCAGACAGGCTGCCATGTGATCATTGGAGATGGCCTGAAAGGAACGGACGAGGCTCTGGTACCCATTGACGGAGAGTATGTAAAAGAGGCAAAGATCGGTCAGGCGATCATGGATGCGGATGTATTTATTTCGCTGACGCATTTCAAGGGACATGAGATGACCGGTTTTGGCGGAGCCCTCAAAAATATCGGCATGGGCTGCGGTTCCAGAGCCGGCAAAATGGAGCAGCATCGGGAAGGAAAACCGGAAGTTGACCAGGAACTCTGCGTGGGCTGCGGACGCTGCCTGGCTGTCTGTCCCAAGGATGCCATTGACGCGAAGGAGAATGATTCCATTGCCATGCTCAACTACAAAATGGCGGAGTATGCGGCAGCAGTCTGCAAGGACAGACCCTGCTTCCATATTTCTCTCATCTGCGATGTGTCGCCAAACTGTGACTGCCATGCGGAAAACGATATTCCCATTATCCCCAATGTGGGAATGCTGGCAAGCTTTGACCCGGTGGCGCTGGACAAGGCGTGTGCAGATCTGTGCAATCAGATGACGCCGATTTCGGAGAGCATTCTGGGAGAGAAGATGGCGGAGCAGGAGGGGTGTGACTGTGAAGAGCACGACCATTTTCATATGACGCATCCGGATACCCAGTGGCAGCTTGGCGTTGCCCATGCGGCAAAGATGGGGCTGGGAACAGAGAAATATGAGCTGATTCGAATCTGAAAGGATAAAAGCGTTGAATCGCCCTGTTTTGGACAGCAGGGCGATTTTTTGTATCATCGGAAATTTTTCCATCACAGGAATCATCTGCTCTGTTGTGTTGACAGGGTGAGAGAAAAATGCTGATATTGTGTATATAAAAATGCAGATTTGGGGAGGGGAATATGAGACAGTCCACCTATGAAAAATTTGAGAGACTCGCACAGAGCAGACAAGGCTATACCGGCACCGTGGAGCTTTTGGAGGCCGGATTTACCAACCGGCAGATCGGACAGTTTGTGAATGAGGGATTTCTGGAGAAGGTGTCGCATGGTCATTACTGGTTTTTGCGCGGAGGACATAAGAAGCCTGCCGATTATAAGGCGGTGGAGGTGGGGCTTGTGAATCCTAAGGCCGTGATCTGTGCGGACAGCGCCTGTTTTTACCAGGGACTGATCGACATAGAGCCGGAGACGCTTTCTGTCGCGACCTGCCGGACAGACCGCGCCCGGATGCATATGAATTTTCCGCTGAAGCGGCATTATCTGTCCGAAAAAAACTTTGACATGGAACAGCGGCAGATAGAGACAGAATTCGGCACTTATCGGATATATGACATTGAGCGCAGCGTGTGTGAGTGCATTCGTTTTCGAAATGACATTCAGGAGGATATTTTTGAATACATCGTGGAACGTTACAATGCCAGCCAGGAGCGGCAGCTGGGGCGTCTGATGCAGTATGCCCGCGCGCTCCGGGTGGAGCGGCAGGCCATGGACATGGTTCACAAAGAAGGAGCCGGGATATCTGTTTTTTAAGAAACTTTTAAGAATTACCGCGGAGTTTTTTTACACCCCTTGTTTATAATAGAGACAGCAAAAACAGAAGGAGAAACAGCATGAATGAGGAAACAATATTGGTGGTGGATGACAACAGGGAAATTGTCTATTCCATAAGCGAGCTTCTCAAATACGAGGGCTATGCGGTGGTGAAGGCCTACGACGGCATGGAGGCTCTGGATATGCTGGAGCGGAATCCGGTGGATCTGATCCTCCTGGATGTGATGATGCCGCGCCTGAACGGGCTGTCCGCTTTGATGAAGCTGCGGGAGCGCTGTAAGATCCCGGTCATTATCCTGTCTGCCAAAACAGAGGAGAGCGATAAGGTATCCGGGCTGGTGCTTGGGGCAGATGACTACATCGGCAAGCCGTACAACCCGGCGGAACTGATCGCGAGAGTCAAGGCACAGCTGCGCAGGTACAAGGCCTGGGGAGGCAGTGCACCGAAAAATGATGCGGACTGTATTGTGAACGGCGGGCTGGTGTTGGACAAAAAGCAGCGTCTGGTGATCGTGGAGGGGCAGGAGATGCGTCTGACGGCCAAGGAATACCAGATACTCAGCCTGTTCATGGAGCATCCGGGGCAGGTGTTTTCTGCAGAGCAGATTTACGAGCAGGTATGGAATGAGGCGGCGGATTATGCGGTGGAGAACACGGTAATGGTGCATATCCGCCACATCCGGGAAAAAATTGAGATTGACACAAAAAATCCAAGATATGTAAAGGTGGTGTGGGGAATTGGATACAAAATGGAAAAATACAGTGAAAGAAAAAGCGGGAATTTTGTGGGGGATCCTGAAAACACATAAGAAGGCTGTGCTGGGGTCACTGCTGTTTGGCATCGGCCTGTTTGTGTTTATCACTATGATGCTCTATGCTTATTGTGATACCAGGACCGTCTGGGCCAGAGGAATTCCCATAAACATTTGCCTGGGGGCAGGCATCTGCTGTATCCTGCCGGAAATCCTGGAGAGGGTTTATCGGAGCTGGCGGCCGCAAAACGAAGGGTTTTATGAGGAATGGAAAGCAAAATGGGTGAAGCAGCAGAAAATACTTCTGGCTGTATTTGCGGCACTTCTGCTTTTGTGTTTTTGGAACTGGTCTTATCAGAAGTACCAGTTCAATTACGGCTGGGGCTGGAATTTTGCCAGAGGCTATCTGGCTTTCGCCACGCTTTTTGTGCAGGGGATCCTGATGGAAGTGATCGTCATACGGTTTATGCTGGGGCGGCTGAATCTGCTTATGGGACGTATGGCTCAGATCAATCAGGACAATCTGAAGAATGCGCTGGAGATTGAGAAGCGGAGTCTTGAAAAAGTTTCAAGAAGCGATCAGCTCCGGGTGGATCTGATCACCAATGTGTCGCACGACTTAAAAACGCCGCTCACCTCCATGGTAGGCTACATTGAGCTTCTCAAAAAAGAGGAGTTAAATGATACCTCCAGAGATTATGTGGAAGTGATTTCCGAGCGGGCAACCAAGCTCAAGGAAATGATCGAGAGTCTGTTTTCCCTGGCGAAGGCCAGCAGCGGCAATGTGGAGTTTCATATGGAAACCATTGAGCTGAAGCGGCTGATGGAGCAGATTTTTGCGGACATGCAGGACAGAATACAGGAATGTGACCTTGAATTTGTGACAATGTACACAGAAGAAGATACCCACATGGTGAGCGACAATGCCTACATGTACCGTATCTGTCAGAATCTTATGGAAAATGCGCTGAAATACAGCGCCAGGGGCACCCGCGTTTTTGTGAGCACTGCCGTGAACGATGACGGGCGTCTGCGGCTTGAGATTACCAATACGGCCGGCTACCGCATGGATTTTTCCAAGGAGGATATCGTGGAGCGGTTTGCCAGGGCAGACAAGGCCAGAGCCAGCGACGGCAACGGCCTGGGGCTGGCGATCGTCAGCAGCTACACCAAGGCGCTGGGCGGAGACTTTGACATTCTGCTGGACTGCGACCAGTTTAAAGCGCGCCTTCTGTTTCCCAGAGGGAATCCGGAAAATCAGCCGTCCGGAAAAAATTAAGAATTTTCTAAGATAATTTAAGATTTGTTTTTTGGTTATTTTAAGAAGCGTTCTTTACCATACTAGTTGTAGAACAAAAAGAGGGAGAGAACGCTTATGAAAAATAAAAAAAGGCAATTTTGGACACACTTTGTGCTTTTGTTTCTTTTTACAGCTCTTTTACTGCTGCTGCCCATGGGGCCGGGACGCTTTTGGGGCACAGACGGAGACTGGTACAGTCAGCACACAGCAGCTGCGGACAGTCTGCGCCGAACCATGCTGGAGCAGAAAACGCTTCTGCCTCAGTACATTTCTCTGAGCGGCGGCAGCAGTATCTATGATTTTTCCTATTATGGCCTGCTTCGGCCGGACGTAGTGTTTTCCTGTCTGATTCCACAGGTGGATATGAAATACATTGTGGCAGGGTATCTGTTCCTTTGCATGACTGCCAGTGTGTGGCTCTGCTACTGCTGGCTGAAACGGTGTGGGCTGACGCCTCGTTTTTCCTTCTGGGGAGCACTGCTGTTTCTGACATCCGCGGCCTTTTATCAGGCGCACCACCAGATCATGTTTGTGAATTACATGCCATTTCTGCTTCTGGCGCTTCTGGGCGTGGAGCGGGTTCTGGAAACGAGGAAATGGGGAATGCTCTGCGTTTCTTTGTTTTTTATCTATCTGCACAGCTTTTATTATTCGGCTGCCTGCCTGTTTGTGGTGGGAGTCTATGCGCTGCACCGGATGTATGCAAAAAAAGAGTTTGTTTTTGGGCGGCTGTTTCTGGCGGTGTTTTTGTCTGTGGGGATGGCAATGGTGCTTTTGCTGCCCACAGGACTTGACATTCTTTCCACATCAAAGGACGGAGGGAGCTTTGCGGCGGAGCGTGTTTCTGCCGTCAGCATGGATCTGGAAGGTCTTTTGTATTCTCCTTACGGCTGCGGAATGACGCTTCTGGTGTTGTACTGCCTGCTGCTGTCCCTGAAAAGAAAGGGAAGCCGTTTTCTGTCAGCGGTACTTCTGGCAGTGCTTTGCTGTCCTGTCATCTGGCTGGTGCTCAATGGCTTTCTCTATGCCCGCGCCAAGATCCTGATTCCCTGTGTGCCGCTTTTGGTGCTGGTCGCTTCGGAAACGCTGGAGGCAGTCGCTTTGGGGAGACAAAGGCTAAAATTGTGGCCGGTGCTTGTTTGTCTGGTGCCTGTGTTCAGAGGAGAGCTGAAGGTTCTGGCGGCGCTGGATGCGGTGTGCCTTGGCCTGTGGGTGACAACCGGAATTTTTCGCGGAGGAAGCTGTCGAAAAAGGGCGTGGTATTTGGCGGCACTTTTCGTACCGCTTCTGGTCAGCTTTGGAGTTCATGCGGGCGCTCCTTATCTGGAGCGCGGGGACTGTCGGCAGGAGCCGGTTGACAGGGAGCAGGTGGCGGCGTTTGCTGGAAACAAAAATTATCGCTTTGAGAATATTGCCAACAATTTTGTGACGAGCAACTGCCTGCCGGCAGGAGACGTGAACCGGGCATCTATGTATTCTTCTGTGACAAATGACCGGTACGGAGAATTTTTTTACAATACCATGGGAAATGCGGTTTCTTCAAACAACCGGGTGGCATTGGTCCCGGGACAAAATCCCTGTTTCAATTACTTTATGGGGATCCGTTATCTGCTTATGCGGGCAGATCAGAAGGTGCCGGGCTATGAACCTGTATATGAGCAGGGGGATTATGTGCTGACGGAAAACAAAAATGTGCTTCCGCTGTGCTATGGAACAACAGAGCTGCTGGGGAAGGCGCGCTTTGAGGAGCTGACCTTTCCGGAGAGCATGGCGGCGCTGGGAAGCTATGCCGTGGTGGAGGAAGAGGCTTTTCGGGAGGGCAGGGGCGCCGGGGAAACGAAGACGGTGGATATTTTTTCAAAACAGGAACCGGAAGAATTTTTTGAGCCGTCAGCTGCGTATACCCTGCTGAAAGAAGGCAAGGCCCGGGGCGAGATTTGTCTGCCGCTGACAGAAACGCTGACAGATCAGCTTCTGGTGATTCGTTTTCAGGTGGACAGCCTGCAGGGAAACGCAGTGGAAATTACCATAAACGGAGTGAAGAACAAGCTTTCCGCTGACAGTGCCCCCTATCCCAACGAAAACCACGGGTTTACCTATGTATGGAATACCGGGGAGAGCCTTCAGGAGCTGAAGGTACGGGTAAAAGGAAGGTATCGGCTTGAGGATATGGAAATATACACAGCTGACGCCGCTGATTTCGGACACAGAGATGTGACGATGCCTCAAAAGGCGCTGCTTCCGGAGGAAAATGCCAATGTTTATGCCGGAAATATAGAAATGGAAGCGGATGGATACTTTGTTACCTCTTTTCCCTACAGGGAAGGGTATGAGATTCTGGTGGATGGAAAGGAGGCGGAACCCCGGCTGGTGAACACGGCTTTTGTGGGGTTCCCGCTGGAGAAGGGGACGCACAGCATTGCCATTTCCTATGAAGCGCCCGGGTATCGGGCGGGACTGCTCATAAGCTTCGGTTCCTGGACGATCCTGACGGGAGCCTGGGCGTTTGCGGCGATTGGAAGATATGCACAGAGAAGGCGCTTGCAGGCATGGAAAAACAACGAAACAGAAGTTGTGGTTTTGGAATATCTGTAGTATAATCGGCCTGAGTCACATAAAATTCTGGGAGACGTGAAAGGAAAGGAAGAAGAGCCATGAGAAGCTGGAAAGCAAATATTCGCAGAGTTGTGCCCTACACGCCGGGGGAGCAGCCTGCACAGACCGATATGATCAAGCTGAATACCAACGAAAACCCGTATCCGCCGGCGCCGGGAGTCAAGGAAGCGCTTGCATCCATTGCGGCAGACGGACTGCGCCGGTATCCTGACCCTGCCTGCAGGGAGCTGGTACAGGCGATCGCACAGTTTTACGGGCTTTCGCCGGAGCAGGTTTTTGTGGGCGTCGGCTCGGATGACGTGCTTGCCATGTGCTTTCTCACATTTTTTAATTCGGATAAACCCATTCTTTTTCCGGATATCACCTACTCCTTTTATGACGTGTGGGCGGAGCTTTTCCGGATCCCCTACAGGCAGCCGGCTCTTGACGGGAACTTTCATATCCGCAGAGAAGACTATTTCTGTGAGAACGGCGGCATCATTTTCCCGAATCCCAATGCGCCTACGGGAGTGGAGCTTCCACAGGCGGAGATTGAGGAGATCCTGAAGCACAATCCGGACGTGATCGTGATCGTGGATGAGGCTTATGTGGATTTTGGCGCACAATCGGTATTGCCACTTGTGGAAAAGTATGATAATCTGCTTGTGGTACAGACATTTTCAAAGTCACGTTCTCTGGCCGGGATGCGCATTGGCTTTGCCTGCGGCAATCCTGCGCTGATCTGTTATCTCAATGATGTAAAGTATTCCTTCAATTCCTATACCATGGACTGCACAGCCCTTGCTGCAGGTATTGCAGCGGTGAAAGACCGGGCATATTTTGAAAAAACCTGCCGCAGGATCGTGGAAACACGGGAGTGGACCAAGAAAGAGCTTCGCGGTCTGGGATTTTCCTTTGAAGATTCCATGGGCAATTTTATTTTTGCCGCCCACGAAAGCTGTCCGGCACAGGAAATTTTTGAGATGCTTCGCAGGAAGCGGATATATGTGAGATATTTTCAGAAAGAGCGGATCAGCAATTATCTTCGCATCACCATTGGCACACAGCAGGAAATGGAGACTTTGACAGAGGTTTTGAGAGATTATTTAAACAGGAGGTAATATGGAAGTATTAGTACAGTGGTTTTCGGAGAACCTGGGCCAGTTTATTTCACCGGAGGGAGTTATTTTTATCATATCCATGATTCCCATTCTGGAGCTTCGCGGAGGGCTTCTTGCAGCTGCGCTTCTGAAGGTTCCGGAGATGACGGCAATCCCTCTTTGCATTATCGGAAATATTATTCCCATTCCGTTTATTCTGCTGTTCATCCGTCAGATCTTTAAATGGATGAAGAATTTCAAGGTGTTCCGGGGGCTGGTGGAAAAGCTGGAAAACCGTGCCATGGGAAAGAGCGACAAAATCAAACGTTATGAGTTCTGGGGGCTTATGCTGTTTGTGGGCATTCCGCTTCCGGGAACCGGAGCGTGGACCGGAGCGCTGATCGCCTCTCTTCTGAACGTGGATATCAAAAAATCCTCAGTGGCAATTCTGGGCGGAATCATTATGGCGACTGTGATCATGTATATTGTTTCTTATGGTATCGTAGGAAATGTGGTAAGCTGATAAATGAGAAGCGTACAAGCTGCTGCTTTGCGGTTGAAAAGCCGGGAAGCGGCAGTTTTTTTCTATTTTTAAGAAAAACGTGAGGGGGACCATCTCAAAGTTGCGAAGCCCGAAGGTCCCCCTCACACTCCCCCTCCTTGGGCGCCGCTTAAAAACAAAAGAGCTTTGAAGATTTTTCCCTATACTCTTCCTTCTCGGGTACCATTTATTTGAGCTCTCCCCTCGCAAATCTAAAATTAGATTGGAGTGATGAAATGATGTATTGTTAGGGCTGTTCAATAAGATTAACGGTACATAAAAGTTTATTGTGGTGCTGATATGCGAATGGTATAATGTGGGTATGAAAAAAGTGACAAATTGGAAGTTATAAGTGGATTTTTGCGAAGCTGTATGATACTATTATTTTATAATGATTTGAAAATTCGTGGATTACTTAACAAATTAGAAGGAGGTATTTTATATGTTTAAAAAAGCTTTTTGGGTTCCTTATGAGGATAGTGCCAATTACCCAACTCTTGCAAAAACTATGGAAGCAATTTCAAAGTATTGTGAAGAAAATGGTGAGTCTTATACATTTATTAACGATGACGAAGTGGAGATAAATGGAAAAAGATATGAAATATATAGGGGCTACGAAAATGGTAGTAGGGGAAATTACGGCATAAAATGTAAAGAAAAATAATTCCAGTTTGACAATTTCGTATCCACACACAAAGCGGTTAGTCGTGGATTGATTGCTTTTTAATAAAAGACACCACATAGGTTAATGGTGTCTTTTTAATGCTGTTTTATTATCATATCAAGGCTCATTCAATCGTGGTAAATTCGTGGTAGAAGGTCCTCCTCAAACTTCCCCTTCCTGGGTACTGTTTAAAAACAGAAGAGCCCCGAAGCTTCTTTCTCATACTCTTCATTTCTGAGTATCGTTTAAAACAGGTACATACGTTCCTGGGGGACAGCGGTGGCCAACAGGGGAGCGCGAGGGGAGTGCGGCCTTCGCAACTTTGAGCTCTCCCCTCGCAAATAATTTTTTCCATATAAAAAGCCCCCCGCGAAAATTGTCGATAAGTATTTAAAGTCCCTGTGGACACAATGGGCGGACTATGATAAAATAAAAAAACAGAAACAAAGCTTACAGATAGCTGTTCATGTCATTTCTGACAATGTTCCCTGATCGATAACAAATGCAAAGAAAAGCAATTAAGAATAGAGGTAGAATATGAGAGAAAAATATGAATCTTTATCTCTGGCCGTGCTGAAAGATCTGGCGAAGGCGAGAGGGCTGAAGGGCGTTTCCACACTGCGCAAGCCGGAGCTGATCGAGCGCATGCTGCAGGAGGATGAAAAAGCGCCTGCGGCAAAGGAGCACAGCAGAGAAACCGGAGAGAGAGAAGGACAGACAAGAACAACGGAGGAGAAACCGCGGGAAGCTTCTGTCCATACGCAGAATCACACAGCAGTCACAGCCGCGACGGCTGCGCCGTCTGAGGGTTCCCAGCTGGACAGCGGAGAGAAGGCAAACGGTATTCTTGAGGTAATGCAGGACGGGTTTGGATTTATACGTTGTGAGAATTTTCTTCCCGGAGATAACGATATCTATGTCTCTCCATCCCAGATCCGCCGATTTAACCTGAAAACAGGGGATATCATCCAGGGAAACATTCGCATCCAGACCCAGGGAGAGAAATTCCGCGCTCTTTTGTATGTGACGTCCATCAATGGCTTCCATCCCAGCGAGGGCCAGAGACGGTACAATTTTGAAGATATGACGCCTGTTTTTCCAAACGAGCGTCTGATCATGGAGCGTCCGGGGGGAACCACCGCCATGCGGATCGTGGATCTCATAAGCCCCATCGGCAAGGGACAGAGAGGAATGATCGTATCTCCGCCGAAGGCCGGCAAGACCACACTTCTCAAGGATGTGGCGAAATCCATCCTGCGCAACAATCCGCAGATGCATTTGATCATCCTTTTGATCGATGAGCGTCCCGAGGAGGTTACCGATATCAAGGAAGCCATTCAGGGGCCAAATGTGGAGGTGATCTACTCCACCTTTGACGAGCTTCCGGAACGGCACAAGCGTGTATCGGAGATGGTTGTGGAGCGTGCGCGCCGTTTGGTGGAGCACAAAAAAGACGTGACCATTTTGCTGGATTCCATCACAAGACTGGCCAGAGCCTACAATCTGGTGGTGCCGCCCAGCGGAAGAACACTCTCCGGCGGTCTTGATCCGGCAGCGCTTCACATGCCCAAACGGTTTTTCGGAGCCGCCCGGAACATGCGTGAGGGCGGAAGCCTTACCATTCTTGCAACGGCCCTTGTGGATACGGGAAGCAAGATGGACGATGTGATTTATGAGGAATTTAAGGGCACCGGCAATATGGAGCTTGTCCTTGACAGGAAGCTGCAGGAAAAGCGGGTATTCCCGGCCATTGACATTCAGAAATCCGGCACGCGCCGGGAGGATCTGCTTCTGTCAAAGGAGGAGCAGGAGGCGGTCTACATGATGAGAAAAGCCCTAAACGGCATGAAGTCCGAGGATGCGGTAGAACAGATCCTCAATATGTTTGCGCGGACCAGGAACAACAGCGAATTTGTTCAGATGGTAAAAAAACAGAAATTTTTATAAACTCCTTGCATTTATATAAGGGATATGCTATAATTTGAAAGCTGTTTATAGAGAATTCGTCAATTAACACGAATAGAAAATAGAATGTATACAAAGAGGTGAAAATCATGAGAGAAGGTATCCATCCGAATTACCACCAGGCAACTGTTACCTGCAACTGCGGCAATACGTTTACCACAGGATCCACCAAGGAAGATATCCATGTAGAAATCTGTTCCAAGTGTCATCCGTTCTATACCGGACAGCAGAAGGCAGCACAGGCTCGCGGCCGTATCGATAAGTTCAATAAGAAATACGGCATGAAATAAGACGGAATAAGGAAGCTGAGAGAAGGTTGAGGTTGGGAAATCTCAACCTTCTTTTGTGTAACAGAAAAAAACAGCTTCTGCACAGACTGTGAATAAGACACTGGAGAAAAATATGAAATCATCAAATATCGGCGGACAGGCAGTGCTGGAAGGCATTATGATGCGGCATAAAGACAAGTATTCCATTGCAGTGCGGCGTCCGGACAAAGAAATTGAACTGAAGGTGGAGGATTACAAGCCGGTTTTCGGCAAATCTCCCATATGGAAGAAGCCCATTTTGCGAGGGGTGGCCGGTTTTGTGGAATCTCTTGTGGTGGGAACCAAATGCCTGATGTATTCCGCGGAGATTGCAGGCGACGAAGAAGAGGAAGACGAAGCAAAGAAAAAGGCGGCTCTTTCGGAAGAAGAGCGGAAGGCCCAAAAGGCAAAAGAAGACAGGCAGTTCAAATGGCTTCTGTATGTGACGGTTGCGGTTTCCATTGTGGTTTCCGTGGCGGCGTTTATGCTGCTTCCCTATGTGCTGGCGAGTTTTTGCCGGCGTCTGGGAGCCAGTGAATTTGTGGTGACCGTGGTGGAAGCCTTTGTGAAGCTGGCGTTGTTTATGGGCTATATGTTCCTGATTTCCAGGATGAAGGACATCCAGAGGACCTTCATGTATCATGGAGCAGAACACAAATGCATCAACTGTGTGGAAAACGGACTGCCCCTCACGGTGGAGAACGTGATGAAAAGCTCCCGTCAGCACAGAAGATGCGGGACCAGCTTTCTGTTTCTGGTCATGCTGGTGAGCATTGTGCTTCATTTTGTGTTTGTGCTGGTGCCTTTTTACTGGGTCCGCCTGTTTGGACGTCTTCTGATGATTCCGGTTGTGGCCGGCGTGTCCTTTGAGATCATCCAGTGGGCGGGCAGAAGCGACAACCGTCTGGCGTGTATTTTAAGCAAGCCGGGGATGGCGCTTCAGAAGCTTACCACCATTGAGCCGACGCCGGACATGGTGGAGGTTGCCATCAAGGCCGTGGAAGCAGTCTTTGACTGGAAAGCCTATCTGAAAGAAGAGTTTGGCTTTGAGGATGAGACAGCGGCAGACGAAAAAAGCGCACAGAGCGCCGGAGAACAGGAAGATGTGTGAGCACACAATGCGCGCGCTTTTGAAGGAAGGAGCGGCGCTTCTTGAAAAGAACGGCATAGGAGAGGCCGGGCTTGATGCCTGGCTTCTTATGGAATATGTCACGGGAAAAAACAGAACCTACTATTTTGCCCACATGGAGGAAGCGGTGCCCAGGGAGCAGGAACAGCGGTACCGCGAACTTCTGGACCGGCGCAGGGAGCACATTCCGCTGCAGCATCTCACCCATCAGGCATTTTTTATGGGACATGCGTTTTTTGTGAATGAGCATGTGCTGATTCCGAGACAGGATACGGAGATCCTTGTGGAGGCGGCGCTGTGCTGCCTGAAGGAAACAGAAAGTCTGAGACTTCTTGATATGTGCACCGGCTCCGGATGCATTCTTTTAAGCCTCCTTCTGGAGAAGCCGGGGGCGGTCGGCGTGGGTGCGGATATTTCGGAGGAGGCGCTCGCGGTGGCAAGGTACAACGCAGAGCATCTCGGCGTGGAAGATCGGGCAGAGCTTTTGCAGAGCGACCTGTTTGCGGCACCGTTTTTTGCGAAAACAGGTGGAAAACAGGGGGAGAAATATGATATTCTTATTTCAAACCCACCCTATATCCCAACTGCGCAGATCGAGGAGCTTATGGAGGAGGTGCGTTTCCATGACCCCAGGCAGGCGCTGGACGGAAAGGAAGACGGACTTTATTTTTACAGAGAAATTACCAAAAAAGCCGGAGCATATCTGAAGGATGGAGGCTGGCTTCTTTATGAGATCGGCTGTGACCAGGGCGAGGCGGTAAAGCGTCTCCTTGAGAAGGCCGGCTTTATTGGGACAGAGATAAAAAAAGACCTGGCAGGCCTTGACCGCGTGGTGTGCGGACAAAAGCCGCCGCTATTGTGATATGTACCCGGAATTGTTACAGGAGGAATGTTATGTTTGACAAGTTAGAGGATTTGCTTGTCCGCTATGAGGAACTGATGAATGAGCTGGGAGAGCCGGGCGTGACGGACGACCCTGTTCATTTTCAGAAGATCATGAAAGAGCAGAGTGAGCTTCAGCCGATCGTGGACGCATACAAAGAGTACAAGAAAAATAAAGAGACGATCGCGGACAGTCTTGCCATGCTGGAGGAAGAAAAGGACGAGGAAATGCGGGAAATGCTCAAGGAAGAGCTTTCTGACGCAAAGAAAAATGTGGAGGAGATGGAGCGTTCTCTGAAGGTTCTGCTGCTTCCCAAAGACCCGAATGATGACAAAAACGTGATCGTGGAAATCCGCGCAGGCGCGGGCGGCGATGAGGCAGCTCTTTTTGCTGCGGAAATGTTCCGCCTCTATGTGAAATATGCAGAGAAAAACCACTGGAAGGTGGAAGTGATGAACGCGGATGAAATCGGCATCGGAGGAATGAAGGAAGTCAACTTTATGATCACCGGTAAGGGCGCGTATTCCAAGCTGAAATACGAAAGCGGCGTGCATCGGGTACAGCGTGTGCCGGAGACCGAATCCGGCGGAAGGATCCATACCTCCACCATTACCGTCGCGGTTATGCCGGAGGCGGAAGAGGTGGATGTGGTGATCGATGACAAGGACATCCGTATTGACGTTATGCGTGCTTCCGGAAACGGCGGACAGTGCGTCAACACCACGGACTCCGCAGTTCGTCTGACACATTATCCGACAGGGATCGTGGTGTACAGCCAGACAGAAAAATCACAGCTTCAGAACAAGGCCAAGGCCTTTGCGCTTCTGCGGGCGAAGCTGTATGACATCGAGCAGCAGAAAGCGCACGATGCGGAGGCGGAAATGCGGCGGAGCCAGATTGGAACAGGAGACCGTTCCGAAAAAATCCGTACCTACAATTTCCCGCAGGGGCGGGTGACCGATCACCGCATCAAACTTACCCTGTATAAACTGGATGCAGTGATGAATGGAGATATCGACGAGCTTTTGGACAGCCTGATCGCAGCGGACCAGGCGGCAAAACTTGCGAATCTTCAGGAGAACTGATACTTGCACAGGAATAAAGAGAAACCATCGTATCATTTCAAGGGAGGAGCAGGAAAAATGAAGAAAACAGCACTGGTTATCATGGCTGCCGGAATCGGAAGCCGCTTTGGCAAAGGGATCAAACAGCTGGCGCCGGTAGGACCCAAGGGGGAGATCATCATGGATTATTCCGTGCGTGACGCCCTGGAGGCCGGCTTTAACAAGGTTGTATTTATCATCCGCAAGGATCTGGAAGAGGAGTTTCGCAGAGTGATAGGCGAGCGGATCGAAAAGATCACAGAGGTGGCCTATGCGTTTCAGGATATGGAGGACCTTCCGGAGGGCTTCACAAAACCGGCGGACCGCACCAAGCCCTGGGGGACCGGACATGCCGTGCTGGCGGCAAGAGACGTTCTGACGGAGCCTTTTGCGGTGATCAATGCGGACGATTACTATGGAAAAGAAGCTTATGTGAAGGTGCACGATTATCTGGTGCAGGAGCATGCAGAGGATGAGCTGCTTCACATCTGCATGGCGGGCTTCCGTCTTGGAAATACCCTGAGCGACAATGGAAGCGTGACCCGCGGTGTCTGCCATATTACAGATGGCAAGCTTACCGGTGTGACAGAGACGCACAATATTTACAAAACCGCAGACGGCGCGGAAGAGCGTGACGGAGACGGCAATTTTGTCCAGAAGCTGGATGTGAAAAATCTGGTTTCCATGAACATGTGGGGACTGACTCCGGCGTTTATGGAAACGCTTCGGAAAGGCTTTGTGGAATTCCTGGGAAATATTCCTGCGGGAGATATCAAGAAGGAATATCTGCTTCCGGAGATGATCGACCGCCTGATCCAGGACGGCAAGGCGCAGGTGGAGGTTCTGGAAACAAAGGACGAATGGTTCGGGGTAACCTATCAGGAGGACCAGGCATCCGTGCAGGCCGCTTTTCGCGCCCTGACCGAAGCCGGCGTTTACCCGGACGGACTGTATGAATAAATTCTGTCAGAAGCTGACAGCGGGGAACCTGTGACATAAAATTTTGCGGCTGAGAAAAGAGGAGAGTTATTATGGGAAAATATTTTGGAACAGATGGTTTTCGAGGAGAAGCAAATGTAAATCTTACAGTGGATCATGCTTTTAAGGTAGGACGCTATGTGGGCTGGTACTACGGCAGAGAGCATAAGGCAAAAATTGTCATCGGCAAGGACACGAGAAGAAGCAGCTACATGTTCGAGTATGCGCTGGTGGCAGGACTGACTGCATCCGGTGCGGATGCGTATCTGCTGCATGTGACCACAACCCCAAGCGTATCCTATGTGGTGCGCACGGAGGATTTTGACTGCGGTATTATGATCTCTGCCAGCCACAATCCTTTCTATGATAACGGGATCAAGATTTTGAACGGAAACGGGCAGAAGATCGAGGCCTCTGTGGAGGCGCGGATTGAAGCGTACCTGGACGGAAATATTGAGGAGCTGCCGCTTGCGACCAGAGAGGATGTGGGACGCACGGTGGATTTTGCATCCGGAAGAAACCGCTACATTGGTTACCTGATCTCCATTCCCTGCCGGGATTTCAAAAACATCAAGGTAGGACTTGACTGTTCCAACGGAAGTGCCTCCGCCATTGCAAAGAGTGTGTTTGACGCCCTCAGAGCCAAGACATATGTTATTAATAATAGTCCAGACGGAACCAACATTAACACGAACTGTGGTTCCACCCACATTGAAGTTCTGCAGAGATATGTGGTAGAGCATGGGCTGGATGTGGGATTTGCCTACGACGGCGATGCAGACCGCTGTATTGCGGTTGACCATCGGGGAAATATCATCGACGGCGATAAGATCATGTATGTGTGCGGCAAATATCTCAAGGAGCAGGGCCGCCTGAACGGAAATACGGTGGTGACGACCATTATGTCCAACATGGGACTTTACAAGTCCCTGGAACGGGAAGGCATCGAATATGAGCAGACAGCGGTGGGCGACAAATACGTGGCAGAGAATATGCTTGCGAATAACTACAGCATTGGCGGAGAGCAGTCCGGCCATGTGATCTTCAGCCGTTATGCGGCTACCGGGGACGGAATACTCACTTCCCTGATGGTGATGGAGGCCTGTGTGGAGAAAAAATCAACGCTCTGCGATCTGGCTAAGGAAATGAAGGTTTATCCACAGCTTTTGCGCAACGTTCGTGTGGCGGACAAAAAAGAAGCGCGGGAGAACCCGAAGGTGAAGGAGGCTGTGCAGGCAGCGGCTCTGGCCCTGGGAGAAGACGGCCGGATCCTTGTGCGCGAAAGCGGAACTGAGCCTGTCATCCGCGTGATGGTGGAAGCGGGAACAGATGAGCTTTGCCAGGAGCATGTGAGGAACGTCATCCGCGTGATGGAAGAAGAAGGCCTGATTGTGGGATAGTTTTTTGACAGGATTAGTGGACAAATGAAAAACGTAAAAAAATATTTGTTTGCAGCTTTGTGTGCGGCGGCTGTTTTGGGGCTGTCCGGCTGCGGCAGCGAAAAACAGAAGACATTTGAGCAGGCCGGAAAAGACCTGGAGCAGGGAAACTATGAATATGCCCTCGCCGGGTACGAGGCTTCCATCGAAAACGGGGTAAAGCCGGTGCATTCTTACCGCGGTGCCGGAATTGCAAATATGCGTATGGGAAATTACGAGGCGGCAGTGGAGGACTTTACCCTGGCGCTCGGCGAGGACAGACTGGGAAAAGCGCTTCGCAGGGATTTGCTTTCCTACAGAGCCACTACTTTTTTGAAAGCCGGGCGAAATGAGGAAGCCATGGCAGACTGCCAGAAGCTGGCAGAGCTGGAGCAGATGGATGCAAATGCCTATTTTCTTACGGGAAAAGTGGCGCTTGCCATGGATTCCTATGAGGAAGCCATGACAAATTTTGACAAGGCTTACACAGAAGAATCCACCTATGACATGGCGATACGGATTTATGAGACCTATGCCGCATGTGATATGGAGGCGGACGGCACGCGTTACCTGGAAGCAACACTTGTCACAGAGCCGAAGTCCGCGGAGGATTATTACAGCCGGGGGCGGATCTATTATTATATGGAATCCTATGCGAATGCACAGCAGGAGCTTATCACTGCGGTGAATGAGGGCAGTACGGAGGCTCTGCTCCTTTTGGGCAGAGTTTATCTGGCGCAGAAGGATACCTCCAATGCCAGAGCCACCTATCAGCAGTATGTGACGGCAGTGGGAGATTCGGCCAAAGGCTACAACGGCCTGGCACAGTGCGACATGGCGGAAGGCAGTTATGACGCGGCGCTCGCCAATATCGAAAAGGGGAAGCCCAGCGCAACGACGGAGGAGCTTCAGGAGCTTCTTTATAATGAGATGGTGGCTTACGAAAAGAAGCTTGATTTTGCCACCGCTCTCGCAAAAGCCCAGGAATATCAGGAGATGTTTCCGGGGGATGCGAGTGTGGAAAAAGAGATTGTGTTTCTGCAGTCGAGAGTACAAAACCAATAGCAGAGTTCTCAAAGAGAAGTGGTGTTGTTTGAAAAGACAGCGCCGCTTCTTTTTTTGAACACATTTATTTTGACGGCTCCAAACACAAGATTGAACAATTGTGCAAATAATGAGAAAATGTTGAACGAAAAAAATGGGAATGCTAAGATAGGTCATAAGAAGCAATTCAGAGGAGGAATACATGAATATTCTGGTGATTGATGTGGGAACCTCCAGCATGCGGGGAATCTTATTATCTCATGATGGGGAAGAACTGGCGGGAAAACAATGTTTCTATAAAAGCAGCTACGGGCAAAACGGGCGTGTGGAACAGGCGCCTTCTGACTGGGAACAGGCACTGTATGAAATCGTGAAAGAGCTCTCGGCAAAAGCCCGGGAACAGGGCTGGGATATAGAATGTATATCGCTGACAGCACAGCGCTCTTCGGTTATTCCGGTAGACGCGCATATGCATCCGCTGCAGAACGCCATCATGTGGCAGGACAAGCGGGCCAATGAAATTTGTGCCCGGCTGGAGCCGGAAAATGAAAAAATCGTTTCTTTGTGCGGCTCCAGGGCAAATCCGGTATTTTCCGGAGGAAAAATGTCCTGGATAAAAAAGCATTGTCCGGAAATTTACCGCAATACCAGCAAATTTATGGTGATTCCGGATTATCTGATCTATCGGATGACAGGAAATGTCTGTACAGACCATACTTATGGGAGCCGGTCTCTTCTGATGAATCTTCGCACCTGTGAGTGGGAGCCGGAGCTTTTGCGTCTTCTTGATATTGAGAAAGAAAAACTGTGTCCGCTGGTGGAACCGGGAAGCATCTGCGGGGTGACCTGCGCGGAGTTTTCAAAAATCACAGGGTGCCGCGAGGGGATTCCGGTTGTTACAGCGGGAGGAGACCAGCAGTGTGGCGCCGTAGGGCAGGGCGTTGTAAAAAAGGGGATTCTGTCCATAACAGCGGGGACGGGCGGATATCTGGAAGCGGCATCGGAGGGGGTTCCGGACCATCTGCAGCCGGACATTGTGTGCAACGTTTCCTCGGTGAAGGGGCAGTATATCCTGGAGGCCAGTGTTCTGACCTGCTGCTCTGCATTTGACTGGTTCAGAAAAGAGTTCTGCGGAGAAGCCGATTACGAAAAAATCAATAAGGATTTGGCGCAGGTGCCTCCGGGAGCGAACGGCTGTCTGTGCATACCCTGTTTTCAGGGCAGAAGTACGCCTGACTGGAACAATGAGGCAAAGGGAATGTTTGCGAATGTTACCCTGGCGACAACAAAACAGGATATGCTCCGCAGCATTCTTGAGGGGATCAGCTATGAGCTTGCCAACGGAATGGACAGCATAAAGAAATATCTTGAGATCTCTGCGATTTACGCAAACGGCGGGCTGACGGAGAGTCCGGTCTTCAATGAAATTTTGTGCAATGTCTGCGGGACAAAAATCACACGGAGAGGAAAGGCGGACGCCACAGCCAGAGGCGCTTTGATGATTGCGGCTTCTGCTCTTGGAATTTATGACTCTGTGGAGCATGCGTTTGATGCGATCAGTCGGAAGGACAGGACAAAAGAATATTGTCCTTCCCGGGAAATAGCGGAGGTTTACGGAAAGTGCAGAGAAGAAATGAACCAGACCTACCGTAAAATGTGGAACCGCGGATAAAGCATTCCTATAGAACATGAAATTTGACAATTAAAAAAATCTCCCAGTATGATGTAAGAAAGTTTGCCGACTTTTTAATACATCAAAACAAAGGAGATTTTTAACAAATGAAAAAGAAAAACCATTCCAACGAAAAACTTGAAGCAATCACATTTAAAACTTTAATTGTCGGAGTTGATATAGCAAAGCATAACCAGTGGGCAAGATTTGTGGACTGCCGTGGTATCGAACATAATAAGGCTATTAAATTTGAAAATAATAGAAATGGTTTCAATACAATCTTAACAAGGATTTACGAAATCTGCAAGAATGAAGATTTTAACAAGGTTATCATGGGGATGGAGCCAACCGGACATTATTGGAAGGCATTTGCAAATTTTCTGTTGAAACAAGCGAAAATCACAGTTGTACTGGTAAATCCATATCATACCAAAAAAGCAAAAGAATTGGATGATAACAGCCAGACAAAATCAGATAAAAAAGATGCCCTGACGATTGCAAGGCTGGTGAAAGATGGTCGATATTTTGAAACATATCTTCCACACGATGTTTATGCAGAACTGCGTGGGCTGACAACAACCAGACATAGCATGAATAAGAGAAAAAAATCAATTATCAATACGATCACAGCTGTATTGGATGAATATTTTCCGGAGTTTGTAAGTGTGTTCAAACATCCATTCAAAGGGAAGGCTGCTATGCATCTTCTGAAAGTGTGCCCTATTCCTAAATTTATATTGGAATTGGGTGAAGAAGGCGTACTGGAAGAAATCAAAAAAGCAGTAAAAAAGACGGTTGGCAGAAAAAAGGCTGCGCAGTTGGTAGAAACTGCAAAGGACAGCATAGGTGTTGATTATGGTGAATATGCGGCACGTTTTAAAATTCAGCAATTAATGGAGGAACTGGAATTAATAACAAGCCAACTGGAGGCATTGGAAGCAGAGATGGCAGAGACATTAAAGGAGACAGAAGAGTCTGAGTATCTGCTGAGCATAACAGGAATGGGAGTGGTTTCTCTTGCAACATGTCTGGGAGAACTTGGTAATCCGTTACGTTTTGAGGATGCAAGGCAAATGAGCCGTCTGGCAGGATATAACTTGATAGAGGACAGTTCCGGAAAAAACAAGAGTGGAACATGCATTTCAAAACGTGGAAGGAAAAATCTGCGGAGTGTACTTTATCAGATTTCGCTTATTATGGTGGCAAACAATAAAGAGATGCGACAGCTTTATGACTACTTGAAAACAAGGGAAGATAACCCGCTGAAGAAGATGCAGGCGTTGGTGGTTGT
>QFCE01000713.1_pt1 | contig 25799 bp, 16 predicted proteins | sample 5346091 | NCBI WGS metagenome assembly QFCE01 (sample SAMN09062252, study PRJNA434731) | Human gut metagenome, whole genome shotgun sequencing project. | isolation source: stool timepoint A chromium assembly | host: Homo sapiens | collected 2015 | reverse complement strand
AGAGCGGGTGGCTATTCCTTTCGCTTCCGCGAAAGTCGCTTAAGCGAGCCAAAATCATTGGATCCATAATATGTTCCTCCTCATACGATCCGTCATTTTGTAAAACTGTTTGTTGGTTCGGCGCACGGCACGGAAAGAAACTCTTGATTTACGACGTGATCCACACTCCTTTGATCGATGATGTTGCGAAGATTTTGGACGATCTCCTGGACCATAGTATCTGCCAAGTCGGCGGTGGAGCCACCGACATGAGGGGTAATCAGTACATTTGGGGTTTCGATCAGCTGCTTGGTCACAGGAGAATTCTCATCCTCCACACAGTCTAAGCCAGCGCCGGCCAGCCGCCCCTCATGAAGGGCCTGGAGCAGCGCGGCGTCATCCACCAGGCCGCCCCGGGAGGTGTTTACTAGGCAGGCGAAAGGCTTCATACGGGCCAACTGCTCGGCACCGATGATATGGTGCGTGCTCTCCAACAGAGGGACATGGAGAGAGACCAGATCAGCCCGCTCCAGCAGCTCATCCAGGGAGACGTAAGTCATGTGGAGCTCCTGCTCCCGCTCCAGAGGAAGGCGGAACGCGTCATAATAGAGCACCTGAGCGCCCAAAGCCTGGACCAGAGCGGCCACCCGGCGGCCAATGTTGCCGCCGCCGATAATGCCAACAGTTTTGTGATTCAGTGACAGAGAGGTGAACGCCTCACGGTCCCAGCGGCCCTGCTGGACGCCGCCCCAGTAGCACAGGAGTTTGCGGTTCAGGGCGATCATCATTCCAAGCGCCAGCTCTGCCACGGCGTAGGCGTTGACCCCCGGCGTATTGACCACAGGGATCCCACGGCGGCCGGCGGCCTGGATGTCTACCGAATCATATCCGGCCCCCCAGCGAATCACCGCCTTCAGCCGCGGTTTATTGGCTAAAACGTGCTCCGGTGTTTTCAAGATGCGGACAATGATACAGTCTACATCCGTGAGGGCATCGTACGCTTCCTGAGAGTCCACCGCAAAGAACTCCTGTTCCGGAAGGAGTTTCTGAAACTGCTCCAGCGTCCCGGCCGGATAGGGACCGGCCAGTGCGATCTTCATCGTCATTTCATCTCCTTGATCTGCGCGGCCACCTTGCGCATCAACTCTTCCGAAGGGGCTTTGCGGTCCAGCTTCGAGGTTTCGACGATCAGATGATACAGATCCACACCACAGTCCTGAGCAACTGCTTTGAAGGTCTTCATAAAAGAGGAGTGGGCGCCGCTGTATCCCAGGATCAGATCCTTGGGCTTCAGAGGTGTATGATAGCCCTCCTTCTCCATGGCGGGGATCAGTTCCTGATCCTCAAACTGCAGCAGGGCGTACAGATCCACATCCAGGGCCTTTCCCTGCTGATGCATCAGAGCGACCGCCAGCTCAGTCGGCATATTGCCGGCGCTGCGCGCCATACCCAGCAGGCCGCAGTCCAAAATGTCGGCCCCGTGCTCCGCCGCAGCCAGAGCGTTGGCCGCACTGAGTCCCAGATTGTTGTGGCAGTGGAAACCAACCGGGATCTTGACCCGAGCCTTCAGAGCCTCCACATACTTCCCTGCCTCCAATGGATGCATGGTACCGGCGGAGTCCATAATGGTCACCTCATCGACCCCGTGTGCCTCCAGACCGGCGGCTTCCTCGGCCAGCTCCTCGGGGGTGAGCAGATAGGCTTTCATCAGGGAGTAGCGCACCTTGATCCCGTGACGCTTGATCGTGGCGGCTTTGTCATAGCACATCTCACCGTCACCGGCATCCGCACCCAGGCGCAGGAACGAGATCCCCTTGTCCGCAGCCATAGCAACATTGTTTTCCTCAAAGCGTTTGGCGTTTAAGAACATCCCGATCTCAGCCTGGCCAAGGTAGGGATGGATCAGGTCCAGATAGGCCACATCGCTGATGGGAGCGGGGGAACCCTTCTCCGTGGCGCCCAGGCCCTTGGCATTGCCCATCTCGATGATGCGGATATTGCTGCGCAGCAAGCCTTCGATCATCATTTTGGTCAGCTCTGGAGAGAAGCCGTTTCCTACAACGTTGGCCCCATCCCGCAGAGTGCAGTCCATGATTTTCATGTGAGATCAACCTCCGTGACATTAAACTCAATGTGTTTTCTCTATACCCAAGATACAAAAAATGTGGTAAAATGTAAAACACAGATAATTTTTGGAGACACAAAAAATTTTTTGTGAGGCCGCTGTCATTTGCATGATTTTGACGAATGGGCGTGCTCAGAGAAAGGCGTGTGTTTCGTGGATACGATCAGTCTCTATTACTTCACTGAGGCGGCGAAGGACCTGAATTTTACCCAGACTGCCAGCCGCCTGTTTCTTTCCCAGCAAAATCTCAGCAGCCACATTGCACGCTTGGAGTCCAAATGCGGCTGCAAGCTTTTTCTTCGGAAACCCAAGATGCAGCTTACCTATGAGGGGGAGTTGTTTCTCTCCTATGCCAAGGAGGCTGTTGCCTCAGAGAGCAATATCCTTTCCGCCTTAAAAGCGGTCGCGGATGAGGATTCCGGCCGGCTCCATGTCGGCGTTTCCACCCCGCGGGCCGCTATTTTTATACCTGAGATTTTAAGAGATTTCACGCTTGCATACCCAAATGTCAGCGTGCGGCTGTCGGACCGCCCATCCTATCTGCTGGAGCGTCAGCTGATGGACAATACCATGGATCTCTGCGTGGGCGTGTTTCAGTCCCAAAATCCTGAGGTACAGATCTCCCATCTGTTGACCGATGGTCTTTATTTATGCATGGCGGAAAACCTGTTCCAAAACTATGCCGCCGCCCCCGCGGATACTTTGCTGAGCGCCAAAACAGATGGCGTTACTGTGGCGGAGTTTCCGGGAATTCCGGTGGCCCTTCCCTCCGATGGGATCCCGCTGTCCCGGGTGATCCTGTCCTGCTATGAGGAGGCGGGGATCACCCCGAACGTGATCCTGACCACAGCCTATCCGCAGATGTTCCGCACCCTTTATTATCAGGGGACGGCCGCATTCTTTGGGACAGGTATGATCCTTAAGGACCTCCTTCGGAGCCGCCCGGCCGGCGTTCCACCGCTGCGTGCGTTTCCGCTGCTGCTGAATGGAGGCTTCATTAAACGGGAGATCTCGCTGTTGACCAACCGGCATCGGTATCTCTCTAAGCCGGCCAAGCACTTTATCACGCTTACGCAGTCGCTTTTTGCAGAGCTGGAGCTGGAACTGTCACAATATGCTTGATCCTGTTCATCGGCCAGGAGGGGGGCCAACCCCCGCAGGAGAAATATGGGCAGGAATAAAAAGAGCCACAGGGCAGGTCGTGATGACTTGCCCTGTGGCTTTTCATGCTGGGGGATCTTACTTCTTGGTCTGGCTCTCCACGAACCGCATGAGGATGGTGGCGACCTGGGCGCGGGTAGCGCTGCCCTGAGGGGCCAGCAGCCCAGCGTCGTCGCCGGAGATCAGGCCCTCGCCCACGGCCCAGCGCAGGGACTCCACGGCGTAGCCGCTGACATTGGCGCTGCCCCCGAAAGAGGACAGGGAGCCGTTCCCGGCGGGGCTGCCCGCGTAGCGCCACAGCATGGTGGCAAGCTGCTCCCGGGTGATGGAGCCGTCCGGGTCAGAGCCATCGGAGATGCCGTTCTCCTTAGCCCAGGCCATTGCCTTTTCATACCACACAGCGCCGCCGGCGGTGTTCTGCCCATCAAAGCGGGCCAGCACGGTCATCAGCATGGCGCGGGTCATGGGGCTGTCGGGGCTGAAGGTGGTCTCGCCGGTGCCGGAGAACAGCTCATGGGCGGCCGCAAAGTCAATGGCGTCATCCGCCCAGTGGCCCTTGGTGTCGGTGAAGTCGCGGCTGCGGTCCACCAGCACCAGTTCGGCGGAGCCGTCCAGCTTAACAGTCATGCCGTCCTCGGCAGGAACAGACAACTTCACGATCTCGCCGGTGTCCGCGTTCACAGCCACCATGCCGCAGCCCACATCGGCGGGGATGGTCACGACGGCCTCGCCCACAGACTCGGGGATGGTAATCTGGGCGGTCACGTCCTTGCCGGGTTCGTCCACAGTCTTGACTTTCACGCCGTTTTTGGCGGTCTCGGTGGTGGTGACAGTGCCGTCCTTCTTCGTCTCCACGACGAGGGTGGAGCCATCCTTGAACTTGGTGGTCTCCGTCACGGTGCCGGTTTTCTTGTCCGTAACGGTGGTGGTTGTGGAGCCGTCCGGGTTCTTCTCAGTCTCCGTGGTGGAGCTGCTGGAACCGCCGGAGCTGTTGGAACCGCCGCCGGAGGAGCCGCCGTCTGTATTTCCGGACTGCTTTCCGGTCAGCTCATAGACCGCCACAGTTCCGGATACCTCACAGGCTGCCATCAGGAGCGGCTTGCCGGTGGGGCTGGCTGCGGCGGGCACAAAGGCCAGACCCTCGGGGGCCACGTCGCCGCCGGTGACAAGCTTGTCATCGTCCTCTGAGCCAGGAACGGAAGTAGTAAAGTCTCGGGAGTTGATGTAGTTCACATAGGCGGCCTTGGCAGGGTTGGTAACGTCATAGACCATGATGCCCCCCGTGCGCTCCAGAGCTACAAAGGCATAGATCCTGCCATTTACCTGCCCCACGGTGACGCTCTCGGCCTCGGGACCCTTCTTACCGGAGCGGTCATCCTTGACTGCATTGTCATTGGAGGTGTTGAAGTATTCAGGAAGATACTGGGCGGTGAGCCGCTCAAAGCCGCTGCCGCTGGTGTAGACCTCCTGGAGGCCGGAAGCGGAGACCTCATAGAGGGTGAACGAACGTCCGCCGAAGAGGTAGTCCTTTTGACTGTCCAGACCGTCATAATCGGTGGTATCAAAAAATACCACCTTGCCGGTCAGGCCGGAGTTGTCCGCGGTGATGGCTCCGGTGGGCGAGGTCTTTCCCTTGCCGAAGTTGCGCTCATCCTCGTTGAGGTAGTCCCCCCACTCCCGGCTGTCGCCCTCGTTGGCGGTCAGGAGGTAGGTCCTGCCGTTCTGCTCGAAGGCAGCGATGCCGTCAGGCATACGGATGCCCATGAGGCTCTCATAGGTCTTGGGCGCGTACTGCTCGTCCTTCTTGTCGATGTCCACAGGGATCGTGCTGTGATCCTCAAAGCCAGCGGAGTAGATTCCAGTGAAGGTTTTGGATGCAAGATCCAGCACAGCGATGGCGTTGGCCTCCTGGAGAGTTACATAGGCCTTTCCGCCGGAGACAGCAATGTATTCCGGTTCCAGATCCACAGAGGGAGCGGTATTCTTCTTCAAGATGATGCCGGAAGCGGTCAAGCTGGCCCGCTGACTGTCAAAGGCGGTGAATTCCACCACATCAGCAGTACCGGCCTTTACATCCACCACACTGACGGAACCCTTGGGGTCGGTAATGCCTTCACCGTAGCCCTCGCGGGGTTCGCCCTCGTCGGCGGTGAGGACAGTGTTGTGATCCGCAAAAATAACCATGTCGGGCTGCACGCCCACAGTGATGACTTGGTCCAGTGTAAGGGAGCCGTTTGCAGCACAGGTAAACAGGGCCACTCGGCCGGCGTCGGCATAGCCTTCCGCCTGGAGGGCGGCGGCCAAAGTCTTCCCATCGGGAGAGACGGCCACAGAGGTCATATCACCGTAAGCAAAGGAACTGTCCTTACTTTCCACAGCGGCCTTCACATCAACGCTGGTTCCAGTGAGGGCGGACACCGCGCCGGTGTTTTCCAGTTCTCCCATAGGGATGACGGCCAGCTTGCCGCTCTTGCCGTTGACGGCGTAGGCATAGCCGTTGACGCTGTTGTAGGCCACGATCTCCATGACGCCGCCGTCCACATCGCACTGACCGGCAGTGTAACCGGCGATCTTGGTCAGATCCAGGCTGGCAGAACCGTTCTCCATGCCCGCAGTCTGGGTCTCGGGGGTATCGGGAGTCTCCGGGGCGCCGCCGTCCTCCGATACCGTTACCCAGACAGGGTTTGCATAGAAGCAGAGGCTGGCATAGTTGGAGTCGTTGATGGTGTCAAAACGCGTGCTGTTATCGCTGATGCCGGAGTAGTTGGCGTCGGCGAGGGGATCGCCGTTCTCATCCACCTGGGATACGGTGGTGCCCCGCAGGCGGAAATACAGGTCGCTGTCTGCCGCGGTGGTAAAGGTCAGGGAGTAGAAACCATCGTCTCCTTTGGCGGAAGCCAGTTCCTCCTTGGAAAAAGTCTTGACGATCTTGGCGTCGGTGTTGGCGGTGCTGTTGCACTGATCTTCAGCCACCTTGCCGGTCACATGGCCCATGATCAGGTCCACGTGGTCCAGCTCGGGGGTGTTGTCCACTGTGATGCCGGTGCTGTGGTTGTAGAGGCTCTCATAGTTGTTGACGCCGTCCGCCTTGAAACGGACCGTGACGGTCAGAGTGTCGCCCGCATTGGCATCCAGCTCACAGCCCATCGTTGCGCTGCTGCTGCCGTCAGAGACAGTGAAGGAGAGATCGGAAATCAGATCGCCATACACCGAATAGGAGTTTCCGGAGCGCATCCCCTCCACCACATCGGAGAAGGTGAACTGCTGGTCGTCGCCAGGCTCCACCCAGACCTGGTTGGCGGAGTATTCACTGGCCCAGTAGCCGCTGGAGTACTGCTCATCGGCACTGACTTTGAAGTGGAAGTCGGAGTTGGCGAAGTTGTAGAACCTGCGGCCCTCGGACAGCATGGCGTCCCACGCGCCGCCGGTGACGGCGATCATCTCGTCGGCTCCGTTTCGGATGGCTCCGTCGGGCAGCTCGCAACGGCCGCTGCCCGACATCTGGTTGCCGGGCATACCCTCAAAGCCAAAGACGGCGCTGGGCGCGGCATCGTTGAGACGGCGCAGGTGTTCGACGGTCACCTCACCGCTGCCGCCCTTGTGGCGGGAGGGGTGGTTGGGCAGAAGATAGCTGGAAGGATAGTTTTTCTCCAGCCAAGCCGCCGCCTCATAGGCGGTCTCCGGCTGCCCGTTGTGCCGCCGGTTGCCATAGACCTCCTGCTCATCCATATCGTCGGCCTTTTCGTCCAGGGTAAAGAGGCTGGTGGGGTCATCGCCGGAGCCCTGGCTGGCGTACAGCCACTCAAAGGCGTGGATGCCGGACAGAGAGGTCTCACCGTTCTTGTCCAGTACGCCCACACTGGCGTGGTCCAGACCCGGCATATCCCACTCAAAGCCGGAATTCAGCAGCTTGTCTATATATTCTCCCTTCACCTGGAGCTTTTCTAACTCACGGATTTGGGCCTGTACAGCCACATAGAAGGCGGTATTGTATTGGCCGTTTCCCTGACCGTCCACGCCGTTGTAGGACTGGCGCAAATGGTCAGCCAGACCCAGAAAATCAAAGGCATCTCCGTGCTGGATGTTATCAAACTGAGCGGCGCTGTTGACGTCGTTCTGGAGTACATCCTCGTTGCGGAACGCGGCGGCCAGAACATTGTTCAGGGACATGAAAGAAGAAGTGGCATCCTTGGATTGGCCGGTGTGAGTGTGGTACTCGCCGTTCATCCACTGGCCCTGGGTCTGGGCGGCCTGCTCCTCCCGGGCCATGCCGGAAAATCGCTGGTCAAAATCAATGCTGATCTCGCCCTCATTGCCAGGGCCGGTGAGGAAGTTCACATCAAAGAAGGTCTTTTCTTCCTCATCCAGAGAGGCGGCATAGGGGGAGTAGATGGAGTAGTAGATCTTGCCGTCCTCCTCATCAAACTCCAGATAACGGAACCAGCCGTTGCCGCCGTTGTAGGCAAACTGAAGGTCGGTGAGGATGGAGATGACCTGCTTGCCGCTGGTGTTGGTCAGCTCCTGTACGCCGGAGCCGTGGCTGTGGCCGCCCACCATCATAAACACCTGGTCGTAGTTCTTCACGATGTTCCACAGCTTGCTGCCCTGGCTGCTCAGCTTGATGGCGCTGGGCTGGGTGTCGGAGCAGTTTTGCAGATCGTGGGTGGTGACGATGGTGGGGCAGTTAGGATACTCCTCCAGCACCGAACGGAGCCAGGCTTCGTCCTCACTGTTCCATCCGGTGTTGTTGTTGGCGCCCGATCCGCTGCCTGTACAGGACAGGGAGATGATCAGGTAATTGTAGCTGCCCGCCCGCAGGAACATATAGGAGCTGTTGCCGTCGCCGTTGGGAGATTGGGTGAGATACCAGCCGGTACGGCGGGTCCAGGCGGTGCTCTTGCCGGAGAAGCTGTTATAATAGTTGTGGGTCCCGCTGGACCAGCCATCATGGTTGCCCATCTGCATCAGAAGTTTCATGCCTGCATCGGGCATACGGTAAAAGGCGTCCCGGGCGTTGACATACTGGGCGTCATCGTTGTTGTCATCCACCACATCGCCCAAGTGGATGACGCCGGCTACATTCAGTGCGTCGGCGCTGTTGATGAGGCCGTCAATGGCGGCGTCCATCACATCGGAGCGGAACTCCACTGTGTTCTGAGTGTCAGGGATGAGAACGATGTTGTAGTTGTCCTCATCCCTGAGCTGATAGGTCTCGTTGCTGCCGAAATTTTCTACATAATTTTCAGGATCGGGGACCAGCCACTGCTCCTTTTCCAGAGGCTCGCCGGAGATCCGGATCTCCTGTAAGTTCCCCTGGAGGAACTTGTCCAGACCGTTCCACCAGGAGGAACCCACGCGGAACCGGCCGTCCGCAGGATCGGCGTACATACCCGCCATCTCATCGGAAACGTAATCCCGGAATGCCTCGCAGCCGTTGACATAGGTGGCGATCTCGTGTCCGTCGGACACAATGGCGATGTGATACCACACGCCGCCCTTGTCCATGGAGACTGACCAGGCGGCGGAGGACATCGTGTGGTCACCATCTGCGTTTCCAGTGACGAACTGGATCTCCTTGCAGTTGGAGATGGAGGCATACATAGTTCCCTGTTCACCCTCCGGGTTGCCGCCGCCGGAGCCCTGGCGGCCGATGAGGCTCATCCACCCGTCAGCTGCGGTCCAGTCCTCGGGGAAATAATAGAGGAACTCCATGGTGTAGCCGTTTTCAAATTCCTCATCGTTGATGGGGGCTTCCTCCGCGGTGATGAAGTCCACGCCGGTCTTGGAATTGGTGTCGCCGTTGAAGGCCATGCTGCCGCCCTCGCCGGTCATGCTCGCATCGGAGAAGGAAATGTACTCCTCCTGATTTCCGCCGTTATAGACCTGCATTTTCAGGTCGTTTCCGTTGCCGGACTGGTCCTCAAGGACGAGATCGCCGCCGGCAATGCTGCCAGTGGAATGTGTCTGGTCAAATTTCCAGTCCGCGGCTACATCGGCTCTGTCCGGCGGGCTTGTCCAGTCGGATAGCGCTTCGGCTCCCTCCTGGAATGCTTCGCTGGCCTCCGCCGCCAGTGCTTCCGGACATCCGCCCAGAAGTATCATGAGCGCAAGGAGACCTGTTGAGACTCGTTGGTGCAAATTCTTCTTCATATTGTTTGGCCCCTCCTTAGAAAATACGATGTCATTCTATCGAAAGGGATGGGCCGTTATCCACCGGGAAACGGTAAAGTGCTTGTAAAATTTCAAATGATCTCAGGTATAAAACAGGCCGAAGGGCATACCGCTGCGGCTTACCCTTCGGCCATCTCCTTGCCGGCTGTGTAAGGATGGAGAAGATTAGTCTGGTTCATTTTCGGCGTGGCGTCGAGAAGGATATGGATCTGTCTGCGCTGCTGCCGGAATGGTTGCAGGAGCGGGAAAGACAAATAGACCAGAGCGAAGTGCATCAAAGCAAAAGTGCAGTCTGTGCCTCCTGCGCTAAAATAGCTTCAAATACTTCCAGATAATGAGGGCGATGCATCCGCTTGTTGCGGACGATTTTCACATCATTCCAGAGTTCCAGCCCCGCCACAGAAAGCCGGCGCAGAACAGGCGCATTAGATGAGAGGAGCTGCTGCACCTCGCTCAGGTGCATATTGGGGCAAAAGCAGCCTCCAATTCCCTGAATTGCCAAGCGGAGTTGTAAATCAAAATCTCCTACTGTAACTTTTGGGTGCAGATCCAGTTTCTGCTGCTGAAAAAAATTAGAAATCTGCAGCTGCGTTGTGCTGACAGTTGGGCTGAAAATCAAGGGCAATTTTTGCAGCTGATCCGGAGAAAGAGTATCTGGAACAGGGGAGTGAGGAAAATACTGGGTTAGGAGTTTCTCCGCTGCGATCAGGTAAACTGGTTCCCGCCCGACGCTGCTGGACAGGAAAGACGGATGAACTGTGGGATTGATTCCAAGAAACAGATGCAGGTCGCCCTGCTCCAACAGCTGCTCAAAAACAGCGGTATCTCCATGAGTGATTTCCAGATCGACCCCTGGATATTGAACGGAAAACCGCTCCAGAACCTTTGGAAGCAAAATGCGCGCCCGGGCAATATGTAATCCTAAGCGAATCTTTCCCACGGTGCTCTCTTTCAGATCCTGAAGCCTTTCTGTTAGATTTCGTTCCAGCATACGGACCTGGAGATAAGTATCCAGCACCGCTTGTCCGGCTGGAGTAAGAGCAAATTTGGGACGGCGGTCAAACAGCCGTCCATATTGCTTCTCCAGCCGGCGGATGTGGTTGCTCATGTCTTGTTGGCTGACCATGGCCCGCTCCGCCCCGCGGCTGATCCCCTGCTCTTGGGCGACAATCAGAAAATACTCCAGACTAATGTTCATAATATCCTCCATACACAACATTTTTGTGTATATTCTTAATATAAGATGTGTTTGAGATTTTGTCAACCGGCTGATACAATAGAGCGCAAGAAAGGAATCGCCCTCATAGAGATGGAACATAGAAAGGATGATAAGAATGGGTCATGACAAAATGCATTTTAAAGATTACCGCAGTGGAATGCTCACAAACGGAATTGAGCGCTCCGCCCACCGTGCGCTGCTGTACAGCACGGGGCTGGATGAGGCCGACCTGCGCAAACCGATGATCGCGGTGGTCAACTCCTTTACAGAGATGGTGCCTGGACACTTCCATTTGCGGGAGTTGGTGGACTTCGTCAAGCAGGGGATCATTGAGGCGGGAGGTATTCCACGGGAATTCAACACCATTGCCATCTGCGATGGGATCTGCCAGGGGCACAAGGGCATGAGCTATCCCCTGCCCAGCCGGGAGATCATTGCGGACTCTGCTGAGTTTATGGTGGAAGCCCACCAGTTTGACGGGATGGTGATGCTGCCCGGGTGTGACAAGATCGTGCCCGGAATGCTGATGGCTGCCATGCGTCTGAATATTCCTGCCATTGTCGTACCCGGCGGTCCCATGCTGCCAGGAAAATACAAGGATATGGAGACGATCACCCTTACAGATATGCGGGAGTTGATTGGCAGAACTCAAACCGGCAAGCTGACGGAGGATGAGCTGCTGAAAATCGAAAAAGAGGCGCTCCCTGGTGTGGGTACTTGTTCCATGCTGGGAACCGCCAATACCATGAGCTGTCTGGCAGAGGCCCTGGGTATGAGCCTGCCCGGCTGCGGCCTGGCCCATGCGGTAAGCGCCAAGAAGCGCCGAATCGCCAAGCAGTCCGGCCGCAGAATCGTGGAGATGGTGAAGGAGGATCTGACGCCCCGGAAGATCATGACCCGGGAGGCCCTCCGCAACGGGATCAAGGTGAGTATGGCGATGGGCGCGTCCACCAACAGCACACTCCATCTTCCGGCTATCGCCCATGAGGGAGGGATCGATCTCTCTCTGAATGATTTTGATGAGCTGAGCCGGGAGGTGCCATACCTCTGCAATATAAAGCCCTCCGGACGATACCCCCTGAGCGTGCTGGAGGAGTGCGGCGGGATTCCCGCGGTGATGAAGGCGATTGAGAGCAGGCTGGATCTGGGGCAAATGACTGTTACAGGAAAGACTGTGGGAGAGAACCTGGCGGATGTGGAGCGGGTGGAAAACGACGTCATCTTCCCCCTAGAGCGCCCCAAGCGTCCAGAAGGGGGACTGGCGATCCTCTACGGCAACCTGGCTCCCAACGGGGCGGTGGTCAAACAGGCGGGGGTCAAGCCCAGTATGCACTATTTCAAAGGCAGGGCCCGAGTGTTTACCTCCATGGAGGACGCCAGCAACGCGGTTTCCAACGACCAGATCCAAAAGGGAGATGTGCTGGTCATCCGCTATGAGGGGCCAAAGGGTGGACCGGGGATGCGGGAGATGCACATGACCTGCTCCCTCATCGTGGGACGGGGAATGGATGAGGACTGCGCCCTGATTACCGATGGGCGCTTCTCCGGCTCCACACGCGGACCCTGCATCGGCCACATCTCCCCCGAAGCCGCCGCAGGCGGCCCCATCGCCGCTGTGGAAGAGGGGGACGAGATCATCATTGATATTCCGAACCGCACTCTGACCCTCTGTGTCCCGGATGAAGAAATTAAGCGTCGGCTGCGAGCGGTTAAACACATTCATAAACCTGCGACGCCGGCCCTGGCGCGCTACGCGGCGCTGGTGACCAGTGCCGATCAAGGCGCGGTGCTGAAGCTCCCGGAAGAGGCAGAGTGAGAAACTCTGAGGAAGAGGATACAGGCAAAGGGCAGCTGGTGTTGATTTGTTCCTGGTCCTATCTCAATGTCCCAGTGGAATAGATTATGAGGGGACGTCTGCAACAAGTTTAAAACAGAACAGAGAGTCGAAGGGCAGGCCGTTATGGCCTGCCCTTCAGCTCTTGATCTTGTCAGAGGTACAGAAGCGGGAGAAACGATCTGCTCAATCTTCCAGCGCCGCTGCGATGATGATCCGGATCTGTCTGCCTGTGCTGTTGCTGGAATTGTTATACCAGCCTGTCAGAGTGTAGTCCTCGGCATTGACGGAGGAAAGGGTGGTCAGATAGTAAGAATTGTCTTTACGCAGATAGACCTGCACGTCATCCGAAACGGCATACTTCTGATTGGAGGCCATGGCCCAGCTGCCGGACAGGTCCGTCAGCTTTGCGAATTTCATGCGCTGCATGGTGCGGATGCTGCCGTCAGACTGATATGCGATGGCGATGCCTCCGGTCTCCACGGGGTACTGCGCGGAGGTGGAACGCAGCGTCTGCTCGGCCCCGTCCACCAAATAGGTGTAGGCGACGTTGATGGACATTTCCTGGGACTGATCCTCCAGGCGGGTCAGATAGGCGTAGGTCCAGAGATCGCCAGTCACATCATCCAGGATGAGATACTCGATCCTGCCGTCTCCGTCCAGCCCATAGTAGCGGACGTCGCCGCTGGCCAGAGTCATGCCGGACAGCTGGGACACATCCACGGCGGCGGCGGAGCCCTCATCGCTGGTATCCAGAATTTCAACGTCCTCCGCGAAGGAAAGGCTGCCCAGCCTGGTCGCGGCGCTGTCTACGCTGCCACTGGTATGCTTTTCCGACAGGGTCTTGACGGTCACACTGCCCTCGCTGACATTGACGGCGACCAGGCGGCCGGCCGGATAGTCCACAGCCTTGTCCACGGTAAAGGTTCTGGCCGTGCCGTCTGTGCAGATCACAGTGACATTGGTCTGGACCGTGGCATTTCCTTCCCCGGAGATCACCTTCTCGGAGGATTCCACCATTCCATAGTAGACCGATTCCACGTCGTCTCCGGTGATCACATCCACCACAGAGCCGTCCATGCCCAGCAGCAGGGTCACAACGTTTCCGGTCCTGCCGCCGCTCAAGGCAGCGAGCTGATAGGCGGCGGCGGAGCTGCCGATCTGATAGGTGGCTCCGGCCACCGTCACAGAGGTGGGAGACGCGGCATTGGGAGAGAGCTCTGTGATCTTGCCGGAGACCCGGTCCGTATAGATCCAAAGGGTGCCGCTCCCTTGATTGTAGTAGTAGACGTCGAATTGATCCAGTGCGGCGGAAGAGGAAACCGCTCCGTTTCGATAGACCGTCACAGGCTGGAAGGGCAGGGAGACGGAGCCGCTCTGGGCTACATAGGGGCCGCTGAGATTCTCCAGAGCCAGGGCGGTATAGTCCACCTCGCCGTTGATCACCGTATAGCCCAGCGTCTCAGCATAGACCTGTCCCCCGCTGGTCTTGGCGGTCATCAGGTTGGAAAAGAGACAGGCGCAGCTCTGAGCGGTCATGGCTCCCCCCTGCTTCAGGCTGATCCCGTCCCGCAGGCCCAGCGCCGCCGCTTTGCTCAGCTGGGCGCTGGGGAAGGAGCCAGCCAGAGATGCGGAATCATAGCCTAACAGCTTCAGTACGGCGCTGCACGCCTCCTCCAGCTTCACCGTCTGGTCCGGCCGGAAGGTCCCGTCGGTATAGCCAGTCATCCAGCCCTCCGACACAGCGCACCGGATATATTCCGAAGCCCAGTGACCGCTTTTTACGTCTTTGAAGAGAGAGTAGCCGCTGCCCTCACCGCTGATGCTGTCCTTGTAGGAGGAGGCGGCCACCAGCATATTGGCAAACTCCGCCCGGCTCACCGCTCCGGTCAGGTTCGTGCCGTCCAGGATCCCAAGGGCCTGGACCATTTGAACAGCGTTGTCCCCGGCGGCATAGGACGGAGCGGCCAGCAGGGGGCAGAGCATACACGCAGCCAGGAAAAGAGAAAGAAGTTTTGATTTCATAGAACAGATACCTCCGATCAGTCATACCGCAGGGCCTCGATGGGGTCGAGGCGGGCGGCTCTTTTTGCGGGCAGATAGCCAAACAGGATGCCGATGCCGGCGGAGATCCCAAAGGCCGCCAGGACCGCCGAGGACGAGGGGGAGACGGTGATGGCCGTCTCCATCAGCCGCTGGATGACCTGGGTGGCCGCGACGGACAGGAGATAACCCAGAGCGATGCCCAGCACGCCGCCCAGGGCGGAGGTGGTGGCCGCTTCGATGACAAACTGCCGCAGGATGATCCGCTCCTTGGCCCCCAGGGCCTTCCGGATGCCGATCTCCCGGGTGCGCTCGGTGACGGAGACCAACATGATATTCATAATGCCGATGCCGCCCACCAGAAGAGAGATACCGGCAATGGCCGCCAGTACTGCGATGACCATGCCGACCATGCTGGTCATGGTATCCAGCATCTCTGCCATGCTGACCACAGTATAGGCTGTCCTCGTCCTGAAAAATTTTGTAGAGAGCGGTTTCGATGGCCTCTTTCCCCAGGGCGGCGTATTCCTCATCCGTCACGGTCACAGTATAGCTGCTGATGGTGCCGGTAAAGGACAGCCGGGCCGCGGTATATAGACGCAGTCATCTGTGCCGCCCTCCTCCATCTGCTCCGCCTCCTGAGCCATAACGCCTACGATGGAAAAGGTGGTGCCGCCCACCTTCAGGCTTTGACCCACGGCGTTCCCGCCAAAGCAGGTCTGGGCCACATAGCTGCCCACCACGCACACCTTTTTCCGGCCCACGATGTCCATATACTCGATGCCCCGCCCCTGAGCCACCTCATAGCCCTTCATACTGAACCAGTCCTCGCTGACGCCGGAGACGGAGGTGGAGCTGTAAGTGGTGCTGCCGATCTTTACACTGCCTGTCATGGATACCGTGGGGGAGATCTGGTCCAGATAGGCGGCGTTGTCCTCCACGATCTGATACATCTGCTCCTCGGACACAGTGCGGGAGGTCCCCCGGCCCATGATGGATACGGTGAGGGTATTGGTGCCCATCTCCGCGAAGCTGTCCTCCATGTATCCGGCCATACCGTTGCCCAGGCCCACGATGACGGTGACGGCGCACACGCCGATGATGATACCCAGCATGGTGAGGAAGGTCCGCATTTTGCTGCCGGATATATTTTTCAGGGCTAGGGTAAAGGTCTCCCAAAGGCTCATGACGGCACACCTCCCTCCAGGCAGGAAGCTACCACGGCCTCCGGTGCGTGGGCGTCCCCATCATAGACCACCTGGCCGTCCTCCAGACGAATGATCCGCTGGGCCTGGACCGCAATGGAGTTGTCGTGGGTGATGAGCACCACCGTGTTGCCCTGCTGGTGCAGGTCCTGGAGCATTCCCAGTACCTCCCGGCTGGTGTGGGAGTCCAGGGCACCGGTGGGTTCGTCGGCCAGGATGACCGCGGGGCGGCCTGCCAGGGCCCGAGCGATGGATACCCGCTGCTGTTGTCCGCCGGAGAGCTGATTGGGCCGATGGTGGAGTTTACTGCCAAGGCCCACCTGCTCCAGCACCTCTTTGGCACGGCGGCGGCGCTCCGCCTTTGAAACGCCGGCATACATCAGTGGTACCTCTACATTCTCCAGCAGGTCCAGCTTGGGAAGCAGATTGTACTGCTGAAAGATGAACCCCAGCAGCTCGTTGCGGATGGCGGCCAGCTGGTTGGAATTCATCTTCCCCACGTCCCGCCCATCCAGCAGATAGGTGCCGGAGGTGGGCACATCCAGGCAGCCGATGATGTTCATGCAGGTGGATTTTCCCGAGCCGGACTGGCCCACGATGGCCACGAATTCCCCCTTTTCAATGCGCATGGAGATATGATCGGCTGCCCGAACGGTGGTGTCGCCCATCTGATAGGTTTTGCAGACCTCACGAAATTCGATCAGCGCGCTCATCCCGGGAACCCTCCTCCGGGGCCGCCGCTTGGCATTCCTCCGCCGGGAGCGCCGCCCATGCCGCTTGGCATTCCGGCAGGCATATCGCCGCCCATAGCGCCGGGCATACCGCCCATCATCATGCTGCCGGACTCTGTGGAGCGGGCGACATAGGCTGCGGTGTCTCCCTCCTGCAGGCCGCTGAGGATCTGGACATAGCTGTCATCGCTGATACCGGTCTCCACTTGAACATAGGCGTAGCCCTCGGGGGCCTCCTGCTCCACAGCGTTTGCCGCACTGGGAGAGTCCTGGGTGACGAGAACCAGAGAGGTGTTCCCGCTGCCCCGGGTGACGGCGCTGCTGGGGATGGCCAAAGTATCGGCGGCCTCCTCCAGCACGATCTCTGCGTCCACGTTCATGCCCGGCAGCAGCTCGTCTGCCTCATCGATTCGGACGGTGACCGGGTAGGAGGTGATCCCGCCGGACGTGGTGCCCGCAACAGAGACCTTGGTGACTGTGCCGGTAAAGGTCTTGCCCTCCACCGCGTCTGCGGTGATCTGGACCGCCTGCCCCACCTCCACCGTGGAGATGTCCAGCTCATCGATGCTCAGGGTCATCTCCAGATAACTCAGATCATAGATGGTACACAGGGTCTTGCCGGATTCCACGGTGTCGCCGGCCTTGTATTCCTTATCAATGATGGTGCCGCTGATGGGGGAGGTGATGGTGTAGTTCTCCAGCTGCTTCTGGGTGTTCTCCATAGACAGCTCCGCGTTTCTCAGGCTGTCCGCCGCGTTTTGAAGTTGGTCCTCCAAATCGTCCCCGCCCAAGGTGATCAATGTCTGTCCCTTGGAAACGGTACTGCCCTCAGAAGCGTGGACCGCGGTGACGGTGCCGCTGGCGCTGGCCGTGACTGTGCTCTCGGACTGATAAGTAAAGGTCCCGTTTCCCGCGCTGCCCAGGCCGTTGACCGAGGCCGCGGCCACCTGAGACGCACTGAGTCCGCCGGGATTCTGCACGGCGATGGTTACCTTCCGGGTTACGGTATTGCCTGTGCCCACCACCTCGCTGCCGGAGACTGTCTCTACTGTCCCGCTCAGTGTCTCAAAGGAGCCGTCCAGCGTCACCTGCGCGGCCTGGCCCACATAGAACGTAGCGGCGTCCTCGGCGGGGAATGGGACGGTCAGCGTCATGGTGCTGTCGTTACGGATAGTGGCGATGGTCTGTCCCTGGCTGACCTCATCCCCCTTTTTTACCTCCAGGGTATACAGTGTACCGGAGGAATTTGCCTGGACCGTCTGATTCTCCGCCGTGCTCTCATAGCTGCGCTGGGCCTGATTCAGCGAGATCTGCGCCTTTTCGATGTTAGCGGCTGCGTCATCACTGTCGATCTCATAGAGTACGGTATCCGCCTCTACGGTTTCGCCCTCCTCAAAATTAGCGGAGAGCACCTCCCCTTCGATAAGGGTGGTCACGGTATAGGAATTGGCAGGCTGGAGGGTCCCGCTGCCGGTGAGAGAGTTGGTGATTGTGCGCTTGGCGACACTTTCTTCCGTGTAGCTGATTGCCGCCGCCGCAGGCCTCTGAACCAGCAGAAATTTCCCGGCGAGGGCCAGAAGCAGGACTGCGGTCACGCTCAGGATCAGCCACCGCTTTCCATGTTTTGGTTTCGTTAAGTGCCACTTCCGCTGCTTCGAAGGCTCTGCTTGGGCAATGGCGTCGCCCTTTGGCTTTACGAAGGTCATAGATAAGAAACTTCTTTCACGCCGGACCTATGCTCGGGGATGATCCGGCAGATGATACCTGATGATAGCACCCTTTGCTGAATAGACGCTGAAAGTCCTGACCTTGCGGGAAATTTCCCTGTTCACTGCTGTAAAGTCGTCTTGTGCGCAGTTCGCCATTTGAACTGCGCACAAGTAAATAGTATGGGCACGCTTGCTCCGGCTAAAGTACGCAATGCTTTTTTGAAGGTTTTTCCGCGGTACTTGACGCAGATCAAAAAAGCATATAGCCGAAACAGCGGAATTGCTGTATGGGGTATCAACCTTTGTCGAGGATACTTTACCTGTCTTTGCTGAAGTACCACTGAAGAAAAGATGAACGATTTATGAAAGTGCAGACAGCATCGAATTTTCAGTTTTGATTCAGTATTTTTATGTAGTATAATGTAAAAAAGGGATAGGCTGTATCCCTCCGGAGGCAATTATGAAAGTGTTGATTATCGAGGATGAAAAGCTATTGGCCGACTCCATTCGTTCAGTTTTGGAGCGCAAGGGCTTTGAGGCGGAGTGCGTCTATGACGGCGAGAACGGCGCGGAATACGCGGAACTGGGGATTTATGACCTGCTGATTCTGGATGTGATGATGCCAAAAATGAATGGCTATCAGGTGGCTCGGGAAGTTCGGGCAAAACGCTGTGGCACTCCCATCCTGATGCTCACCGCTCGTTCCGAATTGGAAGACCGCATTGAGGGGCTGAATGCCGGAGCAGACTATTATCTGACCAAGCCCTTTGACATCCGGGAGCTGCTGGCCTGCATCAATGCCCTGCTCCGGCGGCAGGGTCCCCAGGTGGATCAGCTGACGATGGGAAACACCGCCCTGGACTTGGGCGCCTGCACCCTGTCCTGCGGAGCAAAATATGTTCGTCTGTCCGCCAAGGAGTTCGATGTGATGCGCCTTCTCCTCCAGGCGCAGAGCAGCATCATCTCCAAGGAGGTGATCCTGGCCCGAGTGTGGGGATATGACTCCGAGGCGGTGGAGAACCATGTGGAGGTCTATGTGGGATTTCTGCGGAAAAAGCTGCGGAGCATCGGGTCCAATATCCGCATCGAGGCAGTCCGGCGTTTGGGCTATCGTCTGGAGGTGGATGGGGGATGCTGAAGCGCCTGCGGATCCAATTTGTCGCGGTCGTTATGGTGATCGTCACCATCATGCTGTGTACCGTTTTGGGGATGCTCTATTTTTTTACACGGAGCAGTCTGGAGCAGGAGAGCCTTGCCATGATGCGCGCCGTTCCGGTGGGAATGCTGGCGCCCGGTCAGCCCCTTGCTCCCTTTGCCCGTCCGGACGAGAGGCCGGAGCAGGTCCGTCTGCCCTTCTTTGTGGTGCAGGAGGAGGGGGATGGCACGCTGAAAGCCGCCGGTGTGGGGTATTACGCGCTCTCCCCCGGAGAGGCCTTTGACCAGGCCTTTTTGCAGGAACTGATGGGAGAGGTGGACCGGGCGGAGCGCCCCTTCGGGGAACTGAAGCAGTATCACCTGCGTTTTCTGCGGGCAGACGGCCCCTTTGGACAAAGTGTGATCTTCGCAGATACCACCAGTGAGCAGTCCACCTTGAACAATCTGGCCAAGAACTGTATCCTCATCGGTGTGCTCTGCTTTTTCGCCTTTCTTGCCATCAGCCTCAAGCTGGCCGCCTGGACGGTAAAGCCGGTGGAACGGGCCTGGCAGCAGCAGCGTCAGTTTGTTTCTGACGCTTCCCACGAGCTGAAGACCCCCCTGACCGTCATCATGACTAACGCCGAGCTGTTGCAAAGCGGGGAAAATGACCGGGACGGTCAGGCGCAGTTTTCCGCCAATATCCTCACCATGTCCCGGCAAATGCGGGCCCTGGTGGAGCAGATGCTGGAACTGGCCCGGGCAGACAGCAACCAGAGACAGTTGGCCCTGGAGCCGGTGGACCTGAGCACACTGACAGCGGACGCTCTCCTGCCCTTTGAGCCAGTATTTTTTGAACAGGGACTGGAACTTTTCAGTCAAATTGAGGATGGCATCACCGTTCATGGAGACGCCGGTCGGCTGAAAGAGGTGCTGGAGATCCTGCTGGACAACGCCCGGAAATATACCCAGCCGCCGGGAACGGTGCGTGTCCGTCTGGAGCGGCGGGGACACCACCGCTGCCGCCTGACGGTCAGCAATCCCGGGCCGCCTCTCTCTGAAACGGAACAGAAGGATATTTTTAAGCGATTCTATCGGGCCGACCCGGCCCGGAGCCGGGACGGCAGCTTCGGTCTGGGCCTGTCCATCGCCCAGCGCATCACAGAGGAGCACCATGGACACATCTGGGCCGAGAGCGGCGACGGAGACAACCGTTTCATCGTGGAGCTTCCGATTCGGTAAAAGGCTGATCGAGAAGCATCTATCTGGGAGCGGATATTCTTTGTGGGTTTCGCAGTATAATACACCATAATATTCGGGATCTATTTGGCTATTTCCTTTGGTAGATTCGACATGATCCACCATATCTCTGGTGCTTGACCATGGCACAAGCTACAGACAGAAACATCAGGGCTCCGGCGGTGCTGTACCACCGGAGCCCTGTGCGTTTAGGGAGCCCACCGGTTTTGCCGGTGGGCTCCCTTCGTAAGTGCAGATATAAAACTGGAGTGTGTGCTGGGTGAGTGATCTTCCTAAAGAATAATGCAGTTAGACGGAATTTTTCTTTATCATTCGGAAATTAGTTGGTAAAGATGCTGGCAAGGACTTCGATGACGTAAGTTGGATAAGTTTTCCGGCGGAGAAATACTCCAGATAAAATTCGATCCGAATGGAGAAGCATCACGTTCCAGAGGATGGATTACCGCACAGTCCGCTTATTCCGAAACTGCGTTGGATGTCGGCAGAGATAAGCGGTTCATTTCCATATTCTCTTTTTCGTTTTGTTCGGCAAAGGCGGAGGCGGAGGCGGTGGAGAATATGAAGGCGGCTGGCCGGACCAACTGTATGAAGATGACGGGTAGTTCATACAAGTCTCCTTCCGTAGTTTGGTGTGGCAGCTTCATTCTGCCAGGGATTTGTATGAACTTCTTTTTATTTTCCAGAGCGTTGCACAGGATCAGGTCACTCACCAGGAGTACAGAAATGTTTTGTCGGGAGTAAGGCCGGGCGGATTGCCGGTATGCAATGTCCTGTATTATGTTCTTGTTTTGAAAGAATTTAATTAAGATTATGCAAATATTGCCCGAAAATCAACTGAAACCGATGCAGGATCATCCGTCGCTCTTTGAGATTTAATATGCGGAGCGCGCCTGAAAATTCGGAATTTTTCAATTTAAACTTGACATTTTCGACATAAAAAAGTAAGTTATATAGCAGAGGCTCTATCGACCGGAAATGCCGGACTGCCAATGTGATTTTGCAAGAAATGGGCTGCGTTCATTCGGAAAGGGGCGTGGATGAAGATGGACGGCCCCAAAAATGGAGAAGGTTGTTCATCATTTCTGAAACGAGCGCTGTGGCGTCATGCGGGGTATGGCAGTCATGTTCTAACTTGTGGCAAAGATCGAATAGATTTGGCATTGGTATTTTCAGTGTGATTTCCGTTTTTGAAGGAGCTTGTCATTGCCCAACGCTTCTGAAATGCTGCTATGATCGTAGAAGCGGAAGACGATCCATGTTTCGTATGCACGAAATGCGGAGGACAGAAAGCTGCTGACCACCATTGGATCGGCGTCTGGGAGCGGGAGTGCGGAAAATATCTGCGGAAGCCCGGTGTAAAAATCTTGAGACGTCTTTTAGTCTGGTCAGAGTCAAGCGCGCGGGTAGCTGCGGGATCCATCAGAAAAAGCCGAAGTGAGAGTGCAGTGAAAATCGCCGGAAGAGGCGGTCAGCCCTTCCGGCGGGTCTGGGAAGAGGTCCTGTTGCAGATAAAACGAGAGAAAGGGTAGGCAGATCATGAGTAGATTGGAAGTAAAGACTCCCAGCCAGGCGCAGGCTGTCGTGGAACAGCTGTACCGGAACATGGAAGGCAGAATCGCGGCCAGCCCCCCGGGCCTGTGCCCTGTGGATATGGCCCTGAATTTTCTGAACCTGTGTCAGGCTCAGACCTGCGGCAAGTGCGTGCCCTGCCGTATTGGCCTCAGCCAGATCTCCGACATGATCCGTGAGGTGCTGGACGGGGAGGCTGACATCGGCATCCTGCGCCGGATCGAAAATACCGCCCAGGTCATCGTGGACAGCGCGGACTGTGCCATCGGAATCAACGCGGCCAATCTGGTCCTGATGGGCCTGAAGGGCTTCCGGGACGATTATGAGGAACATATCCTGCATCACCGCTGCCTGGGCAGTCTGGAGAACCCCGTGCCCTGTGTCGCGTTGTGTCCCGCCGGCGTGGACATCCCCAGTTACATCTCTCTGGTGAAGGAAGGACGCTACGCGGATGCGGTTCGCCTGATCCGTAAGGACAATCCTTTCCCCACAGCCTGTTCCTATATCTGTGAGCACCCCTGTGAGGCCCGCTGCCGCCGCGGCATGGTGGATGACGCTCTGAACATCCGCGGCCTGAAGCGTTATGCCGTGGACAACGCCGGAGATGTGCCTCAGCCTCGGTGCGCTCCTTCCACTGGCAAGAAGATTGCCGTCATCGGCGGTGGCCCCGGCGGCCTGTCGGCGGCCTACTATCTGGTCCTCATGGGCCATCATGTGGCCATCTATGAAAAACGCCGGAAGCTGGGCGGTATGATGCGCTACGGTATCCCCAGCTACCGCTTCCCCAGAGAAAAGCTGGACGCCGAGATCAAGTCTATCCTGTCGTTGGGCATCGAGGTCCACACCGGCGTGAAGGTGGGGAATGAGATCTCTTTTGAGGAGCTGAAGGCAAACTATGACTGCCTGTATATCTCCATCGGCGCCCATACGGACAAAAAAGTGGGCATCGAGGGGGAGGACAGCATTGGCGTGATCTCTGCCGTTGAGATGCTGGGGAAGATCGGCGACGATGAGATGCCAGATTTCACGGGGCAGAATGTGGTGGTGGTGGGCGGCGGCAACGTCGCCATGGATGTCACTCGCAGCGCCATCCGTCTGGGCGCCAAGAAGGTCACCTGTGTCTATCGCAGACGGCAGGAGGATATGACGGCCCAGGCGGAGGAGGTGGAAGGCGCCATCGCCGAGGGCGCTGAGATTTTGCCCCTCCATGCGCCGCTGCGGATCGAAGAGGATGCCGGCCATCATGTGACCGCCCTGTGGGCACAGCCTCAGGTCATCGGTGAGCATGACAAGGCCAACCGTCCCCGGCCGAATACCGCGAGTGTGGAGCCTGTCCGTCTGCCGGCGGATACCATCATCGTAGCCATCGGTCAGGGGATTGAATCGCATGGTCTGGAAGAGGCCGGCGTGAAGCTGCAGCGCAGCGGCGCTCTGGTTGCCCGTCCGGATACCCAGCTGCCCAATATGGAGGCTGTTTTCGCGGGCGGAGACTGCGTTACCGGTCCCGCGACAGTCATCCGCGCCATTGCGGCCGGTAAGGCTGCTGCGGCCAACATCGATGAGTATCTGGGCTTCCACCATGAGATCACGGTGGATGTGGAAGTTTCCGCGCCCCTGTGTTCGGATCTGCGCCCCCGAGGCCGCGTGAATCCCAGCGAGCGTGAGGCAAGCGAGCGCAAGTGTGACTTTGATTGTATCGAGTGCGGTATGACCCATGAAGAGGCTGTACAGGAGGCGGGCCGCTGCCTGCGCTGCGATTGCTTCGGTTATGGAAGCTTCAAGGGAGGTCGAGTGGAAAAATGGTAAGGTTCAAAATCAATGACCGCGAATTAAAAGCGGCTCCGGGTACGACCATCCTGGAGGCCGCCGGGAAAGCCGGCATCCCGATTCCGCACCTGTGCTACCTGAAGGAGATCAACGAGATCGCCGCCTGCCGGATGTGTATGGTGGAGATCGAAGATATGGAGCGCCTGGCTCCCGCGTGCAATACAGAGGTCAAGGAGGGGATGGCGGTCCATACCAATACCCCTCGTGTGCGTCAGGCCCGAAAGACCAATCTGCGCCTGATCCTCAGTCAGCACAACTCCAACTGCACCGTCTGTATCCGAAGCGGCAACTGTGAGCTGCAGAAGCTGTCTCATGACCTGAACATCCACTTCCAGCCCTATCCCGTGAAGCCGGAACGCTCCAAGATCAACCTGGATACCCCCATTGTCCGTGAGGCCAGTAAGTGCGTCAAGTGTATGCGCTGTGTGCAGGTCTGCGATAAGATCCAGGGGATGAATATCTGGGATGTGGCGGGGACTGGTTCCCGTACCACAGTGGACATTAAGAACGGGCGGACGCTGAAGGACACCGATTGTACCTTCTGCGGACAGTGCGTGACCCATTGTCCTACCGGAGCGCTGACAGTCCGTGACGATACGATCCGGGTGCTGCGCGCTCTGGCGGACCCAGAGAAGATCACGGTGGTTCAGGTGGCTCCCGCCGTCCGTGTTGCCTGGGCGGAATTTATGGAGATCCCCACAAAGCTGGCGACCACGGGGCGTATGGTGGCGGCCCTGAAGACCATGGGCTTTGACTATGTGTTTGATACCAACTTTACCGCGGATCTGACCATCATGGAGGAGGGGAGCGAGTTTCTGGAGCGGTTTACCCATCGAGGCAAATACCGCTGGCCTATGTTCACCTCCTGCTGTCCAGGCTGGGTGCGGTTCCTGAAAAGTCAATTCCCGGACTATGTTCACAATCTGTCTACCGCCAAGTCTCCCCAGCAGATGTTTGGCGCCATTGCAAAGAGCTACTTCGCGGAAAAGATTGGCGTGGACCCGAAGAATATTTTTGTGGTTTCCATTATGCCCTGCTCCGCAAAAAAGGCAGAGAGCGAGCTGCCCACCATGAAGGATGCCTGTGGTGATCCCGATGTGGATGTGGTTCTGACCACCCGTGAGATGTGCCGTCTGCTGCGCAGTGACTTGATCGTCCCCAAAGATCTGGAGGAAGCCGAGTTTGACAGTCCTCTGGGCACCGGCACGGGCGCAGCTGTTGTATTCGGCGCTACCGGCGGCGTGATGGACGCGGCTCTGCGCAGCGCTTACCATCTGGTGACCGGAAAGAACCCCGATCCCGATGCCTTTGCGGAAATTCGTGGCAGTAAGCCTTGGAAAGAAGCGGTCTTCCGCATCCCCGGCGCGGGGGACGTTCGGGTGGCTGTCGTCAGCGGCCTGGGCAATACCCGGAAGCTGATGGAGGCCGTTGACAGCGGAGAAGCGGACTATGACTTTGTAGAAGTCATGGCCTGCCCCGGCGGCTGCGCCGGAGGCGGCGGTCAGCCCATCCATGAGGGCGTTGAAATGGCCGCGGCGCGAGGCAAGGAGCTGTGGAAGCTGGACGCAAAGGCAGAAGTCCGATACTCCCACGAGAACCCGGATGTCCAGAAGCTGTACCATGAGTATCTGAGACAGCCTCTGGGGGAGCGGTCCCACCACCTGCTGCACACAGACCATAAGGCGTGGTAGTATACCCGTCGGTATGCGGCAGGGGAGGGAAGCGGGCGGACTGAACGGCGGGGTCACAGTCCGTTTGCCCCTGGAACCAGCCCCTGTCAGCTTGTCAAAAAAGCCCTCCTGCAAGGAGTTCCGCCGCCCGAAGGCGGCGGA
>QFCE01002579.1_pt1:7500-25800 | contig 25800 bp, 21 predicted proteins | sample 5346091 | NCBI WGS metagenome assembly QFCE01 (sample SAMN09062252, study PRJNA434731) | Human gut metagenome, whole genome shotgun sequencing project. | isolation source: stool timepoint A chromium assembly | host: Homo sapiens | collected 2015 | reverse complement strand
TGCCCGTAGAGCCTATAAAATAAGGCTTTGCGGACATTTAAGAAGATATAAAAAGATAGTCAAAAAGACATATATAATTTATGTTAATTTTATAATACTTATCGCCACTTTTTCTTTCTTCTGTACCACACTTGCTTTATGTTTATGTCTTGCTTCGACCAACTAGCTTTCAAATGTTGTAGCGAAATCAAGCACCAGAAAAGGTAGCTAAAACTAACTTGCAATTTTAAAAAATACTGTGTAAGCTCTTTATATTACATGCCGTTCACACAGTATCATTCTTAAATCTCTATGACTTTTTCTTCCATTTTATCACCACATATGCTACAGCTATTCCAACCCATCCACCAACTGTATTTCCAAATATATCATCGAATTCTGCGATGCCTAACCCCATAATATACTGGGTTGTTTCAATTGCTGCTGATAGTAGAAATGGAATCAGCAGTACCCACTTCTTTTGTATATTTCGGTACAAGCCTGTTCCAAATGGAATAAAAAGCCATATGTTATTAATAACGCCAACTCTTATGCTCTGATCTTTAAAGAACTTATCTGCATAAGAAAACAAAACGAAATTTGTTCTTGAATCTCCAACTTCACGAAACATTAGTGTTTCATAAAAAATAAAAATTATATAAATCGTTGTTAATATAATGCTCGATTTCCTTGGTAAAATCAATGCAAGTGCACATGCTATTATTCCAAATACAATCACCATAAACGGAAAGCTGTTTAAAATATTATCTACGCAAAGCATGATGTGACCATTCTTATCAAGTAACAAGTTGATCTTACCACTGCGCCTGATTCCATATTGTCCCTTAGACAGAGCTATTGGATTACCTTTTCCATCAAAATACATATCTGTCTTAGCCATTCCATCACGGTAATAGCTACGCCTCAACATCGTATATCCTGCCTGAGTCGGTGCCGGATTTCCATCTACACCAAGATAAATAATCTGGGTGATTTGACCATTTTCATTGCGCTGATACTTCTCTCCGTATTGTCCAAGAGTAGATGTTGTTGGCTTCTTCTGTCTGTCATAATAATATTCTGCTGCTACCAGATCAGATGAATCTCTGTCGTACATTTTTATAGCATATCCAGATGCACAATATACAATCTGACCATTTCTGTCCAAATAGACTTCCTGAATGTTCTGACCATCGGAATTATAACCCCTATAAAGGCCATAATAGCCATTGCAGGAAGCTGGCTGCATCTTGGAATCGTAATAATACTCATCTACCGCCTTACCGGCATCATTCAATGTGCGTACGATTATCGAATATCCAGTTGTCAGTGTTATCGGGTGAACTCCGTCAGCATTAAGATATGTGATTTTAACCATATTATCCTCATACTCATACGCAATTCCATAATATTCATTATACCTTTTGACTGGATTTTCATCTGCATCAAAGTAAAGTTCTTTTATGATTTTTCCGTCAGTATTCCTCGTTCTCTGCACCGTAGCATAGCCCATATCAACATCGCCATTGCAAGGAAATATACAAATCCATGTTTTCCATAGGAATCAGCGTTGTAAGAAACCTGCCCATTTCCAACAGTCATAAAAGTCCCCACTACAATGCCAGAAGTAAGAACACAGAGCGACACGTGAAAACTCTATAGCCATGGATAAACCACCGTTGCATTTCTCAGTGTGTGTCCCAGCACAATTGCGAACATCGCAAATGCTCGCAACATATCAATCCAACCAATTCGCTCCGCCTGATTCATCTCATTCTCCCTTTACCGCATCCATAATGACACTATAAATATCGGTCATCTCATAGTTTCTCTTTTTCAGTTCAAAATTGTTTGCAAAGATGATAGCCGTTCTCCAGCGATGCCCGCCAGGAGACATCATGTACATAAAGCCGCCCTTTTCAAACACATTCTTGCCTAGTTCCCACTCACCGCCCCAGCGCTCATCCATCTGGTAGATAATTTCCGGATACTTGTTCAGGTACTGTCCATGATAGAAAGTATTGGTACGAACAATCCACTCGAAGAGGTTCTTATCTTCGCCCTCAATCTTGATCGGCTTCAAATATTCAACGATTTCATCTGCCAATTTGTCTTTGTCAGCAACGTTGTCATTGATACGAATTCCGCCATAGCTGTAGTTCTTCAACGCCGAGAGATCGCTAAGATATGCCTGTGTCTTATCCCAGTCAAAGTCCGCACTAGATGCAAACAAACTCTTCCACACAGGGAATTTTTTTGCTAGTTTCATCGCCCACTTCGGCAGACCAATAGCCTTCACAACACTTAATGCAGTCTTCTTGATGACCTTCTTAATCTTTTTCTTCGTAGAAGGCTTGGATCCATCTCCGCCGCCCTTAGGTGTTAAATAACCACCACGACGAAGCAGCTCATTGATCCTCACAGTATAGACCGGACGTGCACCATGACCGTGATCACTAATAATTAAAAGCGGCGTATCCGGTTGTTTCTGCATTACTTCTCCAACATATTCATCCATGGCGATATACATATCCCGAATCACATTCTCATGCTCATTGGAACCAGGATACTCCGGATGGTTCGGATCACAGTGCCGCCAAAAGTCATGCTGAATACCATCGGTTGTGGAGAAGTACGAGAACAGGACGTCCACATCCTCGTTCTCAATTGCAAGCCGAGTCAACCTGATTTCTTCATTGACCTTAGCAAAGAACTCATCACGCAGTGCCGGAAGATCCTTCTCAGAGGTAAATTTTCCATCTGTACCCAGAATATCAAACCGCGGATTATAGATACTCTCCTTGCTCCGCGGATAGACACGAATCTTTCCCTCGTAAGGACGAGTAATCATCAGACCGTTGATTTCCCAGCCTTCCTTGATATTCATTGGCAGAATCACCGCACAAGAAAGACCCTGCTCGTTGAGTACATCCCAGAAAGCTTTACCTTTAAAGGCACTGTCATCAAATACCAACGGCTTATATGTATTCTCTTTTGCACCAACATTGACAAAGTTGATGATACCATGCTCAGACGGATCATGGCCGGTATAAATCGTGGACCATGCCGGAGTTGTATCCGCCGGAAAAACTGAGCGCAAGTGAGGGTAATTATTCTTCTGCATCAAGCCATACAGATTGGGAAGTTTATCCTTGTATCGAACAATCACATCCCAGTCCATGCCGTCAATGCCAAGTATTATCAGTTTTCGTACCATTTTCTACTCCTATCTAATCACTTTTTAAGCGGATGCAGTACTTCATCAATGGCTGCCATGACTTCGTACAGCATCTTCTGTTTATCTTGATCACCAGCGTTCACTGTTGCATTGTACATTTCTGCAACCTTTTCATAACGAGGTTTACGGATTTCCAAATACAACGGATCCGGAATGTCGTCCTTACGAGAGCAGCAAACTTCTACAGGAGTCTTGATATAAATGATTTTGTCAGGGCGAGGTGCGTTTTTCCATTTGCCATTCATAGTTTCTTCCATGTACTCTTCGCCCAAATCCAAGTTTGCCGCATAAGTCACGACATTATCATAGATGTAACGATCCACCAGCAAAGTAGTGCCGAAGAATCGCTTCAGGCGAATTTTGAAGAAAATCTGCAATTTGAACTCAATGGTCGTTAAGAAAGAGAAAATCTTGTAGGCACCACCCTTGTTCGCATTCTTACGCAGGCTCTCCAAGTATGCCTTGTAGTCACCAGAAAAGGGGTCACTATCCTTCTTCATTAAAATCTTTTTCCCAAGTTTAATAACTCCACGTAGGAAAACAATAACATAAGCGGCTCGAACAATTTCAACCTTGTAGCCACGCTTTTTCAACTGTTCGTAGGCATAGTCAATACTTGTTGATTTGCCGGAACCATCCAATCCCATAAAGCTAATCATTGCTGGTTTCATGAATTTTCCTCCCGAACCATCCTTATCACACTCTGCGACACTTCATACCAAGAGCCTGTTTTTTCAAGCAGAGAATGGTCGCTCTTCTTCTTAATTACTTCAGGTAAAACTTTATCCAGTTGCTCCGCATTGTCAACCAAGGTAATTGCACCTTCAGATCCTGTGATTTCATTCAGATTTTCAAAGCTCTTATATCCGATTACAGGGACACCACAGGACAGTGCCTCCATTACAGAAAGTGGAATGCTAATTACAAACTCCGCAGACCTTGTTGGAAACAAATACGCATCTGCAGTCACACTCGCTGCTGTATCAATATTCGACTTCATATCCCGGATACCGAATACCATATCCAGGTAAGCCTGGTAAATGTCTTTGTTATCAAAGTTAAAGCTTTGTAGCAGATGCCGGTTGTCATACAGGTATGCTGCAAAAATCTGGTAGTGCAAGATCTTGTCCGGCATGTAGATGATGACTTCTTTGTTCTGATCAAAGAAATCCCGGTCCATATATTGATGCAGACCGTCGAACATGGAGCCATTTGCCATGCCGTGTCCGTAGATCACGGTGTTCGGATCTTCGAAGGTCTTCGTATTGTAATCCTCGGTAAAGATTGCTCCGGCTTTGTTCTCGTCATGTTCCACACTATGGTTCAGATAATAGCTGTTATCTGTCCCGCTCTGTACGATTGGATAGTCGATGACGGTTCCCGGTACTTTAATCCATGCATATATATCTGGATTCATGTTCTGTAATGTCTGGAAGTCGATTGGTATCTCAACGGTACTTTTTTGTGTCTCTTCTGGTTTTTTTGGTTCTTCTGTCACGACTTTTTCTTTTATTTTTTCATATTCCTGCCCTGCATGGGCATCCTGATAATATTGGTAATATGCAATTCCTCCGCAGATCAGTCCGGCTGCTGCCAGTATCCCTGCTACGACGTATCGTTTCTTCATGATTCTATAGCCCCTTACGTCTTATTGCTCATTTGTTTGTTTTTTCATCTATTTTATTTCTTGATAGAACGTCTCCATAATCTTTGCATACAGAGCATCGTCATCTACGTGGTATTCATCGTAGGAAAGACCTTGTGTTCCTTCTCCCGGAACAGTCCATTCTGTATAGCCGTCTCCTTCGTCTGCTGTCTGGAACAACTTCATCAGACGGTCTTCGCTGATATTTGTGACGGTATATGGTTTGATTGCCACGAACAAATCTGCTGCAAATTTTGCATTTTGCTCATAGCATTCTTTTGCCTTTTTTGAAAACGCATCTAAGAATGCTTTCTGACGTTCCATCCGGTAGATGGCGCTCTGGCTTTCATCTACATCTCTGCTTCTTAAGAAAACTTCTGTATTTTCTTCGGTCAGTGTTACTTCTGCACCTTCGGCAAATTCCGGATATTTATACTCCAGACTGTTATTTGGCACAGTCACTGTCAGACCTCCTACGCTTTTTGAAAGCTCTGGAATCCCGTCTAAGTTCATAGCAAGATAACCCTGAATCGGAAGTCCATAGAAGAGATTGGACACTGCTTCCTGTGTGAGTTTGCAGCTCTCGGCACCGCCGTCTCCATATCCATAGGAGAGGCTGATGTGGTCTTTGGATTTTCCAAGGCTTTTTCCTTCCAGGTCAAAGCTTTCCACATCTGTCATCGTATCTCTTGGAATCGAAATCAGCGTCATTTCCTTTGTCTTGCGGTTCAGTGACAACAGGAATATGGCATCTGCCTGTCCTGCATCGGCTTTTCCAACTCTTGTCTCTGCCGGTGTACGCTTGTCTACTCCAAGTAATAAGTAGTTACTGAGATTTTGATTGTATTTGTAAGTCTTTCCCTGCCAGGTGACGGTGTTGGAATCATCTGCTTCCGCGGTTGCTTTCGCACTTGCCGCTTCTGCTGCTTTCTTTTTTTGGATACCTGCATATCCCAGACCTGCCACTGCAAGTACAGCTACGCCTGCGATAATAACTGCTGCGAATCTTCCGTGGCGTTTTCCTGATGATTCTCGCCTTTCTAGTTCCCGTCTGTCTGATTCTCGCCTGCCTGATTCTCGTCTGTCTGGTTCTCGTCTGTCTGTTCTTCGCTGTTCTGATTCTCGTCTGTCTGACTGGCGTTGTTCTGATCTTCGCTGTTCTGATCCTCTGTCCATGTCTGATCTGATTTCTCCTTCTGAATCTCTTCCTGCGCCGCTTTCTTTAACTCACTGCTATTTGCAGCTTCTTTCTTATGATTGAAAAATAAAAGCGAACCTAATATCAGGAATAATACGATACATGCAATCAACAGCAGAGTATTCTGAACCTTCGGGTTCGTCTTTCTTTTCTTCATACTGTTCTTTACATTCCTTTCCTACGCATTTTCATGATTCTGGCCATAGCCATAACCATACTTACTTCCATAACTGTAATAGGAATAATATTTTTCTTTTCTTGCATCAACCTTATTCAGCACAGCTCCAAGCATATGTGTTCCACTCTTTTCCAACTGCTTGATTGCTTTCTGCGCTGCACGGTATCCTACAAATCCACTCTCGATCAGCAGAATTGCTCCATCACACACCTTGCCAACAATAGCAGCATCCACCACATTTGCCATAGGAGGTGTATCAATCAGGACGTAATCATATCTCTGTTTCAATTCGATCATCAACTTCGCAAATACTTTGCCATTCAGAAGTTCTGATGGATTCGGAGCCATCGGTCCTGCAAAGATCACGTCCATATTTTCATAATTTGTTCCATATAAAATATCGCGCACCGGTGCCTGTCCGCTTAAGTACTGGGACAGTCCCTTCACGTCACTATCCACGAGATATCTCTGCACAAGGACAGATTTTCGGATATCCGCATCCAGAAGCACCGTCTTCTTACCGGCCATACCCATTTCCTTTGCGAGCTGGAAGACAACATCACTCTTTCCCTCATTCGGGAAACAGCTTGTCACAAGAATCGTCTTAATATCCGCTCCTGCAAACTGGATATTTGTTCTCAGCGTCTTTAACGCCTCCTCGTAAAAGTAATTTGATTTACGAGGATCCGTCAGCTCCACCCGAAGCTTAGATGCCTTACTGTCACGGCGGGACATTGCCGCTTTTGCCTGCGCATTTGTATATGTAGTTCTAGCTTGCTTTTCGTTTTCCTGCATCATTTCTCTTTGACTTCTTCTTTCCTGATCCATTAATATAATCCTTTCTGTCTGGAATTACACTCAGTGTAGATAATCCCAGATATTTTTCTATATCTTCTTCAGACTTAATCGTATCATCCATGATCGTGCGGATAACAATCACACCTGCGCACAGGATCATACCTGCCAGCACACCCATCACTGCCATCTTCGCCACGCCTGTATTCGATCTGGAAGTCGGAACCTCACCTTTTTCAATGATCTTAGGCGGTGTAACCTCCATCTTGTCTCCGATATACTCAGAAGCAACCTCTGACAGCTTGTCTACAATCTCCTTCGCCTGCTTGGCATCAGAATACTCCACAGACAACTGCAGAATACGCGTATCGTCCTGGTTCGTAACTGTGATCATATTCTTCAGCTGCTTATAGTCCATGTCCAGATCTAACTGGTCGATAACATCCGTAAGCACCGGACGGCTTGTAATCAAGATGGAATAGTCCTTGGTAAGCTGTGAACCCATCTGCAGATCCGCCAGAGAACTAAGCGTCGTCTCCTTAGTCAGTACAAGCATCATGGACGAAGACGTGTACAGCGGCTTCACTAAGAATCCGGCATATGCACACGCAATACAGCCGAACAGCAGTCCCACTCCCAGGATCGCCAGTATCTTCGACTTGAGCACATAAAAGAGCTCCAGTAAGTCAATTTCCATCTCATCATTGTCGTAATTCTTTCCCATTAATCTGATTTCCTTTCTTGGGGGACGGTTGGGGACGGGGGTTTTTTAAAAACAATGTCATTAAGTTAAGGATAAAATTGTAATTATTGAGGCTTTGACACTTCTTTTTTATGGATTGTCAAGGCTTCTTGTTTTTCAAGGATACTACAAGTAAGCAGCGAAAAATCCCTGCTTTCTCATGATTCCTATTTTCATTTTTACAATCTTATGCTATCCTACTATTGAATGCTATTGCTGACTTTTTAACCGTATCTCGTGGAAAAGTCCGGTTATCCCTTATGGGGACAAGATAGTTCAGCAACATTTTTTCAACCTCTGGTGCTGCTAAAGTCTGGGAGCACCAGAATTCTCTACAAATACACATTGCCATTTTTATATTCAATTTATATTCATATTTCCAGTATTCCTGCTGTTTTACCGCAATTCCACCAACTATAGTTTTACAAAAATTGAACATAATTAGCTTTCCATACAATTCTTGTATGATTAATTCTGAGTTCTTAGAATGAACAGATGCAGCGCCAAGCGCATATTTTAACTGGTCAAATGCAGTTTCAATTCCCCAGCGCATATGATATAACCGTTTTAAATCATCTGCCGAAAATTCCTCTTTAGAAAGATTTGTAAACAGTACTTCAGTTGTGGTTTCAGAGAGTTTTATTTTTACAATTCTAAGATTTAATCGATATTCCTCACAATCGTCTGTGAAAAAATCAAATGTTGCATCACTGCGAATTCGTTTATATTTTCGTGGGTTTGTTTTTACTTTTTTGCTATGTTTTTTACAGATATAAAGTTCTTTTTCGATATCGTATTCTTCTGTATCAGGAAGATTCAGACTAGAACAGATACCTGTACCTGATTCTCTTCCCCGAACCACGTATTTATCCCCTTTTTGTTCTATATGGGCGAAAGTATTATAACTTTCGTATCCCCGATCAGCCATAAAAATAGCAGGAAACGCAGAAGACCGGCGGTCTACCATTTGAGCCAGGGCTTTATGCTCATTATATTCACAGATTGGCTGAAAAACGACATCTTCAAAAATACCACTCTGAAGATGGTACATAGCATTTAAATGTATCACATTTCTTCCCTTTGAGATATTGGGTATCTTACGCCAGCATAGTGGTTCTTTTAGATTTTCCGGGACAGAAAACTGGGAACCATCTATTGCCAGAAGTTGGTAACCCTGGAAAAGCGCACCTTTTTTACAAGTCTCTGTAAACGAATGGAACAAGGCCGGCATTGCAGAATCTGAAAGTTTTTGCCGAGCCTGAATCATAGCGGAACTATGCGGAATACCCGAATAGTCTGTTGAAAAGAAGAGTGGTTTCTTTGAAAAGTGGCGGAATAATTCCTGATCCATACATTGTCCTTGCAGAGGGAGAAGGAATCGAATCACCTCTTCAAATGGAAGTTTACGATTCCTAGAAAAGTCTTTTCCCGGACGCTTTACGTGTGATGAAAAATCTCTGCATAATATTTTTATAGCAGACTCCAGTTTTTGCTTTACAATAAAAGAAATATTTGCCATTTGAACCTCCTAAAAAAGAATATATTCAAATGGCTTCGCCACACTTTTGTGAAGTTTTGTCAAGCTTTTATGTGAAAAAAGTAGTGCAAAAAGTAAAAAACTACTTTTTACACTACTAAAATCCTTAACTTAATGACATTGTTTTTGAAAAAACCCCGTCCCCAAACAGACTTCTACCTGTCCCTTTTGAATTGTGTGTATTTTTACTTTTCTTTTTTATGGGGGTTTCCGGATTTTCTAACCTGTCCCTTTTTGGAATTGTGGAATGTTTTTGTACAATTTGTTTTTTTACGCACTTTTTACATACGAAGAAAGCGTCAATTCTTTCTGAACTGGCGCTTTTCTACCTATATACATTCTCTCGCTTCGTTTTCTTCTTCCAGCAGGTTCTCCATGCTTTTCAGGCTGATGTACAGGGTTGATGTGTTATGAAGTAGTGCTGATACGGTTGGCTGGAGGATTCCGGTGACGCCGAGTATGATGAGGGCGGTGTTGAATCCTACGATGTTGCGGTAATTTTTGTGAATTCGTTTCATTAATTTATTACTGATCATCTTCAGTGTTACGATCTCGCTCAAGTCGTCGCCGCTCATGGTCACGTCTGCGATTTCGCGGGCGATCTCTGCGCCGTCGCTGATTGCGATTCCGATGTCTGCTGCGGATAGTGCCGGTGAATCGTTGATTCCATCTCCGATCATGATGACTTTTCGTCCGGCGGCTTTTTCCTGCTCTACGAAGTTTGCCTTGTCTTCCGGCAATACTTCCGAGTAATATACGTCCACGCCTACTCGTTTGGCGATTGCTTTTGCGGTGCGGTCGCTGTCTCCGGTCATCATGACTACTTTGCTGATGCCTGCTGCCTTCAGATTTTTGATGATCTGTGGTGCTTCTTCTCTCAGCGGGTCTTCGATGCAGATGACTGCTGCCAGTTTTCCTTCGATTGCCATGTACAAATGTGAGTATTCGGATGGCAGTTCTTGGAATTTTTCTTCCATTCCTTCTGGAATCTGGCTCTCTTCATCTTCGAATACGAAATGATAGCTTCCAACAACGACTTTTTGGTCATTGATTTTGGAGGAAATGCCGTGTGCCACGATGTACTCTACTTTTGAGTGGAACTCTTCATGGATAAGCCCTTTGTCCTGAGCTGCATTTACAACTGCTTTTGCCATGGAGTGTGGAAAATGTTCTTCCAGGCAGGCGCCGATTCTCAGTAATTCGTCTGGTGTCTTATCGCAGAATGGTACGACATCTACAACTGTCGGCTGAGCTTTTGTCAGTGTTCCTGTCTTGTCAAATACGATGGTGTCTGCTTCTGCCATTGCTTCCAGATATTTTCCGCCTTTGACTGTGACGTTGTAGCTGCTTGCCTCGCGGATTGCAGACAATACAGAAATCGGCATGGCCAGTTTCAGTGCGCATGAAAAATCTACCATCAATACAGCCAGTGCTTTTGTTACATTTCTTGTAAGAAGATAGGTAAGACCTGTTCCTGCCAATGTGTATGGAACGAGTTTATCCGCCAAATGTTCTGCCTTGCTTTCCAGTCCGGATTTGAGTTTCTCGGATTCTTCGATCATCGTCACGATCTTCTCAAATTTACTTGATCCATTTGCCTCCCTTACACGTATAGTAAGCTCGCCTTCTTCTACAACCGTTCCGGCATACACTTCTCCATTTTCTATCTTGCGTACTGCCACGGACTCTCCAGTCAAAGACGCCTGGTTGACCATTGCCTCGCCTTCCACAACTGTTCCGTCAAATGGAATTACATTTCCCATGTGGATGCGTACCCGGTCACCGCTCTTTACTGATGAAAATGGTACTAATACTTCCTGACCGTCGCTGACAAGCCATACTTTGCTGATGTTCAGTGACATGCTTCTTGCCAGGTCACCAACGGATTTCTTGTGTGTCCACTCTTCCAGGATTTCGCCGATTCCAAGCAGGAACATGACGGATCCTGCAGTTGCGATATCTCCGCGGAACATAGATACTCCGATTGCGGTCGCATCCAGTACCGGAACTTCAATCTTGCCTTTTGCCAGTGTACGCACACCCATCCAAAGATATTTCACAGATTTTACTGCTGTGATACATGCTCTGACCGAATATGGCAAAAATAATTTATTTCCATAATGATAGATTACAGTTTCAACTAACTTATCCCAATATTCCTGATTCAGTTCGCGTCCGGAATTCTGTGCATAATTTTCCGGAATGTCAACTTCCTCATAATGGAATGTTTGAAGCAGTTTGATTACTTTCTCTCTGTCGCCTTTGTAACAGATTGTAAAGTCTCCCGTGCGGTTCTGTACTTTTGCAGATGTAATCATATCCTGGGATTCCAGATAATATTGCATCCGGTCTGCCTGCTCAAATGTCATTCTGTACTGTACAGCATGGGCACGGATCCTGCCTTTAATCTCATGCTTGATTACAAATTTCATGTATATTTTCCTTCTTTCCCTGCTTTCTTCCTTCCCTGCTTACCTCGCAGTGATTCGCTCGCAGTGGTTCGCTTGCTGTTGATTCTCTTGCTGTGGTTCGCTTGCTGTTGATTCTCTTACAACTTGTCAAGACACCTGCAGTCTTAACCACAGGTGTCCTGATTTTTCCTTACATTTTTATAATTATCACAATAATTTTTATGCTAGTTCTCCTTGAACTACTCGGCTGTCTGACTTACCTGTCTGACTTTGCTGTCTGACTTACCTGTCTGACTTAGCTGTCTTATCTGCGTTCTTACTCTGCTGTCTCTTCAGCAAAATCTGTCTCTTCAGCTTCTGCTGCTTCCTCTGCTTCTTCGGCCTCTTCTGCTGCTACTGCCTCTGCGTACTCCTGCTCTTCTTTTGCTGCTCTGTCTTCGTTGATCTGCTGTGCTTCTGCATATACGTCCTCTGCATTTTCCTGAATTGTAGCTGCTGTCTTAAGCACACACTCTTTTGCTCTTAAAACTGCTGCTGTACAGTTTGTGTATAATTTTTTAGCGTCCTTGCTGGACAGAACTTTGATTCCTGCAGTTCCGAATAATACTCCTGCTGCAAAGATTCCTGTCTTCTTTCCATCTACTTTTTTTAAGCCTTTTAAAATGTTTGACATCTTTTGTCTCCTGCCTTTCTTTCTACTTCTAGGTTCTTATATGATGTTAGTATATGTGATATGTACTTTTTGGTTCAGTACTATATCATCACTTTGAATTCACTAAATTGTAACGCATTTGTTTTTTCATTTCCACTTCTTTTTCCTTATTGATAATTATTACTCACTTGAGCCGGCTTATTGATTTTTGTTCTCATTATAACTGAAATTGAATATCATTACGCACGAATTATCTGTCTTTTTCTTCCTCATCCATATCCATTTCATCTATATACATTCTAAGTCCTACTGTGCTTGTGACCGGCAGGGAAAATATAATTGTTTTTTCTTTGCTGGCAAGTCCTGTCTGCTCCATCATGGCTTTCATGATTGCATTTTTCTGTTTCTTTCTTGTGACGATCAATATGATTTCTTTTTCTGCCGCCAGTGATACGCCAAGAAATTTTTCTGCTGTTTCCATGCCGGTTCCTTTCGCATGGATCACGGTTCCGCCTCCGGCTCCTACACTTCTCGCCACGTCCATCACGGTGTCGATGCACCCCTGATTGGCAATTGCTACTAATAATTCATATTCTGTTTCTTTCAAAGTGGACTCCTCCTCCCGTTCAAATTTCTCGCTCTGTATCAGGAAATGTAATGTTTTTTCTCCGCCGATGCTGCTGAGTGGCACGATAAATGCAATTCCGGTTCCCGGCACGTCGATCTGCATCTTTACAATCATTTCCCGCCTTAGTTTCTTCCACGTTTCTTCTGTTACCACCGATAGAATTACGACCTTTTCTGATTCTTCCAATCCGAAATAGTCCAACATCTCACTATTTGCGGTTCCACGTCCCAATGTTGTAAAGAAAACCATATGCTCATTTTTCTTATAAAATTCTTCAAATTTCTTCTTTCGGTTCCTGTCTGTAATCGTCACCATCATATATAATCTACTCATAAATTATCTCCGAACTTTCTAATTTTCTTAAACATTTTCCATCTTCACTAATATGCGCCTTGTAAAAATCTCTATCCCTGTTTACAACTCGACTGTTTACAACTCAATGATTTCTTGATTGTCTACATTGTCTAGATTTTCTATGCATACTTTTATACTTGTGTAATCTTTTGCTGCCTGTTTTTCTTTCATCTGTTCCTGAATCTGATAGATCAGTCCAAGGATTTGAATTGTTATAAGCGGCGTCATTGCTACCATAGCTACCACTCCAAACGCATCTGTCACAACATTTCCACCTAGCGCCTCGCATGCTCCCATTGAAAATGGCAGTAAAAATGTTGCTGTCATCGGTCCGGATGCTACGCCTCCTGAGTCAAATGCGATTGCTGTGAATATTTTGGGCACGAAAAATGTTAATCCTAGGGCTACTGCGTATCCTGGGAGCAGAAACCACAAAATCGAAATACCTGTAAGCACCCGCACCATTGCCAGTCCCAGAGAGAGTGCGACTCCGATGGACAGACTCATTCCCATTGCTTTTGCGGAAATGGCTCCGGAAGTCAGTTCTTCTACCTGTTCCGTTAATACATATACTGCCGGTTCCGCTTTTACGATAAAGTAACCGATCAGCATACCGATTGGCACGATGATCCATGGATAGGAAAGCCCCGCAATCACTTGCCCCAGATAATTACCTGCCGGCATAAATCCCACATTTACCCCTGTCAGGAAAAGTACAAGACCTATGTATGTATAAATGATTCCTATAATAATTTTTACCATTGTCTTTTTGTGAAGATGTAATGATACAATCTGAAAAATGAAGAAAAATAAAATAATTGGCAGTAAAGAGATCAGCATTTCTTTCATATAATAAGGAAGCCCTTCTTGAAAAAGCTGCCACATTTCTACTGAATTATCGGTCTTCACAATCATTGTCTGTTCGTATCCACTTCCCCCTGGGTGGTAAAGTAAGCCAAGCAGCAATACTGCCAGAATTGGTCCGACTGAACACAATGCAACCAGACCAAAGCTATCATTTTCCGCGTGTTTATCACTTCGAACTGCTGAAAATCCGATTCCTAACGCCATAATAAATGGTACTGTCATAGGTCCTGTTGTTACTCCGCCTGAATCAAATGCCACTGTCAGAAAATCTTGTGGAACAATGCTTGCCAAAATGAATATGATCGGGTACAAAATTAAAAGCATATGTGCCAGTGGAATTCCAAATAACATTCGAAGTACTGCGGCTACAAGAAATATTCCAACTCCTGTTGCTACTGCAATAATCAGCGTGTAATTGGGAATGGATGGAACTTGTTCAGCCAATACTTGAAGATCCGGTTCTGATATGGTGATGATAAAGCCAAGGATAAAACACAGCACTATCACTACACTTATCTTTCTTGTATTGGTCAGTTTCGTTCCTATTCGTTCTCCCATAGGAGTCATCGCCATCTCCGCACCAAGTGTAAAGAACATCATTCCGATGATCAGGAGAACCGCACCAACAACAAAAGTCATCAGGACGCTGTTTGGAATGGGCGCAATGCTAAAGCATAACACCAGCACAATGCCTATGATCGGCAACACAGCTCCTAATGACTCTTTTAGTTTTTCCAGTAAATTTTTTTGATATAATTGTAATCCCATAAACGCCTTTCTTCTATATTTAATATGTATTATTTAATATGTATCCTTTAATAAAGTACCTTTTCGAACACTATTTTAATGAACTTGGGACTCGCTTAACGACCTTGGGACTCGCCCCAGCATCTTTTAATTATTTTAACATAAATGTAGTTGTTTTTTGAAGTTTTAAAGGCGTTAATATTATGCTAAGTTTTTAACAACTTGACGTAGAGTTTTGTATAATAGGAAATGCAATCCCGATTATACAAAAAAACCTGTAAGTATTATACTTACAGGTTTTAGCTCCCCGAGTAGGGTTCGAACCTACGACCCTTCGGTTAACAGCCGAATGCTCTACCACTGAGCTATCGAGGAATATTAGGTACATGTACCTTCAAAATCGCATATAAGAAACTTTTTAACATCTTATCTATCCACCTTACTTGGTTATGCCCTCGACCTATTAGTAACAGTCAGCTCCATGTGTTACCACACTTCCACCTCTGTCCTATCTACCTCGTCGTCTTCAAGGGGTCTTACAACTTTCGTTGGGATATCTCATCTTGAGGGGGGCTTCACGCTTAGATGCCTTCAGCGTTTATCCCGTCCCGGCTTGGCTACTCTGCTATGCTCCTGGCGGAACAACAGATCAACCAGCGGCCAGTCCATCCCGGTCCTCTCGTACTAAGGACAGCTCCTCTCAAATATCCTACGCCCACGCCGGATAGGGACCGAACTGTCTCACGACGTTCTGAACCCAGCTCGCGTACCGCTTTAATGGGCGAACAGCCCAACCCTTGGGACCTACTTCAGCCCCAGGATGCGATGAGCCGACATCGAGGTGCCAAACCACTCCGTCGATGTGAACTCTTGGGAGTGATAAGCCTGTTATCCCCAGGGTAGCTTTTATCCGTTGAGCGATGGCAATCCCACTTTATACCACCGGATCACTAAGTCCTACTTTCGTACCTGCTCCACCCGTCGGTGTCGCAGTCAAGCTCCCTTCTGCCTTTGCACTCTTCGAATGGTTTCCGACCATTCTGAGGGAACCTTTGAGCGCCTCCGATACCCTTTCGGAGGCGACCGCCCCAGTCAAACTCCCCACCTGACATTGTCCCCCGACCTGATTAAGGCCGCTGGTTAGAAACCCAGTACTGCAAGGGTGGTATCCCAACAGCAGCTCCACGGCAACTGGCGTCACCGCTTCAAAGCCTCCCACCTATCCTGTACATGCAATACCGAATCCCAGTATCAAGCTGGAGTAAAGCTCCATGGGGTCTTTCCGTCCTGGCGCAGGTAACCAGCATCTTCACTGGTATTTCAATTTCACCGGGTGCATTGTTGAGACAGTGCCCAAATCATTACGCCTTTCGTGCGGGTCGGAACTTACCCGACAAGGAATTTCGCTACCTTAGGACCGTTATAGTTACGGCCGCCGTTTACTGGGGCTTAAGTTCAAAGCTTCGCTTGCGCTAACCTCTCCCCTTAACCTTCCAGCACCGGGCAGGCGTCAGCCCATATACTTCACCTTTCGGTTTTGCATAGACCTGTGTTTTTGCTAAACAGTTGCTTGGGCCAATTCTCTGCGGCCACCTCTCAGTGGCACTCCTTCTCCCGAAGTTACGGAGTCATTTTGCCGAGTTCCTTAACAATGCTTCTCCCGTCGGCCTTAGGATTCTCTCCTCATCCACCTGTGTCGGTTTACGGTACGGGCGCGATACAAACAATAGCGGCTTTTCTTGACGCATGGCTCACACTCTTCCCTACTCTTAATTCGGTACGCATCACATCTTCGGATTGCCGTACGGATTTGCCGGTACGACTCCTACCTTGCTTGCGCCGGGCTTTCCATTCCCGGCTTGTGCTCTCCACACGTGTCCCCACAGTTCTGTTATATCGCGGTACAGGAATTTCAACCTGTTGTCCATCGGTTACGTCTTTCGACCTGGCCTTAGGCCCCGACTTACCCAGAGCAGATCAGCTTTACTCTGGAAACCTTAGATATTCGGCCGGAAGGATTCTCACCTTCCTCTCGCTACTCATTCCGGCATTCTCTCTTCTATACAGTCCACAGCTCCTTATCGGTACTGCTTCTTCCCGTATACAATGCTCCTCTACCAATGTACAAGTACATTCCTGAGCTTCGGTAGTGTGTTTCAGCCCCGGACATTTTCGGCGCAGGACCTCTCGACTAGTGAGCTATTACGCACTCTTTGAATGTATGGCTGCTTCTGAGCCAACATCCTAGTTGTCTTCGAAATCCCACATCCTTTTCCACTTAACACACATTTTGGGACCTTAGCTGCAGGTCTGGGCTCTTTCCCTTTTGACTACCCAACTTATCTCGTGCAGTCTGACTCCCATACACCATCTACGCGGCATTCGGAGTTTGATATCTCTTCGGTAAGCTTTGACGCCCCCTAGGAATTCAGTGCTCTACCTCCGCAAGACTTGTATGAGGCTAGCCCTAAAGCTATTTCGAGGAGAACCAGCTATCTCCGGGTTCGATTGGAATTTCTCCCCTATCCACACCTCATCCCCACCCTTTTCAACGGATGTGGGTTCGGACCTCCATTGCCTTTTACGGCAACTTCATCCTGGACATGGATAGGTCACCCGGTTTCGGGTCTACTCCGACTGACTCTTCGCCCTATTCAGACTTGGTTTCCCTTCGGCTCCATCCCTTAAGGACTTAACCTCGCCAGCCAGCGTAACTCGCCGGACCGTTCTACAAAAAGTACGCGGTTCCACATTTAAAGTGGTTCCACAGCTTGTAAACATATGGTTTCAGGTTCTTTTTCACTCCCCTCCCGGGGTCCTTTTCACCTTTCCTTCACAGTACTATGCGCTATCGGTCACTAAGGAGTATTTAGCCTTACGGGGTGGTCCCCGCGTATTCAGTCAAGGTTCCACGTGTCTCGACCTACTCTGGATACCGCCATGCCAATCGACCTTTCACTTACGGGGCTTTCACCCTCTCTGGCCGGCCTTCCCAGGCCGTTCTGTTAAGTCTTTTGAATCAATTCCGCGGTCCGAACCCCGGAGTGCACGCACTCCGGTTTGGGCTCTTCCGGTTTCGCTCGCCGCTACTTCCAGAATCACATGTTGTTTTCTCTTCCTCCGGCTACTTAGATGTTTCAGTTCACCGGGTTCCCCTCCTAACGTTATGTATTGGCGTTAGGATACCTGAGGTTTGCTCAGGTGGGTTTCCCCATTCAGAGATCTCCGGATCATAGGATATTTGCTCCTCCCCGAAGCTTTTCGCAGCTTATCACGTCTTTCATCGGCTCTTAGTGCCAAGGCATCCACCATACGCTCTTATTAGCATA
>QFCE01002579.1_pt1:0-5000 | contig 25800 bp, 21 predicted proteins | sample 5346091 | NCBI WGS metagenome assembly QFCE01 (sample SAMN09062252, study PRJNA434731) | Human gut metagenome, whole genome shotgun sequencing project. | isolation source: stool timepoint A chromium assembly | host: Homo sapiens | collected 2015 | reverse complement strand
GTTCTGAATTTTCTCTTAAAGAATCTTCAGGGTTGTTGTCTATTATTTAATTATCAAGGTTCTTTTTTCTTTGTTGTCGTCTCAGCGACAGCTTATTTATATTATCATATTCGCAATCGCTTGTCAACAACTTTTTTAAATTTATTTTTCGCTTTCTTTACATTAGACATCTCTGTCTTGTAAATTAGCTTTATTAGAATATCACGTTCATCGACATTTGTCAACAACTTTTTTATTCTATTTTCATCTTCTATTTTCATCTTCTATCTTGTAATAAGATATCGGATTAACGGAGAAAGAGGGATTTGAACCCTCGCGCCGCTATTAACGACCTACTCCCTTTCCAGGGGAGCCCCTTCGGCCAGCTTGGGTATTTCTCCAAATTGACTTCTCAAAAATTCATTTTTAAATTCGATTTAAAAATTTACTTTCAATTTCTTTAAAATTTACTTTCAAATCAGTCCGTTGATTACTATACAATATCTCGTCACATTTGTCTAGTCCTTTTTTTAATTTTTTTGTAACTTTTTGTATGCACTCCGCTGAACAATGAATGTGCCTCCTGATAAGTTCTTTCTTAAGAAAGCAAAAAATGTCTGACATGCAAAGAATCTCTCACCCTCACATACCAGACATTTATTATTATCTTTATACTTTACTTTTTAGTTTACAGCTCTTATTGACCAAAGTTTTGCATAGTCATCATGCATACAAGTCCAGACTCTGCGTCAAAGTCAATCTCGCAGCTCTTATAGTAACTGTCATCTGAATACCAGCTATACATAGACCGACTGTCTCCGTCATATGTGTCATCTGCTTCTCCATAAGCTCCAGTTACTGCATCTTTTGAAGCGCCCATCTGAAGCCCGCCTGGGAATATTACAGTAAGCCCGCCATTCTCCAGATCATAGTCATCCACAGAAACGCCACCGATCAGGCAATCTTTTACTTCCATTGCTGTATCCGTATTGTTGATCGCATATGCCATAATCTCATTATCATTGGCATCCATGAAATAAACCAACTCATATTCGTTAGCATTCACCATATAATTTTCCGCTGTATATTCTGTATCCATACTCAGACCTGCTGCCTCAACATCGGCTTTTGTGCACGGAAATGTCAGGACTTTATCATTAATCTGTACTGTATAACTGTCCCAGCTTGTGCCCAGTCCACTGCTGGCTGCTGCCGGTTCTGTACTCTTTGCTGCTTTATCCGACTTATCGCTGTCATCCGCTTTTTTAGAATCATTCTTATCTTCGATTACATTTTCCACAACATTAGATACCGGATCGTCGTCGAAATCGCTGCTTCCAATTCCAATCACAATTGCAAATATAATATAAAAGATAGATACTACAAGCGCAGCTACTGTTCCGATAATCGTAAACATCTTCGCTTTCTTTGCTGCATTCTGCGCTCCGGCATAATCTCCACTTCTCTGTAGAGAATTGATTTTGCAGGCATATACAATTGCCACAATGCCCAGTGGCAGACAGCACAGTAATGTTGAAATGATAGCGAATATTAAATAGGTTGTTCCATTGATCGGCTTCTGCGGCTGACCATAAGTCCCATTATTAGCATTATAATCTGCAGACGTGTTCTGTCCTTCACTTCCATACTGGTACGGGTTCTCGTTATTCTGTTCCGCACTTCCATACTGATATGGATTCTCATTCTGTGCTCCACTTCCATTATCTGTTCCTGGCACGCCATATTCATAAGGATTCTGGTTTTCCGGCTGCTTCGCTTCTGCTGATTGTTCTGACTGTTCCTGCTTCTCCTCCGGCTCTACCGGTGCGCCACATGACGGACAGAACTTTGATTCTTCCGGCAAATCATTTCCGCAAAATTTACACTTCATACTCATTCCTCCTTTTATCTGACCCTTGTCGGGGATAGTAACACAAATGGATATGCATTTACATTTCTCAAAACTCCGTATATCAGTATAACTGCCAATATTGTCCATAATATCCACATCGGTATCTGGCGGCTTATGCTTTCTCTGCCTGTAAATAGCCACTGGCACGCGCATAATGCCAGGTATGCGCCTATCCACGGCAACAAAAGTACAAGCAACGGGTTATAGCGAAATGCCTGATAAATCTGACCGTGCAAAATGCAATAGCACGCGCGGCCTGCTCCACACCCCGGACAATAATAACCAGTCAGAGCGTAAATAATACATATCAACCATTTTGTATCTTTAGGACTATGATAATATAAAAATCGGCTTTCAGCAAGCATTATTGATAATATAGCTGCTGATAAAATCAGGCGGAACTGCCACTTGATTCTTCCGTCTTTTTCACAAATGTAATGTTTTATTTTTTGTGTCATTTTTTCCGTCCCCCGTTACGCAAAAAGGAGTTCCGCATCTGCGAAACTCCTGAAACGGAGAGGGTGGGATTCGAACCCACGCGCCCTTGCGGACAAACGGTTTTCAAGACCGCCTTTTTTAATGAGAACGGCCATCATCGACAGCAAGCACTCTTTCATAGCGGTGCTCATTCTGTCAAGCCTGTTTCCGTATTTTATTTGTATCAGTTTCGGTATTATCAGTTCAGCCAAGCGAAGATTCAGACGAAAAAACGTCGAAAGCTTGTTTTCATATGATTTTCCTGTCTGAATCTTTGTAGGACAGACGCCCAACGCTTCTCCTGCGTAAATCCTTCGCAAACTGCCATCCCCATTTCATTACTCAATCGGCGCCTGGTAAAATCCCCCAAAGAAGTTCTCCGATTTCCTCTGCATGAGCTGTGGTAATCTGCAGAGTCACTCTTTCATAGCGGTGATGGAAGGCAGAAATCGTCTTGGTGGAAATAAACTGGAACAAAATAGAATATCCGGCATACTGCCACCCGAACATATAGCCAAAAATACAGAGAATCACCACATTTCCTGCAAACACATACGCCCAGATGGAGCTGCCAGTTTTATTAGATACATAAAGGGCAATAAAATCCGTTCCGCCTGTCGATGCATTTCCTCTTAAAGCAATGGCAATACACAGTCCGTAAAGAAATCTACCGAAAATTACATCCAGCATCACATCGTCAAATAAAGGCTGAGAATTGCCACCGAAATATTTAATACCAGCATACCCAGAGACGTAGAAAAGCTTCCTCCATACATCAGCGGGCCTACCGGCCCGCTGCCACACTTTCTATTATTTTTCTTACCAGTTCTGCCGACACAACATCATAACAAAGCGCCTGTTCTCCTGACGCAATGCTGTAGGATACGCCGTTTTGCTCTGTTGTTGGATCCTCCATCCAATCCTTACAGGAGCTATGTACCTGACTCAGACCTGTTTTCTCCAGCAGTTCTCTTGCATTCGAAGCGTTAACACCACTTCCTGCCAGAAACTGAATTCTGCTGCCAAACTCCTGCTGCAGCTTTTTCAGCAGCTCTGCCCCCTCCATGGCCTTCGGTTTTAAACCACTGGTCAGGATCCGGTCAATCCCCATGGAAATCAACTGTTCTGTTGCTGCAAAAGGATCTGCGCTGCAGTCAAAGGCTCTGTGAAACACAGCCTCCCCGCCCATAGATTTAATCAAATCTGTCATCCGCCTCATCTTTTCCTCATCCAGAGACGCATCCTCTCTCAAACATCCAAAGGCAATCCCATCTGCGCCATTTTCCAGAAGTTCCCTGCACTCTGCCTCCATTACCTCAAAATCCTCAGGAGAATAACAGAATCCTGCTCCCCTGGGACGTACCATGGTAATTACCTTCAGCTTTGGAAAATCTCTTTTCACCATCCGCAGAGTGGCCGTTGTCGGTGTCAATCCCCCCAGCATCAGGGCACTGTTTAATTCAATCCGCTCTGCCCCTCCAAGAGCCGCCTGCTTTGCATCATAATAGCTTCCACAGCAAATCTCTACTATGGGTCTCATATACTGCTCCTCACTTTCTTCCGTTCTGAGCCGTCTCAATCTGCAGTGATTCCCGACAGCTCATCTTATATTATAGCATTCCCAGATAATAAAGGGCCAGCGCGCCGAAGCACAGCTGATTTCGCAGCTATGTTCCTCCAGCACGCAGTACTTATCTTTGCCATTGATACAGCAGGCCCGTTTCCTAACAATTAGGAAACGGGCCTACATTCTTTTCTGCCTTTGATATTACTGCTTTTTTATTTTTCCTCTTCTTCCTTTTCTCGCCCTTTGATGCTACAGACACTGCTCAATCAATTTGCAAATTTCGCAGCAACAGTTGCCTCAGCCTGTCAGTCTGCCAAAAACTACAGTTTCTCTCCGCCTCTGCGGGCTGACAAAAGCGCCTCCGCAAGAATCAGATCCTCCGGCGTTGTTACTTTAAGATTCTCATAGCTTCCGTAAATCATTCTGACCCTCACTCCGCCGCACCGCTCCACTACCATAGCGTCATCGGTAACTCCCTGCTGCAAAGCCTCTGTTTCCATAAGCTGATCATAAGCGCCTCTGACCAGTTCATAGGAAAATGCCTGCGGAGTCTGGATCTGCCACAGCCTGGAGCGCTCTGGCGTTTCAGACGCAAAGCCATCCTCATCCACAATGCGAATGGTATCCTTCACAGGCATAGCTGCCACACAGGCGGAAAATTCCTGCGCTCCTGCCACAGCCCGTTCAATCATCTCTTCTGTCACTAATGGCCTGGCTCCGTCATGAATGAGCACATAGCTGCAGTCCTTCAGGGCCTTTAAGCCTTCATATACGGAATGATACCGTTCTTTTCCTCCCGCCGTCACTGTCACCGGCTTTTTCAAATTCATAGATGACAAAATCTCCCGGCGAACATACTCCTCCTCACCGGCTCCTGTCACCAGCACAATTTCATCTGCACAGCTGTTTTCAAATGCTTCCAGGGCATGGCAGATCAAAGGCCTGCCCCCTAAGCTCATATACTGCTTTTGTATCTGGCTCTGCATCCTGCTGCCCCGGCCGCCTGCCAGAATCACAGCTCCGACTTTCCCCTTTTTCATACTGTCAGCCATCCTTTCTGAATGG
>QFCE01002804.1_pt1 | contig 26061 bp, 27 predicted proteins | sample 5346091 | NCBI WGS metagenome assembly QFCE01 (sample SAMN09062252, study PRJNA434731) | Human gut metagenome, whole genome shotgun sequencing project. | isolation source: stool timepoint A chromium assembly | host: Homo sapiens | collected 2015 | reverse complement strand
CTCCACACGACAACGAATCTTTGACTTAGAGCAGTTGTTTTGTTTTTGCTCCTCATTTAATGGGCGTCCTCTAAAACCTTTCTCACAGATAACGGGTGTAACCGACTTGCTTACAAAGCCTTCCTCCGTGCCCACATAACCAGCATCAAGCCAAAATATTTCGCCTACCGCATCGTTGTCATCAACCAATTCCGCACCTCGTTTTGAGTCGTGAACAGATGCCGATGTTGTGTCATAACCCATTATCAGTTTTGTTTTACGGCATACTTTTGCGTGGTTCTTATAGCCGTAGAATGTATCTCCGCCCTTCTTTGTCCAACGAGCATCAATATCTTTGTGACACTTCTTGTGAGGATTGTCGTTCCATAAACTATCTCCTTCACCTTTTTTAATTGTCTGGTTTTCATCTCTTGTATTTCGTTGGCGAGGCGATACAACGAAACTTGCATCTATTATCTTTCCTTCATTGACAATCAGACCAAGGCTTTGTAGGTGTGCATAGAATTGCTTGAATAACTCATCATATGCTCCGCATCGTGTCAGTTCTTCTCTATACTTCCATATGGTACGAGCATCGGGAACATCATCGACAGTACAAATACCGATGAAATCACGAAAGCTTGTGCGGTCTTTTATCTGATACTCAGCCTGCTCATCGCTCAATCCGTATAATCGCTGCACAAACATCACCTTGAACATCAATACAGGGTCAATGGGGCGACGACCAGCATTGCTCTTGCGTTCTGCGATTTGCAGCTTGCTTTCAAGAATGGGGCGAAATATCTCAAAGTCAATCATCTTAGAGATAAACTCCAGGGGATTACCTTGCTTGGATAATGCTTCGAGTGTTTGGGCATTCTCAAATAGACTACTACCTGTTTGATTGCGACGATAATTCGGACTTTTCTTCATAATCTCTTCTATTTTGTACAAATATACAAAATAATTCGCTGATTAACAAATGGTTAATTTATAGAACCTCCCTAGATAGAAAAATAACAGTTTGTCGAATTTTCTTTGTAAATTAGTAATCGCTAAAGAACTGATTTTAAAGACAAGACAACAAAACTGTTATGGAAGCAAAAATAGAGAAAATAAGTGAGTTATCCAAACTTTTGAGTGTTAAAACCCGAATGAGTGATGATTTATTTCATCTTTTTGGCAAGTTTGGCATCGGTCACCTATTATCTCGCCTTTCATTGGAGAAACAGGACGGAGTTTCGGCTTCGGAGTTGCTCCTCTCTCTTTGCCTCTTCCGCATTGTGGGCGAGAGCATCCATAGTATATGCAAACATAAGATATATGAGCTTTCAAATCATGGTAAGAACTGTTTCTATCGCATGATGATTCGCCCACAGATGGATTGGAGACGATTGATGAACCACTTTGCACTGCGTTATATGTGCCTATTGCGTAAGTATGGCGAAGTTCCTCAATCAGATACCACTACATGTTTCATTATAGATGACACCGTACTTGAGAAGAGTGGTGTGAGGATGGAGGGTATCAGTCGTGTTTTCGACCATATGAAAGGCAGATGCGTATTGGGCTACAAGCTGTTACTTTGTGCCTTCTTTGACGGCAAGACAACTATACCCTTTGATTTTTCACTACATCAAGAAAAGGGGAAGCAAGGCAACTACGGGCTGACAAGACAGCAACTCAAAAAGGCATATCACACCAAGAGGAACACCGGCAATCCTGATTATAAGCGCTTTCAAGAGTGTAAGATGTCTAAGCTGGAAGTTGCCATGGATATGCTTCGCCGTGGATGGAAGATGGGGTTACATGCGAAGTATGTGATTACCGATAGTTGGTTCACCTGCGAGCAACTTATGACATGTGTTAGAAGCATAGGTAAAGGGGCAATGCACTTTGTTGGACTTGCAAAAATGGGAAAGACAAAATACACTATATCGGGCAAAAAGAAAAATGCTGCAGAACTCATTGCCACCTATGAACGTGAACGAGGAAAGAACTGTCGTAAATACAAATGTCGATATATTCAGCTCAACGGCAACTTAGGAGATATACCTATCAGAATCTTCCTCATCAAGTATGGTAGAAACTCCGCATGGAACGTTCTGCTCACCACGGATACAACGATGTCTTTCGTAAAAGCCTTTGAAGTGTATCAGATTAGATGGAACATAGAGGTGATGAACAAGGAGACTAAGCAATATCTCGGATTAGGAGGTTATCAAGGTTGTGACTTTAATGGTCAGATAGCCGACGCAACGCTGTGTTACCTTACATATACCGTCATGGCTTTGGAAAAGAGATTCACAGAATATCAAACCATGGGCGAACTCTTTTCGGATATGGAGGGTGATCTCATGGCACTCACGTTATGGAAGCGAGTTCTTACCTGCATCGAACGCATTCTTCGCATTTTAGGAGAAATACTTGGAATGACGCCCCAATACCTTATGGCTACAATCAGCGGAAACGACAAAGAGATGAGCAAAATCCTTGTAATGGCTGAAGCGTTGGAAAAATGGGACGAAGTATGTGGATAGTCTGCATAACTTCTGTTAGGCATGTGTTAACAGTCAATGGATATGGGGGAAGACAGACAAAGGAAAATGAGAAAAGTTGGTGTTTTAAGGGGTGGGAAACTTTAGCTGTTTATCATTATGTGCACTCTCGCTTATTTTAAAAAGAGAGTAAATCTGACCACGACCTTTTCCATTATACTGATAGCCATACATATCGAGATTTTTATCGAAATAATTTATTGCTCAATATGTAGCGGATATGAATATAGTTATCAAAGAGCATTGATAATGAGTAACATTACTATCTCTCTCTTATTTACCATGCTTTCCATCTGTGCCTATATGAGTAATATCTCCATCCTATTGTCCTCCCTTACCATAGCTTCCTATACAATCTGCACACTTATCACCGACGAACCGTTCCTATACAGTTATCTGCCTTTGATCATCATCATATACACCATGATCCCCTTATTAGGAAGATCCTTACACAGTAATATCAGCAGCTTGCTAAAAAGTAGCAACTTGCTAAAAGAGGAAGAGGAAATGCTTTTGAAACGTCTCCAAATGAAAAAGGAAGAACTATTCGCGTTCGCCGAGTTGTTAAGCGAGAATAACCCGGAAGAAAAGACAAGCTCCCTGTTAAACATAATAGGGGAACAATCCAAAGAAAATCTTTTTACAGCCCTTGCCGCATACCAGAAAAAGGAAAAAAGTAAACTTGATACAATCAGGAGAATATATCCCAATTTATCCCCGTCCGAATTAAACATCTGCCGTTTAATACTGCAAGACAAGACCGTCAGCCAAATATGCGAATTATTACATCGGAGTAGCGGAAACATAACCAGCCAACGAGCGAACATACGTGCCAAACTCGGACTGAAAAAAAGCGACAATTTAAAAGAAGCATTACAAGAACGCATGAGGCTGTATGAAGAAGAACACCACCGGCAAGAGGAGTTTTCAGCCATGCGTTAGGGATTGCAGAGTAAAGCCCACAGCCTTTAGGCGAGGACTTGAAACGTAAAGCCCGACCGTCCCACGGGAACGCCCAAAAGAAAAAAAATCCCCCGAACATTCATCCGGGGGACATTCAGGCCGTCACGTCAATTATAATACAGATTAAGATCATCCATACCGATCTCCTTCCCGTCCCGGAAAGAAAGGCTCTTTTTCTCGATCTCCTTTCCGTTCTTGTAAACGGTCACAACCCACTGCATCGGCTCGTTCACGACACCGTCCTCCCCGTCCACGACACTACCGGAAACGGCGAACTCGATCGCCTTTCCCGTCGTGGTTAACGTCACCTTTTCGACGGCCAGTTCTTCATCGCTTAGAATCAACGGGCTTGCGAGGCTTTCCCCCGTCGCCCCGTCTTTCAACCGCGTACCGTTGGCGACTACCACGACCGACTTAATGAAGCTGCGGAAATCTCCCGACTGCTCGATCGTTACCTCATACATCGCCCCTTTTCCTCCCGGTTCGTCGTCGTCCTTGCTGCAACCGACGAAACACAATGCCATGCACACGCATACGGCCGACAAATACAAATACTTTCTCATACCTTCAATTATTTAAGTTTATAAATAGATCACGCACCCCAGGCCGACATGGTTGTTATTCCGGAGAATGGAGTTAAACAACATTTCAAACCTGTATTCGGCAAAAAGAGCCACTTTCGGGCTTAGCAACATTTCCGGCCTTATCCCGACCTCGTATCCATACACGAAAGCCTTGCTTTTCGCCAGGTACACAAGATCGCTTTTCGCCTTGGCTTTCTGGTAGCCGATCGTCCCGGCTGCGATCCCCAGGAGCGAGAATTTCCGTCCTTTCAGGGCGTAATAGGCCAACTCCGGGCCGACCGTCACGGTGTTTGCCTTTACCAGATCCCGGTTTAGATTCCGGTAATTAAGGTTTGCCCCCACCTTGAAAGCCTTGTACACCTTTCCAAAACCGAACGTCCCCTGCACCTGACTTTCATCCACGATATAGCCCAGCTTCACGTTCATATACTGGCTTCCGATATATTGTGCCCTGCACACGGCCACCAGGCACAAAAAGAGCGATAATACGGCAATTTTTCTCATAACCTCATTGATTTACTTGTATCGTTACATTCTCTTTCACTGGCAGACCGTAACGGCTTGAAACGGTAAACTCGATCACCGCCTGTCCGGTCGCATCCGGCCGGAACGTCACCAGGTTGTTTTTTTCCAGTGCCACGCCCTCGCCCCTTGTCGCATCATACCCGGAAATATATACCCGGCCGCTTCCCTTTACGAACCTGGCCGACGCTTTCACCCCGTAAAGTTCCGTATCAAGCTGCAAATAAAATTCCGCTTCCTCCGATACCAGCATAAGATCCGGCACGTTTCGGAAACGTATGTTTATCTCCGGGCTGGAAACTTTCAGCTTGATGCTGTCGGATCGTGTCACCAGTTCGCTGGCTACCCCCATGACGATATACGCCTCTCCCTCGGTTGCCGGGATAAAATCGAAATCCAGCCGATTGTTTGCCTTGAAATCATATTCAAACGTTTCTCCGGGGCTGTATTCGTTGTTATCCACCAGGATAACGCCGTCCCCGTCCCTGACCTCAAAGCGTGTCAATATCTGATCCCCGTTGTCCGGATCGAGATCCGAGATCGTAAGGGTGCAATTAACGGGCTTCCCCACTACGGCCGTACCCACGTCTATACTTTTCAGCGTCACGGAAAAATCCCGGCTGACAAGTTTCAGTTCGTCGTCGCAAGACGACAAAAAGACCAAAGCGCACAAGGCGGTAACTAATTTTTTCATACGATTTATTTTATTTGTTCACGATAATACGGTCAAACAGGGCGTTTAGATCCACCCCTTTGCTCCTTAAAAAAGCGATGTATTTCACCACCACGGGGGCGGTTTCCGACTGCTCGATGTTGCAAAGCTGCTGGCGGCTGATCCCCATTTCCTCGGCGACGCTTTTCGCCGTCAGGCTTAGCCTGATCCTTTCTACTTTCAATTCATTACTTAGTTCCATAAATGAAATTTAAAGGGTTTATTCTCTTTTGGTTTTTTATCACCTCATAATGCAAATGATTCCCGGTACTTATCCCGGTGCTTCCCACGAACCCGATCACCTCCCCCTTTTCCACCTCCGCACCTTTCCGGGTGTAAATGAGTGTCAGGTGTGCGTATTTGGTCTGAAATCCGAAACGGTGCGTAACGACTACCGTTTTCCCATATCCGGGCGTTTCACCTGCGAACGTCACCGTCCCACTGGCTGCGGCGTGTACGGTAGCCGCATACACCGCCGCCATATCCAGGCCTGCGTGAAACTGCTTTTCACCGCTTATCGGATGCGTCCGGTAGCCGTAACGGTCGGAGATCCGGTATTTCTCTTTCAGGGGTGCGACAGAGGGGACGAAACGGTAAATATCCCCGTCCTTTTGGACGATCCCCCACACCGGGGCGATGTCCCCGTAATCCCCTGCGGTCTGCAACACCTCCACGATCAGCGAACGTTTGTCCTGCGCCACTACCCGGCCGACAGGGATCAGCGCAAGGATCGCAAGGCTAAATATCCTCCACATTCACGATGTCGCTGTTCTCCAGATCGAAAAGAACGTGACGGCCTCCGTTCTTCTCGTTGATCTCGATACGGAAAACTTTCTCGTCCGGAATGGTGAACTTATCGAAAGCGATCACGTATTTCATCCGGCCGTTCCCCTCTATCCTGGGCGAATAATTCTCCGAGAACAAAGCCTGCTGATCCACTTCCTGGGATGCGGTCAGCTTGGCCGTTTTCTTGTCAATGATGTAATACCGGATATAATCTATATCATAAGGCAGTTTGCTTTTGTTCTCGATCTCAAAGGTAAACAGGAGCAAGTTATCATATATATGCAGGTTGTTCACGGAGAAAACGATCTTGTTGCGAACGATCCCCTTGTTGAATATCCCCCTTTTTGCGTTATACACCCGGCTCATGACCTGATCCCTTTCCCCGGCCGGGATAATGTTGTCGGTCAGGATCACGTTCGCCTTTTTCTCCGGCCGTTTCTCCCCTATCTCATAGACGAACGCCTCCGGCTGCTGCCGATAATCCACGTTGAACGTGTAGAACTTCCCCCCTTCGGTCGCCAGCGACACGTTTGTCTGCCTGGGAAATTCCTCCACCTTTCCCGTGGCTGCGATCATTCGCACGATATTCTCGGTATTCTCGGCCTTGCTTACCTGTATGCAGGTATCGCCGTAATCTATATAAATCACCTTTTCCGGTGCGATCAGGTGCGTTTGCGACACCTCATTCAGATAGATAGTGTCCGGCCGTATGCTCGACATATCGGGCAGGAAATAGTTCGTATGCTCCAGGCTGTCGGCATAGGTCACGTTAAACGAATAGAAAAAACCTCCCTCGGTCGCCACGCTGACGGTCGTCTGCTTGCTGAAACTTTTCCGGTTGGCCTTTATGCGCAAGATATTAGGCACGCTCTCCGGGTTATCTACGGCCACGAAGTCCGTAACGGCCTGGTTATACTTCACGGCCGAAGGGAATACAAGATGTATCGTCTTGGAATAATTCACTGCGATAGGCAGGCTTTCCACCGGGCGGATCTGCGCCCCGGCCGAGGAAACGGCCAACGCCAGGATAAAAGAACAAATAGCTTTCATTTCAGATATAGTTTATAGTTCGACTTCACGGTGACAATGACCTGGTTGTTCTTCTTCCGGAACACGCTCTTTGCCGCATTGCTCACCGCATTAACCCCCGTACTTAGAACGTCCGTCCCGTAAGAGGTAACGTTCATATCGCTAACCACCTCGTCGGCCGCCTCCTTTGTCGCTTCCGCCTTGATGTTCAAGGGGACATATATACCGGGCAGTCCGTCCCTGTCGTACACGGTCTTTTGCATCTCATAGATGCTGTTCCCGATCCGGACGGATTCAACCGTTATATTGATCCTGTCCTGTGCGAGCTTCACCACCCCGAAAACGGCCGTCCCCTTGTTAATCACCATGCCGCCGGGCAGTTGCATTTCCTGGAGCGTGACAAGTTTTATCACGCTCCCGTTCGTGATCTTCTGATCGCCCGACACAATGGCCTCTATCGTGTTCCCCTTGTTCTCCGGTTCTTCCCCCGAAAAGAAACGTCCTACTGTCCTTTCAGACTCTTCCTTCTTCGGCGTTTCCTTTTTCGGCCGGGCTTTCGCCGTTCTCCGTTTCATGGCTGCGGCCGCTTTCATACTGTCGGCTCTCTGGTTCTGCCTTAACTGTTCCTGCAAGGCTATCACTTCCGGATCTTCCCGGTACATAGCCCCCGAACGTTCCCGGTACACTTCATCGGTAAAATTCTCGTACTCCGGCCGTCCGTCCGTATTCATCATATCGTCCAGGGTAAAATCGCTTTGCTGCTGTGCCCTAAGCGAAGTGTTCACGCTCCCGTCCTCTTCCCGGTTGTCCCCTTTCCCGGTCAGTGCCAGCGTAACGGCCAGCACCACCAGCACGAAGATCCCCAGGGATGCGAACAGGATTATTTTTGTTTTCGTGGCCTTATCCATAGTGTTACTTTTTTTCAGGTTCTTGTTCTATCCGGACAATCTGCTGTATAAACTGGTTAAAGAAAAATCCCGTCACGTTCTCCGGAAATTGCGGCGTGGTTCTCACGATCTCCCCTTTCGTCCTGATAAGAAACCTTAGCTTCTGCCCCGAAACGCCGTAAATCGTCAGGGTGGAAGTGAAAGCCACCTTGTACGGCTCATTGTCCCCGGCGATCGTCTGGATGCTGTCTATCTCGCATTTATAGACCGCCCCGTTCTGCACCGCATCAAAATAGGCCTTATCATTATAATACTTTGAGAACACGGCGTTCAGATCGTTCTTATTGACATAAAAAGCGGCGTGCGCCTGATTTTTTTTCAGGTTCAGGCGATCAAAACTGTTAGCGTACCCGGTCGCCTCGGCGCACGTCTTTTTCACCAGAGCAAGAAACAGAGCCTCGCTATCCTCGGCGTGCGTTTTCAGGTACTCGCCGGATCGCTCCACCACAACCACCTTATCCAGTGCCGTAAAATTCACCACCAGTCCCCAGGCCAGCACCAGGACAACCACCACCAGGGCAAAGCCCAGGCACAATTTTAAGTTTACCGCTCCTTTGCGCTTGGCCTCGGCCAGTGTATCAAAATCTTTCAGTATATCGTCCTTATTCATAAGATCAGGATTTAAAACAGTTCACGACAAAATTTCACGCTTTTGGCAAACAGGAAAAGTTTGAACACGAAAGCGAAAAGAAGTCCCAGCATGGTATATTTGTTCTGTCCGCACATGTGCATGATATTCTCCGCAATGATAGACCCCAGGGCGTTGGCTATCAGGAACGCCGGGATCGTCATGTAACAGACAAACAGGTTTTTCAGGTATGCGTGCGTATAATGCCTCGTTTTCTCGTCCATGTAGAGTATTACGGCTATCGGCGTGACGATCTCCAGGAGTATAAGATACAGATACCTGGCGGCGGCAAAGAAGAAAAATATATATTTCGTTGCGTACAGGAGTATCGTATAAGCCGCAATATTGAACGGCAGCATGATAACCTCCTGAATCTGCTGCCCTACCCAGTTATGCCGCCTTTGCACGTCCTCGATATAGTCCTTTGTAAAGGTTACGATCGCCTCGTCAATGCTTAGATCCACGTCCTCCTGATAACGGCTTATCAATTCGTTCTGAATATTCCCAAGTGCCGTTTCCACGATCGTAAAGGCGAACGGTGCGACCATGATAATGGCGAACACATAAATATAGACATAGAACAGTTTGAAGAACTGTTTCATATCGACGGGCTTGTCCCCCTCGCTAAAGGCCTCTTTCCAGGCCGTCACGAACTTTTGTATCACGATGATAACGGCGATAAAGGAACAAAGGGCGATGATCCCCTGGCTGACGCCGTTCATCTTGACGGCCTCGTATGCGCTAATCACATTGTCGATCACTTCCATAGGCTCACTTCTTGGCGGTTGATTTCAGGGCTGCGATCCGCTTTATAGCGTCATTGACCGTATTAAACCTCGCTCTCTCGTCGAGCATCTTGTCCCGGTTCTCTTTCAGCTTGTTATCCAGATCCACGATAATCTTTATCCTCTCCCCGTCGGTCATGCTCACCGAGGGCGATATGATCGTCCGGATCAGGTCAAAGGAAAGCACGCTTTCCTCCATGATCCTGTTCAGCACGTTCGTATATTCCCCGTATGCCTCCTGTCCGGTAAACACGTCCGACCGGGTGCACTCTTTCGCCGCCAGTTCCAACATTTCCCCCTGCATGGAAAGCACCTGCAACACCATTTTAGAGTTTTTGATAACCCCGTTCACCTGCCGGTACAGATCCAGGCTCTTAGTCAATATGTCCCTGGATTCCCCCAGCACTTGAAACTGTTCGTATGCCTGTTTAAGTTCTTTCGCCCAGGTTATCTGCGATAGCTGCGTCAAGGCCGGATCGGACACCACCCACTGGCCGAACGCCGTACAGTAAAAGCACATCATCACAAGCAAACTACATAGACATTTCCGTTTCATAACTTTTCTGTTTTAATTGTTTATACTTCTCTATGGCCGTTTCCATGCTTCCGGCCTCCTTGTAAATCTCCTGCAATTTGTTCCATTTCTCGCCGTCGGTCTGGAACGCAAGCAATTTTTCCGGTGAAAGCTCCAGGCGTACCACCGTTGCATAACTATCCATAAACCGGATGAATATCTCCGAATACGGCCGTACCCCTGAAAAGTCGTTACGGATCGACTTCATCAGGTTTACGTGGCTCCGGTTCTTGATATGGAACGCCTCTACCGTCTGGTCGTAAACGATCTCGTTGGCCGGAAGCACGTATAAGAGTTGCGTATTGGCGATAATGCCTTTCGTGTACTCGTTATCGGGAAGCTGCGCCAATGACTGGACGATCGTACCCACCGCCCCGTTTTCCTTGCGGAGTTTCTGGTAACAGAACGCCACCGTCGAATGTATGTCCGCACCTGAAAAGGTGTCCTTTATAGACTGGCTTTCTGCGTACTCGTCAAAGATCAGCATCCCCCTGACGGAACGATCCGAAAGGATCTTGTTCTCTATCGTATCGAAAAGGATTGTCATAATGACGGAAATCAGGAACGGATCTTTCTTTATCTTCGTCAGTTCAAAGACGATAAAATCCCGGTTCTGCATATCGTTCTCCAGTGGGGACGGCTTGCACACGTTCTCATAAAATCCCCCCGGCATAAATTCCGAACACACGTGCAGGAAGCTGTCTATATCGAAGTATTCCGGCAGGATATTCAAACGCTCATACAGTTTTTTCCCCTCTCTTTGGACGTACCTGTAAAAGTCCGGGAAACAATGGCCGTCGGGAATATCCTCGTAGTAACGGCAAATGATCTTTGTCAGCGAAACAACTTGTTTCGTGTCCTCCATGATCGCCTTAGACCGCCAGAATTTAAGCACCAGGTTTACAAGCGTCTTTATCTTCTCGTTGTCCGGCTGCTTCCCGGCCGTATAGAACGGATTGATCCCCAACGGGCTGCTGCCGTCATAATCAATATGCAGCGACCTGTCCGGGTACAACTGCGAAAGCTGGTAAAAGCTCTTTCCGAACTCGACGACGATCTGTTTATAATTCTGCTCGATGTTCTGCTGGATGATGTTCAACGACGTAACCGACTTTCCCCCACCCGTCGATGCGACGATAATCATGTTACGTGCCGGAATGCGTTTCTTATCTGCGTCCCAAACGTCCTTTCGAATCGGTGTTTGATACAGCCGTTCGTTAAACAAGATCCCCTCCTTGTCGCTGCGGAACGTAGAGTAATTGATCCCCATGCAGAGCGACGAATGCAGATCCGAAAGAAACAGGTAGTCCGGATTCAGGTTGTTTTCCCGGCCGATGATCGAGCCTATAAAGATATTATAAAGCCCCTCGTAACTTGGAATGTAATATTTAAACCCGGCGTTCGTGAAAATCATTTTTACCTGTTCCGTCTGTCGGTTCAGGATCGTTTCGTCATCCTCCAACAGCAACACGTTCAGGTGCGTTTTGCAAAGCACGTTTTCCTCGTTGATGATCTCCTGCTCATACGAGGCCAGGCCGTCATAACGGCTTTTTATGGCCTTGTCAAACTCCCGGTAACGGCCGAACAGCTTCACCCTCTCGGCCAGTTCCTCCCGGTAGCTTCCCCCGGCGAATTTCCATATCTGGTTTACCACATGGGAACAGGGCACATGAACGCCGATCCTTTCCAGCATCGACATATAAAGCTGGCTGTTTGCCTCCTGCAAAGTGCTGTCCGTAACATATACTTTCATCCTGTCGGGCAGATACCTTTCATCACAAACGGCAAAGAATATCCCTTTCTTCTGCCCGATCCTTATCATATCGGAACACTGTATATCCCTTAGTCCCTCGTCGTCATGGAAACCGTTCACGTACCGAAAAAGGTGCTGTTTCACCTCGGCCACGTTCAACGGCCGGATCTGCGTGCCACGGATATTCCGGATAATGGAAACTGCACTCTCCACCGATTCCAGAAACTCGGCCAGCCTGTCCCGGTCTGCCTTCGCCAGTTTCTCGCTATACGCCAACGGGTTGGCCTGGTACGCTTTTTCAAGGCTTTGCAGTCCCGAAAGCGTAAAGGACAATATGCAGAAGTGATGCAGGTATTCCCGTCCGTCGAAATACTTCCTTTCGGCCGTCTGTATATAGCCCTCCCCCTCGATCACATATTCCGGCTTGAATTTCCTGCGTAAAAACACGTCCTGCTTATGTATAAACCCGGTTCGGACATACTGGAAAGCCCGGAATAACTCGTTATGCCTTTCCTCCAGATCCGAGCGATCCAGCGAATAGGCCTCCGGCAATTCCAACAGGTAGGAAACGGATATTTCGCCGGATTTGGTAAGTATGGAAGATCCTACCGTATCCAAGATACAGTACGCTTGCGCTGCCGATATTTTCATAAAAAGAGTGTTTACAGGCTGTTTAACAGATCCTTATTCGATATGACAAATACCTGTCTTTTGAACTTGCCGAACTTGCGCTGCATGGAAAGGTTGATAAAGACGATCCGCAAGACCACAGAGGCGAACGCCCCGGCCACCAGCGAAACGATAAAGGCCAAAAAAGATCCCTCCCCACTCATGGCACTTGTCAGGAAGCCCACGACAAAAAGAACAATCACAGCCAGGATAATACAATAGATGCAAAAAAACTTCGTTCTCATTCCATGCACTTTCAGGGGTGTTTCCAGCCCCTTTCTAACCTGGAAGTCCATTAGAGGGACATTTTAAGTTTGCTATTGATAAGTGCGATAACGGCTGCAATGATCGCAAGCCCGATGATGATGTAACCAACTACCCAGAGTAAGTTTACAATACCCTCTTTTCTTGTTCCCTGTCCGTCCCGGTCTATAATCTTATCATAATTCATCACCACACCGATCCCCACTCCCACGATCAGGAGCATGGCGATCACCGGAACGGCATAATCACTAAGGAATGTGTTTACTTCATTTCTGATACCTCCAGTAGCCTGGAGCAAGATAAACAAAGGCGTTTTCATAAGGAGTTTATTTTTAAGTATTTAAGTAAATAAATTCTTATCCGGCCAATCCAAAAACAACCTTTGCTATTGCACTGGAGTTTCAAACTGGAGTGTATTTATACAATTATATTGTACAAAATCCATTCCAATTTGACATAATACACTACTGTTTTAATAAATACACTAATTATCAAACTTTTATAATTTTACCCCTTTTTTATATTCCACAAAAAAGTGTGGAGTTGTCCCACACTTTGTAGAATGTCGCCACACTTCCCTTGTTATTCAATGCCTTGTATATCCCTTATGATCTGCTGATAATTTTCCTCTATATCCGAGGCCAGTACGGGATGCACGATCAGAAGCGGATCTTCCTTGTCCTCGTACATTTCAAACCTCAAATGAAAGTTCCTCATGTTGGAATGTGCCGCACTCCCCACGAACTCGCCCGATTTCAGGCTGGTAAAGAAATTCGTGTCGTATATTTCCTCTTTCTGCGTGGAAACTGTACGGCTGCGGTTCTCCCCTCCCCGGCTGCTTCCGGTGGTCTTTGAAACCCTCTGCCTCTCCTCTTTTCCAAAAACAAGCGGGTAGCTTTTCAAGGCCTCTATGTCCTTTGTCCGGCCAAAGAACTGGTTCCCGAAATTGGATTCTATCGAACTGCGATCATATTTCCCGTATATCTTCTCGATCTTCGCCGCCGACTGCGTGAGGAAAACGAAACTGCAAAGGTATTCCCTTAGAACGGACGGCAGTTTCTCGAAATCGGCGATCCGGAACGTGGTCGCTTCATCCAGGAAGTAGAAGAACGGCACTTTGTTCGCCAGCGTGAAACGCCGGGACGAAATGGAAAGCATGAGCGATATAACCGGGGAAATCAGGTTTTCGATCTGATAGGCGTTCGATACGACAACCAATTTCGGACATTCCGGATCTATCAGGTTAAAGTCGAAATCATTTCCGGAAAGGACATAACACACCTTTTTTTCGTTGGCGAGCGTGCTTAGACTGTTGGTAAGGCTGCTTAGATAGCTGCTTTGCGTCTTGGGGCTGTCCTTTGCGTCCAGGAATGCCCCGGCCAGTACCCGGCTCTGGTGCTTGCCCTCCAGGAACGACGTTATCCGGACAGTTCCGGCCGAACAAATGAAATTAACGATATGGGGTATCGTGCAAAACTGCGGATAATCGTTATAAAACCGGATCGAAACGCCCCTTAATATCCCCAACGCCCCGTTAAACCACTCGTCCCGTTTGCCGTCCTTTCCCTGGTAGGCGGTCAGCATATCATCCATTAGCTGCAAGAACAAGGTTTCATTCTTCACCACGGAAGGACGTATCGGATTTGTCCGGTGCGTCCGTTCCATATCCGTGAAACTGATCTGGAAGCACCCATAAGGGTAATTATGTTTTTTTACCAGGTGTACGGCTGTCCTTGCCAGGTCGAAATCCTTGTAATTATAGACAAATCCGGCAAACCCGGCCTGTATATACTGGCTTAACAAGGGCTTTCCTATGCTTTTGGTCTTTCCGGAGTTCGCCCCACCATAGACCAGGAAATTATCGAACGGATCGGCAAAGGTTATTTTCCTCCCTCCCCCGGCCGACAGTTCAAAACGGTATTTCTGTCCTTTTTGCTGCTGTTTCCCGGAATTTGGAAGCAACAGCACAACAACGATGATCCCCACCAGGCAGGCGATCCCTATAATAATATACATCATCATATCATAACTCTTTAAACGGGTTTAGAAAACTGCCGATCTGTTTTATCAGCATCATTTTTATATTAGCCGGGTTCTGTATAAGGCTGACGGCCTTTTTCACGTTGCCTACAAGCATCCTTTCCGTCCGGAAGCTATCCCCCAGGATCTCGTTTATCAGCTTTTGTTTGGCCTTACCACCGATAAACCCGACCGTCTTGTCTGCGCTTCGGTGCGTTCCCCTTTCCCGGCCTCCGGTATCTTTGGCGTACCCGGTAAAGGCAAGCAAATCCCGGCGTTCCATAAAGAAAGAACTTTCCCCCTTGATGTAGGTATAGTTTCCGGCCTCGTCCCTTTCGATCGTATATCCCCTCTCCCTCATGGCCTTGTTTATCTGCCTTACCGTCCGGTATTCGGGATTTGCCAGGCACTCCCTAAGATCCTCGTTCCTGACTGCGTACCCATGCTTGTATCGGTCTATCAGATTGATCTCATTCTCGTATGCGTATTTCCGGATCGCCGAAATCGGCACATAGGTTTTCGTTTCCCTATCAAACAGTACATCATAAGACACCTCTTTAAGCTCTTTCCTGTATTTCACCGGATCGGGTTCAGGCATGGGCGTTTCCGCTTCGTTTTCCGTTTCTTCCGGATGTGCCTCGCTCCCCGGCGTTTCCTGCTGTGGCTGCTGCGCTTCCTCCTTTGTTTCCGGCTTTCCGGTCACGCTTTTATCCTCTTCCGGCTCGATCGGCACTTTCTGGTATGTCAGGAAAGAAATATTCTTGGCTTCCAGGCCGTTTTCCCGGTAGGCCACGCCCTCCTGCTTGTACTTGTACAGGTTAAACCGTTCGATAATGCCCTCCATGTGGCGGCTCTCCAGTTTCGGATCGGCGAATTTTTTCAGATCCTTGTGCCGTATGCTCACCCGTTCACCCTCCCGTGAAAAGGAATGTACCCCTTTCCGTACCTTATGCGTGTAGCCTTGTTCTTTCATGGCTACGACAATCTGGTTAGCGGACGTAAAACGGTAGTTCTCCAACAGGTTTTTAAGCTCCGGGTTCTTGATCTTCTTCAAGACGGCTTCGGCCGTCGGTTCGCTTTTCACCAGGTTTATTTGATGCTCGTATGCGAACTGCCGGACGGTGGCGAACGATACCGTCGTATGGTTTTGTTCATCATAAACCACTTTATAAGCGACCTCTTTCAAGGCCTTTTCCCCCTTCTGTGCTTCATCTTTTACATACGTCGAGAAACTTATATCCTTTACCTGCAAACCGTTCTCCCTGTACCCGGCCGGGTTCGCCTCGTACTTTGTCAAGTCGAAACGTTCCGTTATGCTTTTTAGCTGCTCGTCTGACAGAGGTTGTTCGAACGCTTTCAAGAGCCTGTGTTCAACCTGGAACACTTCACCCTCCCGTGAAAAGGAATGCACCCCCTTCCTTACCTGGTGCGTGTAACCTTGTTCCCTCATGGCTGCGACGATCTGGTTTGCCGCCGTAAACTGCTCGTCCTGCAATATCCTTTTAAGCTCCGGGTTCGTGATCTTCCCGATCTCGGCCGATACCTGCGGACGTACATAAGTTTCCCCCTCTTTGGCCTGGTAATCGAATTTCCGGTTAAAACATTCCTGTACCCTGACTTTCCAGCCCTCATGTGAAAAACCCCGTTTCACCGTCCCCCTGCCCTCCAGTTCCCAGGTGTTCCCGGCCGATTTAGCCCCCGGAGAAAGTTTCACTTTCCCGTCCAGGCTCTTGCGTGAAACGATTACGTGAACGTGTAAGTTCAGACCGGGTTTAGGCTCTCCGATCCTGGCGATCCCCTGTTTCACCTCTTCATCTTCCGGATGATAGGATCGTTCCGTTTCCACACGTGCGTAATACATGAGATCCTGGCCTCCCCTAATATTGTCCCGTCCGAAGTTCAAGGCGTATTCATCCATAGCCGAACGGGTGAACGCCTCCAGCTTTTGGAAAACCTCTTTTTTCTCCTGTGGTGTAAGTTCCTTTAAATCGTCCACTTTCCGGCCGATAAGGTGCATTTGTTCCGACTGCGACGGATTGAGCGAAAGCATGAAGAATTTAGCGTCGTTAGCCCCTAACGCCTTTTTGTTCCCGTCTATATCCATAATTACCCGTTCGGGTGAAATATCCTGCTCCGTATGGGAGAAAAAACGCTGTCCCTCCCCCGTTTCCTTTTCCAGATAACGCACCAGGTCGTGACAGCTTCCCGTATTTCCGCTTTTCACGTCCTCGGCCGGGTGTACTTTGGCAAACATAGGCTTATCTCTTTAGTTCGTCCTTTAACCTTTTCACCCACATATCCAGCGTATTACGGTCTATCTCATAAACCGTATCGTTGAATGTCGGTATTTTTTTCACCTCGTCGATACGCTCCACAATCTCCAAGATCTTGTGCGTATTGCATCCGACGGCCGGAGTTCCTTTCTCCTGCCGGGCTATTTCGAGATCCGTTTGCAGTTTCCCGACCTTCTCCCGGTTTTCCCTGGCTTCCTGTTCCAGTTGCTTGGAACGCTCCAAAAGTTCCTGTACCTGTGAGATGTGCATATATTCGTCCGGATTGTCCCCCGGCGTTTTCACTTCCCCGACAAGCGACAAAAGGAGTTGTTCGATGTTTTTCAGCCTTACGTTAGTGGATTTCTCAATGCCCCGGACAACTTCGATCACCCGGCTTGCCTGCTCTTTGGCCGCAATGTTCGGCGGCATTACATTCGACTGCGGGGTGATCCCCGTTGTTTCAAAATAGAGTAACATTTCGGCCACGAACGCATCGTGCGATTTGTTTCCTTTCAGCATATCAAGCCTAAACCTTGTACTCTCCTTTATACGGATAGACGTATCTTTACTTGTTGTTACCATAATTTCACGTATAGGGGTTTGCATACATAAATATCGGCTACAATATACTATAATTCAATGAATTATCAAAATAATGTATGCAATATGTATGCAATTCGCATACATATAAACAAGTAAACAGTTATATATCAGTGATTTAGAAAATCAGCATTGGACTTAGTCCAATGACTGCTTGCTCACTTCGGTAAACCGTCGTTCTCTCTCTCCTTGCTTCGCTCGTCGCTCCTGGAACGCTCCGCACGGCTTCGCTCCAATACATCAGACACCCAGCCCCCAAAATGCGCATTACAAATGTACACCGCCCCCAAAAAAGTGTACATTTGTAAAACAGCGGCAATCGTTCCGATTACCTTAATTTTTACAACACAGAACAAAAATTTACATATTTTAACGCGCGAAAAAATTGCACTAAAGAAACGCTTCGCTCATTTTTCTCCGTTTCTCATTTTCCGTTTTCAAAATGCACATTTTCCAGCCGTTTTTGAAGCCTGTAATTCCCTAAAATTTTCCTTCTTTGTGAGAATAGTCTTTGTAGAGGTTCTTTGTAAGAAAGCGTTTTTTTATTTATAACAATTTGTATTTCAGTTAATTATAAATGAAAAAACACAACCTAAAATACTCATTTTACTAAAATCCGAAGGGGGAAAATACTTATTTTACTAAAATTACCCCCTCCAATAAATACCCATTTTACTAAAGGTTACAACAAAAAATACTTGGTATTTTTTGGCGGTATCTTTCATTTCTTTAACTTTGTCCCGAACTCAAAAAAAAAGCCTATGCCGACCAACGACATCACCCTCTATATTCCTCCTACGGAGGAAGAAGTAATGTTAATCCAGCCGAATAACGTAACATTCGGCCAGTACTCCGTGACCGAGTGGCAAGAAAACCTCCTGACGCTGATAAGCGACCAGATCCAGCAACACATGACCAGGGAAAAACAACTGCCTAAAGACCTCTTTAACCAGCCTGTCGTCGAGATCAAATGCGACGAAGCCGGGGGGAAGAACAACAAGAGCAAAGTTCTGAAAGAGGCTATCGCCATGATGCGGAAAAACTTTTCCTTTCGCTGGGTGCATCCCAATATCCACCAGACGGTGGAAACGTTCGGGGTGGTGATAACGACGGTACACAACATCAAAGGCACAAACCGGGTAGCCCTGACGCTCAACCCCTGGGCGATCCCTTTCCTGCTCTACTACGGTACGGGTGTCGGCGGTACAAGGTACGGGAAGAACATCGCCTTAACCCTCCGGGGCAATTACACCAAGCGGCTCTACAAGATCATTTGCAGCCAACGGGACAGACGGGAGTATTATTACTCGATCGAGCAATTCTGTAAAGACCTGGAGATCCCGGCCTCCTACTCGAACGCACAGATCGACCAAAAGGTTTTAAGGCCTGCACAGACACGAATCAAGGAAAGCGAGGCCGATGTATGGTTCGATTACAAATTCATCTGCAAAACGCCTAAAAAGGGGCAAAAACCGAAAGCCGACACGATTATCCTGTTCATCCATGCGAGAAATCCCCAAGAACTGCGAGGCGACCAGCAACAACAATACTCGTTCGTTTACCGTTGGGTTTACGGTGCTTTAAGCTATCCGAGCGACAACACCCCGGTAAGGGCACTCGACAAGATCCTGGAAAGCGGACGGCTGAAAGACGTGTACGACCGTTGCGCCTATTACGACGAGAAGGTTTGCAGCGGTGAAATGAGCACAGCCCACGCACATAACTCACTGGCAAAGATGCTGCGTGAGGATTTCGGTATCAAGGCCAGGGGGAAAAAGAAAGATCCCGACCTGTTTGGTTAAATCCGGAAGATTCTCTATATTTGTGTGCGGCCGGGGTGGTTCCCGTCCGTCTGGGGGCTGACGGCTATTGCACGTCAAGCCTTAAAAGTGGGGCGAATTGACGTATTACGACATCCCCACTTTTTCATATCCCCCCTATATTGTAATGCACATTACAATAATACTAAAATACTAAGATTAGTATAGACTAATCTTAGTATTTTAGTAAAACGAGTATGCTTGAAATCTGCCTCCGGCGGGGTTTTTACTGGGGGCTTCTGACCTTTGCACTGTTTCCTATTGCTCCGTAAAATCAGTGTCGCACAGTCCGCACCTTAACACCAGCCCGGATTTTCCCCACACGTTACAGCCGCACCCACAGGTGTATTTCTTCCGCTTTCCACTTTTGCTCTCCCCCTCGTCCGGATCTCCCGGTTCTTCCGTTTCGTCCCCGTCGCCTCCGGCGATGCGGATCGGCCGGGTGGGTACGGCCGCCAAAGTCGGCTTGTACCTAAGCCGCAAGTTTTGCAGATCCTCCCGGCTTAGCGTATTGAAAACCTGCTCGAACTTCCCTCCCGGAATGATATAATGCGTAATGCTCTGGCCTGTCCTTTTGCCTCCGGCCTCCCCGGTGTCGGACGGCATCAGTCCGACCTGGATCATCTTGTCAGCCCATTGCGAATTATGATACCCTCCCCGGCTCGGCCTGCCGAAATCCTCCTGCCACAAATGGCACATTTCATGTACCAGGGTAGAATGCCAGTCCCGATCTTCCCGGTTCATAAAATCGGGGTTGATGCTGATCTCGTGAACGACCTTTTTTTCCTGGCCGTCCCCTCTCCAACGGTTGGCGGCGAAAAAGCCGAACGCCCCACCGTGACGGGACATATTCACGATACATTCCGAAAGCTCACCGTTAAAAATTGCGTCGTTGTAAAACTGATACAAGTCGTCCAACGTCTTGAACTGGATCGTCGTTATCATAAGCCTTTTGTTTTTCAATCCGAATACAAAGATACGGATATTTTTGTAATGTACATTACAAAAATACTAAAATACTAAGATTAGTACAACCGGATATAAAAGATACCCATTTTACTAAAATGCTTGAATAAGTACACGTTACGTTTACAAAATACACCACTGTAATGCGCATTACAAAAATACTATTTTTAGTATATACTAAAAAACGCATCTATCCGGAAGATTATTTGAGATAATTTTCCTATCTTTCGGCCGAAGAATTCCGGAACGGAAATATTAAAAATATCCACGTTCCCAATAAACCATATACGCCCATGTTTCCAAATTACAAAGACTTTCAGATAGCTGTTTACTACACCCTGGGAAAAGCACTTTCCAAGCATATAGAGGAAGTGCAGACGGAGATCATCGAGAATTTCGATATAAAATACAATTCTCCCATGCTCGAACACCCGTTACTACGTACCCCCATTTACGAGAAAATCATCCTCCGCATATTAGATACGATGAACGATTTAAAAGAAATCGAAATGTCCGACGACCGTACCCACGTCATCCTTACCGGAATTGGGAAACAACGCCTGGACGAGTACGAAAAAGAGATAAACCAACGGTTGCCTTTCATCCTAAGGCAAAAAAAATTCAAACGTCACACCAAAGAAGAGTTAGAGAAGGCATACCGGGAACTTAAAGAGTACACCGATGCGTATCTCTCCCAGGATTGAGCGCACGAACTAAAATACTAAAAGTAGTATCTACTATTTTTAGTAGATGTAGTATCAAACGAAACGTTTCTTTAAGGCGATGATCGGGTTTATCATCGTCTTGTACATTTCCAGGGATTCACCCATAAGCTCGCACCGGATTAGGTGTATCAGCCTCTCGTCTTTCGGATCTGTCGGCTGCGGCTGGCAGTCCTTTCCCGTCCTGGTCTGATCCTCCAGTTCGGCCACTAAAATATACTGGAGCGTAAAGATGTCGGCCACGGTTTCCACCTCTCCGGCCACCTGTCGGTATAACTTCCGGTACTCCGGCCAACGATCGGTATCATAGATATTCGCCTCGATATAGGCGTTTATCTGCGGAGTGGTGGCCGTCTGCTCGATTTCCACACCGGAAAGCCTGCGGATCACCTCTATTTTAAGTTTTTTCCCGGTAAACTTCTGTTTCGGCCTTAACCTATACTGCGGCATTTCCCCCAGGGAGATAAACGGCTCTTTATCCCCCTTTCTCCGGTAAATGAAATATTCCGCTATCATCGTTCGGGGATATTCAAAACGTGATCCACTAACAGGGCTTTGTCCTCCGGATTTGCCTTTATCCAGAACAGCGACCAATTCAAGGCGTTTCCATACTCGTTAATACCGTTTTCCCGGACGGTCTGCCCGGCTGTCGGGGAAATCCCTTTCAGGCATGAAAGCGCATTATTATTGCCAAACATGGCATATCTGTTAAAGGCTTCCAACTCGAAAGGATAAATATCAAACCTTTTCTTTCCCTGGACGACCTGCGCAACAATCCGGCTATCGTAGTCCGGATATTTGTCGGGTTCGACCTTAATCCCCAGGTTCTCCAGCAAAGCCCGGTTTATCCGATCGTCCGTCCCCAAATAAAACTGAAAGAAATCCCCGTCATACCCCCTGTATTTGCCTAAAAGATGCGCATACAGTTCCGCATTCACTTTGCCGTAAATACAACTCTTTATAAAATCCTCGTCGATACGGTTTCCGTCTATCGCATTGGAAACAACATCAATAATCTGTATAATCTTCGGTTTGTTCATATTACATTATTTTATCTACAAATATATATCTATCCAATCAAAAAACGCATTATCAGAGCTATGAAAGCGAAACGGAGTGTAGCGGCAAAGCGTTTTTTGGTTCTTTTTGGGGCGAGTGCCAAAAAGAACTCACCCCGAAAGGCTGTCCCCCTTTCGGGGGATCTTCCTTGTATCATGCCACCTGTTCCGCTTCATCTGCGGCCGTTTCCTCGCTTTCTACGGAGATATCCAGTTTCCCGGCTATCATCTTGACAATTTTCATAGCGTCGGCCAGTACGTTTAAAATGAACTTGGGTTCTTCCCGGATCGCCTTTATCCAGCTTTTCAGATAAGCGGCGTTTTCAGTGCGTATATGTTCGGCTATCCCGAAAAACATTCCTGCCAGGGCTGCGGCGAACTCGGCCGTTAATTCCTCCTTGCCGTATTCCTCTGATCCGAACGGGTGCGCAAGATCCCGGTTCAATCGGGTGGGGTGTCCCGTGGAATGTCCCATTTCATGCAGAAGCGTTTCGTAAAAGCTCTGCATATCGACGAACTGCGAGCGAAGCGGCACTACGATATAATCGACTAAAGGAGAATAGAAAGCCCTGTCGCCTTGCTGCTCCCGTATCGGGCAAAACCAGCTTTTCGCCTCCAGCATGGCGTCTATTTCGGGGTGCGCCTCTCCGGTTGTCCCGTCGGGCTGCTCTGCCTGTCCCCCTCTGAACTTCTCCCTTAACGCTTCCCATTCTTCCGGCCTCACGTCCGAAAAATTGGTCTGATCCAGGTTAAAGACCGAGTAATATTTATAGGTCGGTATAACGTTGTATTCCTGTTGCTGCTCCCGGCTTAACGCCTTGTATTCCTCAAAGGTTATTTTCTTGCGTGTTTCCTTGTGGTACACGTAGAAAAGGAAGTAATAGACCGGAAACGATTTCGATCCTTTCAGCACGGAGATCCCGGCCTCATTCGCCTGGTTGAACGTCATAAATACGGGTGTCTGGTACTGGAATTTCTCGCAAAGGAAAAGGAGTAAAAAGGCGTTGCCTCCGGTGTACCTGCGTCCTGTGAGGTTCTGCGGAAAGAAATTGCGTGTATTCGCCGCAATGGTGATCCAGGGCTTTTGCCAGTTGTCCTCTACCTGCTGGATCTTCTCGATCATCAAATTTGCAAACTGTTGCGCTGCCTTGTCGAAATAATCAGTTTTCATAACTACGTCCCCCGTTCTTTATCCTGGTGGGTGAGCCAGTTCTAAAGGTTGTTATCTCTTTTTCTATACCTCTAAGATAGCACTTTTATTTGAGAGATGCAAGTATTTAAACAACGTTTAACTAACTATTTATCAGATAATTATATGCAAAAGTAGTATTTTAGTATATACTAAATTTAGTATTTACTACCTGATTTTTTCCGATAGTAAACTCCCCACCTCGCACCCTCTCCCCCCCAAACCTTGCGGATGCCTAAGATTCCGATGTTTTTGTATCAAGACAACCTCATTTTGGTTTTTCGGGGCTGTCGGTGTGGTCGTCTTGCGTTTACCTTGAGTTCCGAGGGGTTTTTGTATGAGAACACCCCAAACGTTTTTTTCCATAGCACAAGTTTTTTAGGAAAAATACTACCTGGCTTTAGCCAGGCTGGAGATTTTTTCTAAAAGCCGCTTGCGGCTCAACTTGGGATATGGAAAAAGCCGTTTGACCTTTGCAGACAACCCCCCCGGTCAAGGTAAACGCAAGGCGGCCACGCCGGAAAAACTAAAATACCTCTCTCCCCTGAAAGGGGGGTTAAAACCGGGTTCGACAATCGGCTACCGGAGTTCCCGACAAGGAATGTTCCTTGCCCCGCCGACGAGTGCCTGCGCTCATCAGCCGGGCAAGGATCATTCCGGGTACTCCTTTCCGGATTGTGCCGATCAGTGAAAAGTCAGGCGCTTTTATCCGGCTGGCTTCACCGAACGAATCTATCCGGAAATAGCCTACCTTAGCCGGGTGGGTGGGGGGGGTGTATTTATGCGTTAGGGATTGCAGTGGAAAGCCCACAGCCTTCAGGCGAGGACTTGGAGGCGGAAAGCCCGACCGTTTACGGGAACGCCCAAATCCTCCAAAAGAAAAGCGTACTAATACACTAAAATACTAAAAGTAGTAAATACCCTTAATTCCGCAACACTATTACAAATTAAACTTTTAAAGTACCTGAGCAACAAAAAGTTGCCCATGATTTTGCCATGTCAGAATTTTTACTTATCCTAGTGTTGCAAAAAAACAAGCAAAACTCTGATATGACATGGTGAAGATACAAATTAAACGAGATATACTCCCTATATTCGCGTAGTAATCCCCTGTTGTCCCTGTCGCAAGACAAACTCCAGGGTTTTGTTTTTATATACTCCCCCCCTATACGGTAGCGTATGGATCTTTTTCCTGAATCACCTTTTTAATCTTGAACAGCCGTTCTTTGGTTAGCGGCTTTATAGTTTCCGGATCCTCACCGTCGAATGTTTCCCCGAAGATCAGATCGTCCACCTCCAGGCCATGATTAAAATTCTCCCTGATACAGTCCCTTAGCAACCAAAGGTTTTTGAGGTTCACCCAATCGGCCGTTATGTTCCTGATCCTTCTAAACATGATTATCGCAGTACGAAAATAATGCCCCACATGATCGTAATCATGGCAAACCCGTTTATCCAGATAATAAACATCTATTTCCTGGTTTTCTTCATCCTCCGCGATCCGGCAAAGGCAGAACGGGATCTGCTCCAGTTTATCCCATTCGATATATTCCGTTGATTTCATATTGTCATTATTATAAATATCATTACTTGACCAGCGAGGTTATCACTTTGGCAAATTCGGAAATATCCCCCTCCACGCTGGCCTTTTCCAACGCTTTCATATATTCTTTTCTACGCTCCACCGGAACAACCGTCCAATTATAGCCTCCAGACGCAAGCATGGCGTTCAAGACGAACCGTCCCATTCTCCCGTTCCCGTCCATATAGGGGTGAATATACACGAAAAAGAAGTGTCCCAGGACAGCCCTTACCGCCGGGTGCGGCTCATTCTTCAAGAGATCGAAAAGGACGGGCATAGCGTCCCTGACCGCTTTCGGGTTCAACGGGATATGTTGCGATCCCCGTATATAGACCTGCCCGGTACGATAACCCACAAGATCCTCCCTTTGCAAGATCCCCACCGTAACGAACGGCATCCACATCTGCATATACCAGACCAGATGATCCGCCCTTACCGCTTCCCCTGCGTTCTTTCCTTTCAGTATATCGGAGATCGTCCCCCTGACAGCCTGGAACGCCTGGTAATACCCACGTGCCACCAGTGCGTTTTTATGCTCCTTATCTTCTTCCTCCGGCTTCCAGTTCCCGACACGCACTTTCTCGATCAGTTCCGGGGAAACCCTATATCCCTCGATCGAGAGAGAATGATAAGCGTCCTCCGAATACTTTTCATCGACGGATCTCAAATACCCCTCCACGTCATCAATCTTTCCAGGGGCTTCGGGAAACAGTTCTACAACCTTATCCCTCATGTTCTCCCACATCAGGCGCAAGCGTGTGACGTAAGGCGACACCTCATAAACAAGGGGCGTTCGTGGCTGATCCTCGAACGGATCTTCTTCTCTCACGTCATACCCGAACCCCCGCATCGTGGAAACGATGCTGTCGGCGATTTCGCTGTTCCCGATGTTCCGGAACGCCCCGGCTATTCTTCCGGCACGAAGCGAAGCCCCGTTTTTCGTCAGTACCTTTAATATATCGGCAGCGTCCCGTATCATGGCCAGGCAGGTGCGGGCTGCGATCTTCTCCACCTGGAAATATCTCGGCGTGGTATATACCAGGGCTTCGGCAAGCGGATAGAGATTAAGGCCGTATTCC
>QFCE01002481.1_pt1 | contig 26062 bp, 27 predicted proteins | sample 5346091 | NCBI WGS metagenome assembly QFCE01 (sample SAMN09062252, study PRJNA434731) | Human gut metagenome, whole genome shotgun sequencing project. | isolation source: stool timepoint A chromium assembly | host: Homo sapiens | collected 2015 | reverse complement strand
ACCGACTGATCGATTTCGAGATGCAGTGCGGCTCCAACAAGATGGAGATTCCCAACCGCAGTGCTTATTACGCCGCAACGCTTGTCAACCGGCCGGATAACAAAGGCCTGGCGTATACCGCGCTGACGCCGGTGGATCAGTTGTTTCTGCTGGACTTCGACTTTCCGGCGAAGGCAGATCAGCCGGAGAAAGCGATTCATGTCTATCAGTTAGCGGAGATCCTGGATCATGACATCTTGACAAATCTGATCTCGGTGGTTATCATAGAGATGAAGAAGATAATTCAGATGAATCATAGTTATGAAGAACTGAGCCGGGCGGAAAAGTGGTGCTGGTTTCTCGAACGGTATGACGAGGAACACAGCGATTCGGTGGCAGCCCGGTTAGTGGAAGAGGATGAAATCTTTAAGGAGGCGGACAGCGTAATGAAGCGAATGAGCAGTGATCCGGCGATGCGGGAGGCGGCGTTTGAGCATAACCGGCGGATGATGGACATGGCGCAGCTGCGCTATGAGGGCAAGCAGGAAGGCTTGGCAGAAGGTATCGAGAAAGGCATTGAACAAGGTATTGAGCGCGGCATTAAACGAGGCATTGAGCGAGGTATTAAGCAAGGTATTGAACAAGGTATCGAAAAGCAACAATTTGAAACCGCAAAGGAAATGCTGAGAAATCATTGTAATGATCAGCTCATCCAGCTCTGCACCAAGATCAGTCTTCAACAACTGGAGCAGTTAAAGAAAGAAATCGTTTCCGGTTTTAATCAAACCGAGGACGACTCAGAGCAATCCCATCTGGCAAGCGACTAAAAAGAGGAAGCTGATCCAGATGAAGTTTAAGGACTAGAAGATCTAAATCCTTGATTGCTGAGCAAATCTTTAAGGAGGCGGACAGCGTAATGAAGCGAATGAGCAGTGATCCGGCAATGCGGGATGCGGCGTTTGAGCATAACCGGCGGATGATGGACATGGCGCAGCTGCGCTATGAGGGCAAACGGGAAGGCCTGGCAGAAGGCTTTGAGAAAGGCTTTGAGAAAAGCTTTGAGCGTGGCATCGAACAAGGTATTGAACAAGGCATCGAAAAGCAACGATTAGAAACCGCAAGGGAAATGTTGAGAAATCATTGTGACGATCAGCTCATCCAACTCTGCACCAAGATTACTGCGTTACAACTGGAACAATTAAAAAGACAAGAATGTCCGGAATCAGCTCAAGCCATGACAAAATCACAATTTCAGTCGGCCGAGAACTAAGATTTAATAGTAGAACAATAACCTAGCTTTCAGCCATATCTTATCCGGTAACAGACTTTTTAATGATGTCCTAAATTACATAAAAATTTCAGCGAAACAAGCAGAGATTTCACTTTTATAAGTAAAGGAATCATCAAAAAATGAACTTAACAATTCAGTATGAGAAAAAATCGGCTCCCCCAGGGAGATCCTATCCCGCGTCGATATCCGAGTCATCAATACTCTGTAAAATGACCCTTCTGGATAAAACAAACACTTTTCTCAAAGCTCGGATCCACATCCCTAAAACAAAAAATCCGGAATTGGAAAATCTCCAAGTCCGGAATCTTTTTTTATCGGCACTGATATAAATCCGCCAGAATATCGACACACCGCTCGATGCCAAGCTCGCCGCTATCCAATGCCACATGGAAATTTTCAGCCAATCCCCATGTCTGTCCTGTGTAAAACTCATAATAAACTGCGCGCCGCTTATCCTTGTCCCGAATCCGCTTCTCAATTGCGACCTCCGTTTCACCATACACTTCGACAATCCGCTTGGCTCGTTTCGCTTTTTTCGCATGAATAAACGCCGTCAGGCAATCCGCATGATCCTTGAGAATCACATCCGCGCAACGACCGACGATCACGCAGGATTCTTTTTCCGCCAATTCCAGGATAATCTTTCGCTGCAGCTGCCACAACTGATCCTGGATTGAAGCGCCCATGAATTGCCCTTCCGATAACGCGAACGCCCAATGACTGCTATAAGGCGACGCCTCCTGCTGCTTCGCCACCATCTCCGGCGTAAAACCGCTCGCCTGCGCCAGTTTTTCTATCAATTCCTGATCATAACAGGGAATCCTGAGCCGGACCGCCAGCTGTTTCCCCACGGTCCGTCCTCCGCTGCCGAACTGACGGCTGATCGTTACAATTCTGTTGTTTGTCATCCTCGAATTCCTCCTTTTCTGGTTTTATTCTCGATCTTCATGGCCATGACGCCAGCGAGATAACGATCCATCAATTCACTTTTTCAGCCCTTAATATTCCCGTTAAGATGAAGAAATAAAAACAAGCAGGCCTCGATGAAGATGAATTTCTAGGCGATTCTAATCAAAATTATGCCTGATATTTCCTTTACTTCTATTATACTCCATAATTAAACTACGACCAATCATCATTCTTCCAAAAAAACAAACAACGAACAGCGGCCCGCTTTACATCGGTACTGTTCGTTGCGAAATTTTCATCCAGGATCAGCTTAAATTACACTGCATGTCCTTTTCAGACTTTTCTCTTATGCAATAGATTGATGTCGATTTTTTATCCATTAAACAATTCAACGCCCAAATTATGCGCCTTCCTGTTCCGCGATCTTCTGATTCAACTCTTTGAAGAATTTGAACAAGAATGGAAAACAGACGATAAAAGTCAGTACGTCGGCCAGCGGCTGCGTCAATTCGACGCCGCGCAGCTGCCACAGCCGCGGTAAAATGATGATCAGCGGCAGAAAGAATACACCCTGGCGGCAGGCGGACAAAAATGTCGCTTCCGCCGGCTTGCCGATCGACTGGAATGTCATATTCGAAATAACGCCGAGCGGCTGGATAAACAACGCCAGACACTGCGCCCGCATCGCATACGTCCCGATTTCCAGGACCTGAGCGTCAGCCTTGGTAAACAGCTGGATCACCTGCGGTGCAAATACGAAGCCCGCCGCCGCGAGGATACCCATCATCACAAAACTCACAATCGTCGTAAAGGTAAACGACTGCTTCACCCGCTGATAACAGCCCGCGCCGTAATTGAAACCGACGACCGGCTGATAGCCCTGGCCAAAACCGATTAAGACGGACAGGATCAACATAAACACCTTGCCGACAACCGACATTGCCGCGACTGCCGCATCGCCGTAAACCGCCGCATTGACGTTCAGCATCACCGTCGCGATACTCGCTAACCCTTGCCGGAAAAAGGAGGGCAGACCGGTTTTGATGATCGCTGAAAGATCTTCCCACTTCCATGAAATATTTCGAAAGCCGAGATGAAGCAGACTCTTATGCCGCAGGAAACAGCTCAGCAGAATCAGGAAACTGATGATCTGGCTGAGAATCGTCGCAATCGCCGCGCCGGCAATTCCCAAACGGAAAGTAAAGATAAAAATCGGATCCAGCACGATATTCAGCAGACCGCCGGCGGTAATGCCGACCATCGCCAGCGTCGCTTTGCCCTCGGAACGCAGCACATTGTTCAGCACAAAAGAGGACGACATGACCGCCGCACCCAACAGAATATATTTCGCGTAGTCGCGGGCATATGGCAGAATTGTCTTCGTCGCGCCCAGCAGCGCCATTAACGGATCGATGAAAAACAGACCGAACCCTGTCAGCAAAAGACCGAATGCGATCGCCGCAAAAAAGCCGGTACTCGCAATCTTCTCCGCTTCCGCATGTTTTCTTGCCCCCAGCATCCGCGAGATCAGGCTGCCTGAGCCGATCCCCAACGTAAAACCAACGGCCTGAATGATCGCCATCAGGGAAAAGACGATTCCTACCGCGCCGGTCGCGCTGGTGCCTAACTGAGAAACGAAGAAGGTATCCGCCATGTTGTAAATCGAGGTGATTAACATAGTGACAATCGTCGGCACCGCCAAGGTCGTGATCAATCTCGGAATCGGCTGAGTCGTCATTTTCTCAACCTGACTCAGCGTCGCCTGACTGCTCATACCCGGTTTTCTCCTTCCGCCGCAGTTTTCTCACCGCGCAGATTATCCGTCATGCGCTGGATGTAGCTGATAAACTGCTCACGTTCCTCCGCGCTGAAGCCTTCCAGAGCCAGCGCTTCGACCTCGGCATGGATTTCACTCATCTTGGCGTGCTGCTGAGCGCCAAACTCCGTAATCTGCACCTGAATACTGCGCCGGTCCTTATCGCTGCGCACCCGTTCGATCATCCCGGCCTGTTCCATCAGATCCAGAATTTTAGATACTGTCGCCGGTTCGATATCACAGGCCCGCGCCAGCTCCACCTGCGTGCGGGAGCTGCGGGTTAACAGATGCAGGATTTTCGGCTGTCCCATCGATATTCCCTGATCGGCCATGCGCGGCCGGATCTGGGCTGTCTGCGCGCGGTAGGCCCGGGAAAATAAAATACAAAAAGGTTTATTCATAAGTCCTCCCCTTTCATTAGATTCCTAATAGTTAGCTTCCTAATTATAGAATGATCCGCGAAGCTTGTCAAATCGTCTGAAGGGGGAAAAGGAAGCGGTTCTCTGTATATTTTTCAGTCTTTCCCAAAAGGCGCTCGATGAAAAACCAGGAATGATCCGGGTACGTTGGAATCGTACCGGCCGCTCCTGGTGTCTTAGTTTCTGATTTTTACTCTTCTTGTTTTTTAGTTTATGACCGCCTACAAACATTCCATCAGCCGGCGCGTCAGCTGCTGCTTCAATTCTTTATCCGCAAACGCCGCCCTCACGCTGTTGAGATTCAGATGGATCAGATCCTCCCGGGTCAGTCCCAAATACCGCACTGCTTTGTCATATTCCTGATCCAGCGTCGTATCGCTGATCGTCATGTTATCGGTATTCAGCGTCACCACCGCACCGCGTTCCATCAACGGCTTCAGCGCATGATCGCTGTACGAAAGCTGATTACGGCACTGGACGTTGCTCGTCAGGCACATTTCCAGCGGAATTTTCTTATCGATCACTTCCTGCATCACCGCGCTGTCCTCCAGACAATGACCGCCATGTCCGATCCGGCTCGCCCCCAGCTCCAGCGCCGACTTTACCGAAGCCGCCGGGCCGCTTTCCCCTGCGTGAATCGTATACGGAATTCCATATTCCTTCGCCAGTTCAAAACAATCGCGATAGCCTTCCATCGGCGTGATGCCCTCCGCACCGGCCAGATCCACCGCTACGACCCCTTTGCCTTTAAAGTCCCGGGCCATCTGAATCGTTTCCAGGTTCGCTTCGTGATTCAGCGACGGTTCGCCCAGTGTCATCATGCATAGAATCAAACCGACTTTGATCTGCGGATGCTCGCACATCGCGATCCGCATGCCTTTGATCACGGCTTTAACTGCTTGATGCTGCGTCAGTCCCTTCTGTGTATGAAACTGCGGCGCAAACCGCAATTCCACATATTCCAGTCCCTGCAAGGCCAGCGTTTTCACCAACTCGCGGGTACAAAGCACCAGCGCTTCTTCATCCTGTAAAATCGCGATCGGCAGCTCAAAGCGTGCGAGAAACTCATTCAGGCTGCCATTGTCATGGCCCACGACAATCCGCTCACGGAACTGTTCCAGCGTGCAGTCGGAAGCGATCAGCTGGCGATCCTGAGCTAAGGCATAAGCCAGCTTTAACGGCAGCGAGCCGTCTAAATGAACGTGTAAATCAATCTTCGGAAATAGATATTCCATCGTAAAACCCCCATTCTTTTTTATTCTATTGTTTGTCAATCCTGATTTTCCCAGTGCTGCCGATCGCCAATACCGCTCATACGGAAGCAGTCTGACAGCACCGGGTAACCCTGCTTTTATTGAAATTAAGGTTACGCTGTTTAACCGGCTTTGTCAATCGAAACTCTCGTTCCGTTCATGGATCCGGTTGGTTTCAAACAACTGCCGGATCGTCTGCGGATCCTCGCTTTGCCCCAGTACCCACATCAGTTTGGTGACGGCTGCCTCGCTGGTCATGTCCTTGCCTTCCAACACGCCGTAGCGCAGCGCTTTTTGTCCGACCTCATAGACGCTGAAATCACTTTGTTCATAAAGACACTGACTGCAGACGACAACCGTGATGCCAGCCTGGGTCATCTCCTGAAGCTTCGCCGTCAGATCCCGCCGGATAAACGACAGCCCGCCGATCCCGAAGGCCTCGATCACCACGCCGCGGCAGGCCATCTGAATCAACGCGTCGAACAGTTTCGGATTCATGCCCGGGATCAGCTTAATCAGGACGACTTCCTTGCACAGCTGGCTGCGCAGCTGAAACGGACCGTCGGCATGCGGAAGCAAACCGCTGCGGATATTCAATCCCCGGCTGTCGATCCAGCCGACCGGTTTAACATTGACGCTTTCAAACGCCTGGAAATTCGTCGTGCGGACCTTCACCGCGCGGGTGCCCAGTAAAATCTGACGGTTAAACGCCACGAAAACCCCGGCATGTCCGCTCGCAGCCATCGCCAGTGCGGTCCGGATATTCTCCAGTCCGTCGCTTAACGGATCTGCAAGAGGCAGCTGCGACCCCGTCAGGACGACCGGCAGTGTAACATTTTCCAACATGAAGCTTAAAGCGGAAGCGGTGTAGGCCATCGTATCCGTGCCATGGGTCAGAATCACACCCTCAGCCCAGCCTTCCGCGATGAGCTCCGCCACCTTCTCCGCGATCCGCTGCCATTCCTCCGGCTGAATGTTGGAGCTGTCCAGCGTAAACAGATCCCACGTCTTGATTTCATATTGATCGATCAAGGTGCCTAAGAGCCGGCGCAGTCCCCCGGCATCCAGCTGCGGCGTCAGCCCTTCTTCCTGTTGGGCGCAGGCGATCGTGCCGCCCGTGGTCAGCCATGCGATTCTTTTCATCCGTTCCTCCCCGGCCGTTTATTTTTAACGGTATCTTGAATCATTTCTGTACCTTTCCTTTTCTTTATTTAATTTACTAGTCTGCCATGATAATCCATAACGAGCACGTTAAGCTTTACCTCTTTTTATTTTAGCTTGGAATAGGTTCATTATCAACTTGATCCCGTCGAATTGACGGAAGAAAAATGATCCGGAACAGAATTAAAAAGGATTCGCTAAAAACTGGAATTCCCGTTATAATGAGAAGGAAGAAGAACCTTTCGTTAAAAACCGGTCGTTGGTCATAAGAATGGATGAAGAAAAGAGGAATAATGCTATGAGTCGAAAACAAACCCTGCTGCTCGGCGGATTTTATTTCATTCTCTGCCTGCTTGTCCAGATCATTTTATTATGGGGATTCCACAAGCGGCTGGGCGTCCTCTGGCTGAGCGGACTGGCGCTGATTGTCTTCGGCTATGCCGGGGCAAGTCATATTTCGCTGGAACTGCGGCGGCCTGCCTATCAGCCTGTTCGGCAGCCGCGGGGAGGTGACCGGGAAAACGACCCTGCGCCTTTGCTTCCTTATCTTTTCGCGGCGCTGCCGCTGATCATCAATCTAATGATTGCTTCTCAGTTTTTCCATTAACGGATTTTGTGTTTCCGGCGTTGTTTCTGCGCAAAGGATTCAATAATCAGGATGCAAAAGACAGCTCTCCGGGCTGTTTTTTTGATTTTGAGGTTTTTCCTGTGCGGAAAAATCGTTATGGATTCCCTAGAGTCGCCCAGGTTGATGTTTGGCCTGGCTTTTTTGCGATCTCCGGTTCGTTCGGGGCAGCTTATGGTCATCACGGCTGATTCCAGGTCTTCGTCTTTTCCGTCCTCACCCTTCCTTCCCTTTGTGCCGCACAGCGTTTACCGCAGTCGCTTTCCGTTGTTATTGGTTGGAGTTTTCGTTAAAAGAATGTTATTTTAAAATTGAAAGTTCTGCATGAAAAAGCTGACGATCAGCCACCACCTGAATTATACAAGCCGCGTCAAAGGTAGTGAATTCAACCGCTACGAAAAGGACTCCTTTGCCTATTACAAGCGGGTGATTGAAAGCAACGGCGAGGAATTGTAGACGACAGTTTCCGCAGTCTTCCCCTAAGATCAGAGCCGATCTCCCCCCTTCCAAGAACCAGCTTTCCCAGCTGGTTTCTTTTTCTGTCCCGATCATTTTCTCATTCCAGGGGTTCTTTTTCAACGATCCTCTTTGATCCAAAAGTCGTGTTGCGCCTTCTGTACCGGCTAGAACCTGAATGTTCACGATTACGGAAATCCAAAGCTTTTACCCTGTCATTGTGATACAATGACAGGGGTGATATGATGGACTACAAAAATAAAATTATTTATCAGATCTGGCCGCGCTCGTTCCAGGATTCCAATCATGATGGAATCGGCGATCTCAAGGGCATTCTGCGCCGGCTGGATCATCTGCAGGATCTGGGCGTGGATCTGATCTGGCTCTCGCCGGTATATTGTTCCCCCAATACCGATTACGGTTATGACATCAGCGATTATTACAACATCCATCCGGATTTCGGAACGATGGCGGATTTTGACGCGCTGTTGACGGAATGTAAGAAACGCGGCATGGGCATTGTGATGGATCTGGTCGCGAATCATACCAGCGATCAGCATCCCTGGTTTCAGGCCTGTTTAAACGATCCGAACAGTCCGTACCGGGATTGTTACTACTTCCGCGAGGGCATTAACGATAAGGAACCAAACAACTGGATCAGCATGTTCGGCGGCAGCGCGTGGACAAAGGATCCGCTGAAACCGCGCAGCTGGTATCTGACTACCTTCACGCCGCACCAGTGCGATCTCAACTGGGAGAATCCGCGGGTCCGCGAAGAAATTGCCAACGTCATGCGGTTCTGGCTGGACAAAGGCGTCAGCGGCTTCCGCATGGACGTCATCAACACGATTGCCAAACAGCCGGGACTGCCGAGCTGGCATCCGGAAAAGAAGGGCTATCAGTTTGCCAAAGAGTTCATGACCAATCTGCCGCAATCCCATGCCTACATCCAGGAGCTGATCGGGAAGCTGGCAGACGACTATGATTTCATCACAATCGGCGAAGGCATGATGGCGGACAACGATGCGTGCGCGCTGTATGCCGGCGAACAACGCGGCGAGCTTAACATGATGATCATGTTTGATCTGCACCTGCAGGACTGCGGACCGTTAGGCAAATATGATTTCCGCAAGCTGTATCATTGGACGATTCCCGGCTTCAAGTCGATTATTTTCCGTTGGCAGACCGACAGCCAGAAACGAAATTACTGGGTTGCCAACTACATGAACAATCATGACCAGCCCCGCTCGATCTCCCGTTTCGGCAACGACAGGCAATACCGCGTCGAAAGCGCGAAAGCGTTCGCCTTGATGAACCTGACGTTACGAGGAACACCGCTTGTGTATCAGGGCGAGGAGATCGGTATGACCAACTGTCATCTGGAACAGGATGAATGGCGGGATTATGAAGCGATCAATATTTACGGCACCTTGCAGACGATGATGCATCTGCCGAAATTCATCGCTAAAAAGGTCGTGCAGCGCATGACCCGCGATCACGCCCGCACGCCGGTGCAGTGGGACGACAGCGACTATGCCGGCTTCAGCGATCATCAGCCCTGGATCAAGGTGAATCCGAATTATAAGCAGATCAATCTAAAGTCAGATCTGGTTTCTGAAACAAGCATCAACCACTGGTACAAACAGGCGATTGCCCTGCGCAAAGCGTATTCGGCATTCAATACGGGAGCGATGACACCGGTTTTGGTTCATCACAAACAAATTCTCGCTTATCAACGGTCTGACGAACAGGCAGAATTTTTGATTCTGATCAACCTCAGTGGCTCCCCAGCCCGCTTTGACCTCAAGACGGAAGGCCGGATTCTGATGGATTCCTACACCGATCCCCAACCGCAGCTATTGCGGCCTTATGAAGCAAGACTGATCCAGATCCGTTAAGTCCAAAGAAAACCAGAAAATGAACATTAAAAAAGACGGAATCAAAGTGAACCGCTCTGTATGGATCATCCAGAGAAACCGTGTTCATTGAGATCGCCGTCTTTTTCTTTTTGCTTTTTAACTTTTGTTCAAGATATTATTGAGCAATCGATATCTAAACTTGATACTGAAAAAAGCTTAAAGGACAGAATCATTCTCACTGTTCAGCATCGATACAAAACAGGTAATAAACTCGTCATAAGATTTCATCGCCAATAATTTTTTAACATTACCCATATCGCTCGTAATCGTGATTAAAGAAGATAAAATATCTTCAAAGCTCTCGAAATCACGATTATTGAGTGCAACCATGAACACCAGGAAAATTTCACTGCGGTTCCACAGTACGGGTTTATTCAATAAAGCCGTGCTGATCACCGTCTGCTTCGCGTTGTAATCCGCCGGATGCGGAATCGCTACAACGTTAAAATCTGTCGGGGCTATCCTTTCACGATAGAATACAGCTTCTTTATAATCCTTTGAAACGTAATGATTCTTGATGAGCTGATCACTCAGAAAATCCATAATTTCGTCCTTTGATTCAAAGGCGATATCGCTGAAGAATAATTTCTTCGCAAACAAAGACTTCATAATCTGCCGGCTCTGCTTAATCCTCCGGTTATTTTTAATGTCGCTGATCATCATCGTAATATTTTTCCTGTCGGAATGATTCAAGAAGCAAGTTACCTTTAAAATCGGAACCGTATTTATCTTACCCGCGGGCATAATCGTGGATAGAATCATATCGACATTTGAAAAATTTTGAATCTCATCAAACGATGTGTATACATTGGTAATAAACAAGTCTTCATGATAGATTTCTTCAATTTTATTCATATGGGTATGGTAAGCATAATATTCAGGGCAGACAATCATCGCTTTCAGCCGCGTTCTTTCAGATTTTATTTCTTCAATCCGCGTGCCGATGTGCAACGCAATATACCCTATTTCACTTTCGGAAACCGCATGCTTCATCTGCGAAGAAATAATATTGGAAACATAAACCGCTAGATCATAGGTAATCGGTGCGCTTCGTTTGATAACATTGTATAAAGGGTTGTTTACTTCAGCACCATTTTTTAAGCGTGTAATCAGATTATCAAGGTGCAGAATAAAGGAATGTTTCAGCATCGATACATTCAAATCCAAATTGTAATTGATTAAAAGCTTTTCAAATATCTCATTGACTAAACCCGAAGTTTCAACATTTTTAAGCTTATCTTTATCAAAATCACTATCTTCTGATTTCGCTCTTGTATCAAGAATCAGTGTAAATTGCTGCTTCGCCCCTTCAGAAAAATTGAAATTGTATTTCTCCTCAATGGGTTTACAAAGAGATGTAACAATCTCGCTAATTTGAATATGATCGTTGATATTCACCGGAACGACTCCGTTTAGTTCCTGATTTAAAGAAATCAAGATATGCAGCAATAAATTAGTAACAGAATACTCGTCCATAAATATATTTTTGACCGCTAATTCCTTGGCAAGTGAATCTTTTATATACTGTACATCTAAATTAGGAAAAATCTCTGTTAAACCGGCAATCGATAATAAGGCTTGTTTCTCATTATTCTCATCATAAATAATATGTTGCGTCAACTTTTTCAAATCATGATAATTGCCAACGAACATTAAATATCCGTCTTTTAATACAAATTTGACATGGAATTTGGCAATCTCTCTCCGGATGCGGATCACATCTGAATGAAGTGTGGCTTCGGAAATCGACAAGTAATTAAGCAGGGAATCCACGTTCAGCTGTTGCTGCATCATCAGTCCTTTCCGAAACATCCACATTTTTCTTTCTTCATAATCTCCAGGAAGTTTTGATGCGTTGGAAGAATCTTGACCCGCCATTCTTACTCTGACGCCCTTCTTGATATTCTCGACGATGAACTGCGGATCTTCTTTGAATGTGGCCAAAGCATGATACACTGTGCGTTGAGAAACCTGACATTCCGTGCATATTTGATGGATTGGGGTATAGCCGACTTGTTTCAGCAGATAATCCAGCATTTTAGCTTGTTTACTTGCCACGAAGCTCACTCCTTCATTATCATTTTAAAATTCATCTCAGCAAATGCGAATACGATTATTCCAATAAGAATAAGGACAGCGTTAGAAATCGAATTCAATAACGGATTGCAGGAATAGATAACCCAATAAATCAACATGACCAGGCATAACACAATAAAATACTGCAGCTTTCCCTGCGCCCTCGTCAATAAAACAACGATAAGGAAATCGCTGCCTAATGTAGAAAAGGCGATTATACCAAAATAGAAATAATAACTCCATGGAAAACTCTGGTATGTGTTGATTACCTGAGCGGCCTGGTCTGCGGTTAGCGAAAGAAGCAGCTTGTCAGACAGCGTTCCTGCGTTCATTTGACAAATATAAATGATATTCGACAAAGCCGGCATGAACAAGCTCATCAGGGTATCCGCAAAAATCATCCCTAGCGTAATTCCGATGATATTTTCCCGCCTTAAACCCTGCTTATAAATCAACCGCTTTAACGCCAGGAATCCCAAAAACAAAAGTAAGGAATACAGCAACGCGGTCGCAGCCATGGAATACTGTCGGACCTGCAAAAAAGTATAAAAATCGGGAATGAGGCTGAAGACGCTTAAAACAAGTTTAAGTAATACATCTTTGCATAGAAAGCAATAAACGATTCCGATCAAAAAATTCCAAAATCCACCGCGAATTCCTCTGCACTTTCTGTTAAAAAAATAAAAAATAAGAGGACATCCGATCATGAATACTAAAGATATTATTGCTGAAACTAGTTTTAATTTCATAAGTTACCCCTTTTATTGATAGGCGACTGCAGCGTATCCGGTTTTTCCTGTTACGCTGCAGTACCTTTTTTCTACTCTAAATTTTTGCCATTCGTCGCAATGACGTTCTTATACCAGTAGAACGAATCCTTGCGGTAACGTTTGCATTCCTTTACCTCATCATCCGTTCGATCCACATAGATAAAGCCGTAGCGCTTTGCAATTCCATTGCTTGTTGACAACAGGTCAAATGCCGACCATGGATTGTAGGCAATCAGTTCCACGCCATTCTCAATCGCTTCCCGCATGGCTTTAATATGAGCTCGGATGTATTCGATACGGTAAGGATCATGGATCGAACCGTCTTTTCCCAGCTGATCATAGGCACCAAATCCATTCTCACAAATCATCATCGGTTTATGATAGCGGTCATAGATATCCTCTAAAACATAGCGCAGGCCGAGCGGATCAATCGGCATTGAGAAATCGGTATCCTTTAAATATTCGTTTTTACAGCCTTCAAATAAATCAGGCTGAATTTCATAAACGACATGCCCGCCTTTACCGATTTTATTGTTTTGCTTCGACCTTCTAGCCATACCCGGTGTCGCTGCTTTGACACAGGCTGACTGATAGTAATTGATTCCCAGGAAATCAAAGCATTTCGCACCTTCTCGGATCACCTCCATATCTCCTTCGTCGATCGCAAAGTCCAATCCTTGACGTTGAAGGTAAGCCATAACCGAAGGTGTATATTCACCTTTGAAATAAGCATCCATATAGAAATAATTTTTAAAGTTGCCTGCGTTTTTCGCGGCTAAAATATCTTCAGGCGCTGAAGTGGCAGGATAGTAGGGAGCCATATCTAACGCTGCCCCGCATTGGCCGCCCGGGACAAGTTCATGCACGGCAATGGCTGCTTTAGCATGAGCTAAATTCATATAGTGATTTGCCTGATATCTGAATTTCGGATTAAATTTATCTTCCAGAGAAATCAAATTTTTCCGATCAATATAATTGACGACAATGCTCTGTTCGTTAATCGTTAACCAATATTTAACCTTGCTTCCGTATTCTTTACATAGAAATCGTGCATAATACTCAAAATCATCAACAATCTGTTTTGAACGCCATCCGCCATACCGATCAACAAGCGCCATGGGCAGATCATAGTGCCACATGGTTACGATTGGTTCTATGCCATGACTTTTCAGCTCGTCAATCAGCTTATGGTAGAATTCGACGCCGGCAGGATTCGGTTCTCCTACTCCCTCCGGCAATACACGCGCCCAGTTGATCGAAAAACGATAGGAAGTAAAGCCCATTTCAGCCATTAAAGCGACGTCTTCTTGGTAGTGATGATAATGATCCGCAGTGACTGAGGTGTCGGCATAACCGTATTGATCATGAATTTCTCGATTGATAACATCCTGCTGATTTTCTTTCTTTCCATCTTCCAGTGCTGCGCCTTCACATTGATAGGCGCTGGTTGCCGCTCCCCACATAAAACCTTTGGGAAATTCTTTTACTTCTTGCATAGATCCTCCTCATCCATTTTTATTTTTTTATACATCGTCATCATTTTTTCAATCATATTCACTTCGCTCATAATCGTCATAATTGTATCCTGGGCATGAATAAACAGCATCGGGAGTATGACTTCATCAGAATTGCCATTGTATTCATCCATTGCCAAAGACTGCATGACGTTTGTCTGTGCACGGTGAGCTTCTTTTATATGTTGCTTTGCTTCGCATAAGAGGCTTTGCGCTTCTTCAGGCTTTTCATTCAGTAAAGCATCCATTGCGGCCAGCGCCTTTGTCCTGGCTTCACCGGCCGGCATAATAATACTCATTGAAACTTTTGGAAAATCATATTTATTGTTATCGATCATATTCAATCCTTTCAAATCGTGGACTAAGCCCAGCCAAGTAATGTTAACTATTTATTCGTAATCATCTTCGCTTCTTCATCCATCACTTGTTTTTCGTAGACTTTGAAAAATGGATAATAAACCGCTGCGTAAATAGCGAAGCAGACAAAGAACCATAAAATACCACGCATATCGCCTGTCAACATTACGGTTCCTGCAACCACCGGCAATGTACCTACACCGGGTAAAGCCACTGCTGGATAAGCTAATAACCCTAATTTAAATATAAACCAAACCAATACTGAACCAATGACTGAATTGATAACCATCGGCAGCATCAGGATCGGATTGAAAACAACGGGGGCGCCGAACAAAATCGGTTCATTAATTGAAAACAGACCTGGCCCGATACATACTTTACCTAATGTTTTCAAACGTTTCGATTTCGAGAATAAGAACATGACGTTCAAAGCCAGCGTCGCGCCAATGCCGCCCATGTTAATTAGACCGATGCCGGATCTGATTTCCGTAACATTGATAAATTGCGGAATTCCGCCGGCAGCCAGAACCGCCAGATTAGCTTCCTGCGCCGGAATGGAGATCGCATTGTTAATTCCTGAAAAGGTCCATCCCGAAACGCCTAAGCTGTAGAATAATGACATGAGCGTATTGTGCATGATGAATCCAGGCAAAGTTTGCGCCGCTTTTTGTAAAGGCTCGAATACTTTTAAAATCAATGGCATTAAATCGACGTTGAAATTCACGACGACAATTCCCAGTAATAAAATGGTTAAGAAAATCGGAATAATGTTTTTAACCCAATCTTGCACAAATGTCGGTACGGAAGAGTCCGGTTTGAAAAACTGAATCTTGCTGATCCAATGGAAAACAAGGGACACATAGATACCGATTACCATTCCTAATAAAATCCCGGAAGGTCCCAGACGACTGTAGCTTAATTCGAATAGGCCCGCTTCATTCGTCACACCTTTTACAGCCATAATATCAGCACAAATCGCCGTCAGACCCGCGACAGTTTGATAATTCCGATGTCTCAGGTGAACCATAGTCTGCGCTGTAATATTGTAAGCGGCCAGAATTCCTAACAGCTGAAAGGTATAGGTTCTGACAAAGGTGATCGCAGGCAGAACGGGTATCCAAGACGCCACCGCCTCATAAAAGAAAATGATGGCACCGGTCAAGATAAATGGCAGACACTTAATGATTCCTTCTGAAAAACCAGCTATCCAAGGCTTTGTCATAAAATTCTGGACAGCGGGTGAAAACTTATATTGCAGCCAATCCATGAACTTGTTTGATTTTGTTTCCGTCATATTTTCCCCCTTAACTAAAGCTTTCCTGCTTCTTTTAATGTTTTAACCGCAAAATCGCATAAGGCATTTCCGTCAAGATTTCCATACACAGTCTGCGGAATCACCGCGATCGCTACATCGGAATCCATTTCTTTTGCGGCTTCTTTGAATTCCGCCAAATGAGATTCAAAGTGTGGTCCTAGTAAGCAGCAGTCATAATCAGGCATTTCATCGATAGCTACACTTTGGCTTTTTGCCGTAACGTACCAATTGTATCCTTTTTCAATCGCTGCTTTTGCTGTCGCTGTAGCTAAAAAACCTGAACTCATTCCCGCGCCGCAGCATAATAAGATTCTTTTCTTTTGCATCTTTGCACCTCCTGTCTTTCTGATTTAAGTATAAAAATGATTCTTCTTCGATAAAAGTTAAACAATTGCAAAAAAATTTTGCAAAAATTAGTGTCTTAGAAAACGAGGTTCAATTTCTGATTGCGATTTAAATTCAGGTTATACAATAAACTATAAAGAGAATCTACATTTTATACTCATTTATAAAGAAGTTGACTTCGCGATCCAATATCTTTATAAACCTATTCAAACGAAAAAAGACGGAATCAAAGTGAACCGCTCTGGATAGATTATCCAGAGAATCCACGTTCATTAAGATCGCCGTCTTTTTCTTTTTGCTTGATTTTAACAGATCAAACTGTCTGTATTTTCCGCTATTATGCGGCTGTCTGTTCCAGCGCCCAGCGCCGCACATCGTCCATGGAATCGACGATCGCATAGGCTTCGTGATCGCGGAATTGTTCCAGACAAGCGGTATCAGGAATCGCAAATACCCGCACGCCTGCGGCATAGCCTGCCTTGACACCATTGGCGGAGTCTTCCACGATAATGCATTCCTCCGGCCGCAAACCTTCCATCTCCATCATCTTGTTATACAGATCCGGATGCGGTTTGCGCCGTCCGGCTTCGTCGCCGAAAATCCCGTTGTCGTAACATCCGCTCAATCCCGCTTTTTCCAACAGATACAACGCGTATTCGCGCGGCGTCGAGGAAACGATCAGCCGCCGTACCCCATTCTCTTTTAACGCCGCCAGAATTTCCTTCACTCCCGGCCGCAGCGGCATACCATTGGCCTCAATCCAGGCATCCGTCATCTGTTTCTTCTCCTGCCACATTGCTTCGTACACTTCCATCGGCGGAAGCAGATGCCCAAATCGTTCAAAGTTCTCCTGCTGCGAACCGCCCATCATGTTCGTCATGATGGAAACGTCGAAGACGTGCCCCCGCGCTTCGTTCACCTTTTCCCACATAGACAAGCTCAGCCGCTCGCTGTCGATCAAGACCCCGTCCATGTCAAACATCACTGCTTTTAACTTCGTCATTCTATCCCTCCATGATTTCCCGGACTGCCTGCGCCGCAGCCCGGACGTCGCTTTCCATGATACCATAATGTGTGACAAAGCGGAACAGTCCGTGATCATCCGGATTCGTTAAAATTCCTTTTTCTTTCAATTGGTTCAGAAAATCCTCCGGAGTCCGCTTTTCACGATCGACTTTAAAGAACACCATATTGATCTGAATCCGCTCAGTTTCCACGGAAATCCCGTCGATCGCAGCCATCAAGCTCCCCAACAGCTTTGCGTGGGCATGATCCTCTGCCAATCGCTGTGTCATCGAATCCAAGGCTACCAGTCCGGCTGCAGCCAGAATTCCAGCCTGCCGCAGCCCGCCGCCCAGTAGTTTGCGGTTGCGCCGCGCTCTTTCAATGAAAGCCTGATCCCCGGTTAAAACGGAACCGACCGACGCTGCCAGTCCTTTGGACAGGCAGAACGTCACAGTATCCGCGCAGTCCGCAATCCTTTGAACAGAACAGCCGCTGGCTAAGGCGGCGTTCAGGATCCGCGCACCGTCCAGATGAACACGCAATCCCAGCACTTTCGCGGCATCATAGGCAGAACGCAAAACCGGCAGCGGTACAACTCTGCCGTTTGACAGCGCGTTTTCCAGACAGACTAGCCGCGTTCGCGGCTCATGGATATCTTCGCTGCGTACGGCATTGCGTATTGCGTCCGCTTCAATCCAGTCCTGCGGATGATCGAGTGGATGCACCATCACCTGAGCGATCTGCGCTGCTCCGCCGACTTCATGCGTAACGATGTGGCTGTGCCGTCCGGCAATGATTTCATCGCCCCGTTCCGTCTGACTCATGAGGGCCAGCAGGTTGCCCAGAGTGCCGCTGCTGACAAACAGACCGGCTTCCTTCCCCATCAGCGCGGCAGCCCGCTGTTCCAGCTTCCGGACCGTTGGATCATCCCTGTACACATCATCCCCGACGACCGCTTCTGCCATTGCCCGGCGCATCGTCGGCGAAGGCTGAGTGACGGTATCGCTGCGTAAATCAATCATGACTTTCCCTCTTTTCTAAGCGAAAGGCTCCCGCGGCAAGTCCGACAAGGAGCCTTTTCCTTTATTTTTACCCCGCAGTGTCCTAACCGCGGACTTCGCGTCAAGCTTCTTTTTTAGACCATCGGCGCGAACATCGGCAGCCCTTCCAGGAAGGCCAGCACGAAGCCCAGCAAGAACAACAGCAGCATGACGGTCGTGGTCTTCTTACCCTTGCGGATCAGCGCAAAGCAGCCGAAGGCCAGCAATAACGGCAGCAGCTTCGGGGCGATTTCATCAAAGATCGACTGGATCGCCAGCGTCTGATGGTTGCCCATGTTCAGCGTGATCGTCGTAGTAAAGTTGATCATCGTCGCGATCATGCAGCCGACAACCGTAGCGCCCAGCATTTTCGCCGCCATCGAGAAGGTTTCCAGCATGCCGCCTTCCGTTGCGTTTTCCATAAACGACAAGCCCTGCTCATAGCCGACCTGCAGACCTTTATACCGTACAAACCAATGCGGAATGTTGTGAATCAGAAGGAACAGAATCGGCCGAGGATGTTGCCCTGCATGCAGAAGGAAATCCCGACGCCCAGGCCGATCGTTCTGAGCGTACCCCAGAAAATCGAATCGCCGATGCCGGAGAGCGGTCCCATCAGCGCGGTCTTGATGGCGTTGATCGAAGAAGCGTCGAAGTCCGGATTGGAGGCCGCCTCTTCTTCCATCGCGACGGCGATGCCCTGAACGAACGTCGTGCACTGCGGCGTGATGTTGTAGAAAACCAGGTGCCGTTTCATCGCTTCCTTAAAGCCTTCCGGATCATCCTTGTAAATCCGGCGCAGATGCGGAATCATCGCGTAGCCGAAGCCCAAACCCTGCTGACGTTCATAGTTGAAGCAACCCTGCAGGCAGCAGGAACGCCAGAAACCGCTCATGAATTCTTTCTTTTCCATTTTTCCAGTTGTCATCGTGGCTTCCCCCTTTACTCGTTAGCCTTTCTCTGAACCATATTGTAATAAACCACAGCGATCACAGCGCCCAAGCCCGCGACGCCCAGGGAGCTGACACCCAGGAACGCGGCTAAGATGAAGCCCAGGAAAATAAACGGCGTTGCATCCTTATCCATGATGTAGTTCATCAATAGAGCGATACCTAAGGCCGGCAGCACGCTGGAAGCCTTAGTCAGTCCGTTCATCACGACTTCCGGGATGAAGTTGATAATCGTTTCCACCGCGCCGGAGCCGAAGTACAGCGCTAAGAACATCGGAACAAAGTAGACGATGGCAAAGACGACGACACCCAGCCAGTAATACCGTTCAATTGCTTTGAAGTCCCCGCGCTCCGCCGCCGCGTCGCACTTTGGATTCCAGATGTTGTTGATGATCCGCGGGATGATGCCGCAGGGCTGGAATAACAGTGCGATCGGCATGGACAGCGCAATCGCGGAATCCGCCGAAAGATGCGACATGATCGCGAAGGCCACCGCCAGAATCGTGCCGGCGGAGGAGTTTGGCAGCGAGGTGACGCCGATGCCGACAAACCCCATGAAGATCAGCTGTAAGGTCGCGCCCATGACTAAACCCGTCTGGACATCGCCGCAGATCAGACCGACTAACGTGGCTTCCACGATCGGTGTGTTCAATAAATTCTGACCCAGAATCCGGCCGTCGAGAATACTCAGGACATGCACCATGGATACCAGGATACACTGGATTAAAAACATAATTTTTCCCCTTTCCGAGTGTTTTTACTTTTTATTTTTTTCAAATATGGAATGGATTTCAGACAGCGGGATCTTCGGCTTGGACGGAGCTTCCTGAATGTAAACCGTTCGGCCTTGCCCGGCGATCGCATCCAGATGCCGCAGATCGTCCTCGACTAAGAAGACCTGATTGGAAATCGAGGTGCGCCCCTCTGCGAACCGGATCCCCCCTAAATCGACTTCCTTAATTTCCGCCGCGCCGGCGCACAGCGTTTCCGCATCTTCGCAGCTGCCGCAGATCAATAAGATTTTACGCTTGGCATGGGCGGCGTTGTTGAGATAGTCCACTGCTTTGGCTACGGTCAGCACCTCCATTTTGGAGCCGGCCGGCTTCCCGACGGTTAAGGACATCTTGAGCATGGCGTTGGTAGCGTGCTTGTCGTTGGCGATGACAATCGTGTCCGCGCCGGTCGCATTGACCCAATAGACAGCGACCTGTCCGTGGATCAGACGATCATCAATTCTGAGAAGTTTAATCATTGAAACATCTCCCTTTCTTTTTTATTCCTCATTGCTGTCCAGCTGGTCATTGATGAACAGTAATGTTTGGCGACTGGCTTCAACCGCTTCCCGCAGGATCGTGCTGACATCGTCTTCCATCGGATTCAGCGCCACCTCCAGCAGCAGGCCCAAATTCAAGCCGGTCACGATATAGAGGTTGGCGTAGTCTTCCAGAAACGGAATCGCGATCTGCGTCGTGCTGCCAACGGGGATATCCGTCATCAGAATGACCGGATCCGCCGCCGGAAAGCGCTCAAGAACCTGACGAACCCGGCTGTGCATCGTATCTGGTGAGTCCTGTGCTTCCATGCAGAGCAGCGTCAGCGGATTGTCTGAGCCGGAAATGACCTGCAGGGCAGAAGCGAAGCCTTCGCACAAATGGCCGTGAGTCAGTAAAACGATATGTTTCATCATCCATTCCTCCTGGTAAGCGCTATCATTTTTGTAAACTTAATATAGCACAATGACAATATATTGTCTATATATTTATTATAATTTCTATAAATTTATATATTATTTACATAGATATTATCTGATATTGAAATATACAACGTGATCAAATCACATTGTAACATTAAGTACACTTTTATTGACAAACTGTTTTTACAGGTTCTATAATCAAGTTAAAGAAGAAATCCGCATGATTTTAAGGGAATCCCCTGGATTGATGAACAGTCAAAATAAGTGTGCTTTTTGCGTCAGGAAAATTGCTTTCCCTGTTTGCCTAAACAAAAAAAAGCAGTGATTTTCATCACTGCCGCTGCGGAGAATCGTCCGTTGTTATTGTCCGAGCGAAACCTCAATCACGTTGCCGAACTGGCCGCCGGCCACGATCTTCGCAGTCTTTTGCGTGTTGTTGTAAACGACGGACCACTGGGTCGCCGTCAGCGTGCCAGTCTCCTCGTTCACCTTATTCTGACTGACCGCCTCCAATAAAGACATCGCATCCTTTTCCGATAAAATACCGTTGTTTTCCTGCAGCGTGTCCGCCAGGATTGCATATCGGTCCTGTCCCTTGCCAAAGCCATAAACATCCTCACTGATCAGAAAGTTTGTCAGCATCTGAAACTCGCCGTCTTCCTTCCGGATGACGCGAAGCTGGTTATCCACATACTCGATCACCGCGCTGTCGCCTTGGGCGTCGGCCATCTGAAAGTGATAGGAAGCATTGGCCGAAGCGTGCATATCCATGTTTTCCAGCATTCCGATCGCTTCCTCCACCGTCGCCGCTTTGTCCAGCAGCCAGCGCATCGCGGAAGTCGTCGTCAAGTCCAGCTTGTCCGTTTCCTGGTTGGTCGGCTCCATGCCGCGGATCAGCAGCACGCCGATCGAAAAGCCCATCTCATTCATGCCGTCCATCATGACATACGGCGCGGCCAGACTCATAATCGACGACAGAAAGCTGTCCGGCTGCTTTTCCTCGTTGTAGCCCAGCACCGAAATATTCGCGACCGCGATGGAAGCGTAGCCGTGATCCGGATTGGATTTGACGATCATGCTCGGAACATAGTTCAGATCGTAATTCCGGCCAAACAGCCAATCCCCTTCCTCATTCTGCGCCTGGAACGTACTGCATCCGAAATCCGGGATGTTGAATTTCAGCGGCAGACCCTTCAATAAATTCCCCGCCACATAAGAAACCAGCTCGGAATCACTGGACGCACCGCCGGACGCCACCAGCTGATCCAATCCATAATCCGCGCTGTACTCGATCTGGTACATCCCGTAATCATCTACCTTCTGGATCGAATTCAATGTCTGAATCTCTTTTCTAAACATCCATCCCAAATCGGCCGCAAGCAGGATCACTGCCGCAAGCAGGCCGGCCATCACTCTTTTCAATGTCTTTTTCATAGCTCCTCCAAATATTTTGAATTTCAAACAGAAATGATTCTACCATCAACTTCCATATTTTGGCAAGCGTTATTTTCTATATCAATCGAACTTCAAAACATTTATTGAGTTATCCCGGCTTAGACACGAAAAAAAAGAAGCCGGGCTGCGGCTTCTGAAAAGAAAGGGAAGGCTGTCTTCAAGCGTTAGTTAGCCTTGGTTTTGATCGCCTGGGAAAAGCGGTAGTTATACACGGTGATCGCGTTGATCCGGCAATCATCACAGATCCGGCTGGATAAAATCTGGAATGGCATGACAAACAACATCGGCAGAAGCAGGCTGCAGGCGTCGACGTCAATCGTCATAACGCGCTTATCGCTGTTGTCCGGATGACGGGTAATCAAATAAACACGGTCGGTCAGCTGATGCAGTCCTTCGTAAATCATCATCACACGGTCATGCATCGTAGCGTCCATGTCCAGCAGGAAAACGGCGTTGTCCTTTTTAATTTCATAAACCGGGCCATGCAGGAATTCTTCCGTTTCATAGACGTTGGACGGAATACCGATCGTTTCTTCCATTTTCAGCGCGCCTTCGATCGCCGGGCCGAAGCTCGGACCGATCCCAACGGTCATCGCGCGTTTCATCGACCACAGTTCTTCCTTGTTCGCATTGTACCACTGGTCGATCGCTTCACGGATCCGCGGCATTTCATGGATGATCATTTCGATTTCCTTCATGCGTTTTTTATAGCTGTCCTTCGGATACGCGCCCTTCTTTACGCCGGCTTCCAGCGCAAACAGAATAAAGTAAAGCGTCGATGTCGGAACGCCGCGGCAGACAAATACATCGTCGCCCGGGCCATAGGAACCGTATTCCAGCACGGTATCGCAATACCGCGTGAGCGGGCTGTTTGGAACCATGGAAATCGCGACGACGTCGTTGCCGCATTCCTTTGCCTTGACGACGGCTTCAATCGTGTTGGTGCTCTTGCCGCTCTGCGACATACAGATGACCAGCGCGTTTTCATGGAACTTATAATCATATTTGGCATAGGTGACGGAGTTGATCAGATCAACCTTGACGCCCAGATAGTTCTGGATCGCATACTTCGAGCAGTTGGCGATGTTGTAGGAAGAACCGGAAGCGACCATGACGATCTTCTTGTAGTCCTTCGCCAAAAACAGATCGACAAGCTTGCCGACCAGGGCTTCCTTGTTTTTGAACATTGCTTCAGCGGTCGCCGGGGTTTCCAGCACGCAGTCAACCATCCATTTTTTCATTCTCTTGTCCTCCTTGAGATTTTCCAGCGCAAACATTGTGACCAGCAAGTTTTCTGAGGAATAATGTGTATCTGTATATTTATATATACATTCACAGTTACATTATATACCATTTTAAAAAGATCTCAAGAGGAGAACGAACAGTTTTACTACTTTTTTAACGCTCTGCCAGAAATCCTGTCCTAAAGGTATAGGCATATTGGCTGCTGATGTAGTAGGTTTTGATATATTCATACGGGTGCCGCTGTTCGTCATAGGTGATATGCTCGTTTAAAAGCAAAGCGACATTGCCGACGCCGAGCAGCTTTTTCTGCGACTCGCTGGGCAGATGCGCCGACATCTTATGCAGCGCGCCGCCCCGGTAAACACCGACAGAATGGAGATATTCCGTTAACGAGCCTTCCAAGGCCTTGACGTTGATCGCCGGGACGATCTTGGCGGAAATGTAAGTATAGCTCAAAGCGATCGGTTCCCCATCCCCGGTCCGCAGCCGCACGAAGTAATGGATCAGTTCATCATCCGCCAGCTCCAGATATTCCGCGACTTCCGGGACGTCCGACGCTTTATAAACCTTGTATTCGACCAGCTGCGAACCAGCCTTCATGCCGACCGAAGCCATATCGTCGGTAAAGCTTCCGCCCTGACTGATGCTTTTGGTCACCATCCGCGGCAGCACGAACGACCCCTTGCCGGCCGTGCGCTCGATATAGCCCTCCTGAGCCAGGTTGATCAGCGCTTTGTTGACGGTCAGCCGGCCGATATCAAACTTTTCGCTCAGCTGTTTTTCAGTTTCGATCTGATCCCCCGGCTTTAAATCGCCGGACTGAATCCGGTCAATGATGTAATTTCCAATAATTTTGTACTTCGGCATTTCTTTCATAAGTTCCTCCGTTTTCCCGTGGAATATGTGCCGCGGACTGCCTTGAAAAACCAAGTTTGACCGCAAGGTTCAACTCGGATTTCCACAATTTGTTTATACATTGTAACTATATCATAACTCCCGGCTGAAAACCAGCAGGACATAATTCTTGGCATTTCTCCGGCATATTCCCTAGATAATATTTCATTATTATCTATATTTTAATCTTTAGTTTCAATAGGATGGAACCTAAGGGAGTATTTCTTCAAGGAAGAAAGAAACCTTTCAAATCGATGGCGCGCTGTTCGGCGATCTGATCAAAAATGCTCGGCAAAGCGCTGGACTAACCTGAAATACCCTTTCACCTTTCCCCATAGTCCGCTGAAACTTTCCACAAAAAAACCTGCGGCAGCCTCGTCCGCAGGGATCTTTTCACCGTGAAGCGACGACTTGTTCTTAGTCGTCCTCGCGGTTTTTTTCTTCCTCATAATTTAATTGATGCCCGTACAGACACGCCGCAAAAATGCCCAGCGCCAGACCGCCGCCGACCAGCCAGTTCCCATCCCGCAGCCAGCCTGAGCTGAACGCTATCGCCCAGAATCCGCTGAATACCGTGGATACCAGAAAATATCCGATTTTAAACCGGAACAGAAATTTAATGACCAGCACCGAAACCAGGCCGGCCGCTACGCCCGCGATCGGCGACAGACCGTTGTCAATGAGCGTAAACCCAAGCAGAAAAGCAAAAAACAGACTTTCAATATTGACGATCTTTAATTCTTTATAAGCGTCAAACCGGATCTTATCCCGCATGTTCATCCTCCCGACCGTTATCCATCCGTAATTATACACAAACTGACAAGGGATGCAACTCCCGCATTGACAAAAGCGGGGCGATGTTTAAAATCCGCTCCCGCTTTCTTCTTTAGTCTTCGCTTTTCATTTCAGTTTTTCTCAGCTAAAACAACGTGCTGCGCTTTTAAGCTGGCCTGCACGTCGATCAGCCGCTGATTCGCCGATCCCCGGAATCGCAAATTCAGGGATTTCTGCGCAAGCAGAAACGGCCCGTCGATCAAGACGTCGATCTGTTCTAAAAACATTCTCTGATCTGGATCCTGCGCTTCCATCAACGCTTCCCACGTATAACCGGTATAGCACCACACATTCATTCCCAGCTGATGCACAGCCTGCGCCAATTCGCCGCAGGCCGCGGCCTGTGCCATCGGCTCGCCTCCGGAAAACGTCACGCCGTCCAGATAGAAATGAGCCTTCAGCTGTTCTAGAATACTCTCGGAAGCGACGCTTGTTCCCCCGTCAAACGCGTGCGTCTGGGGATTGTGACAGCCCGGGCAGCCATGCGGACAGCCCTGTGTCCAGACAACCGCCCGCAGACCCTCGCCATCGACGATACTGTCAAACTGCACCGGCGCGGATAAGCGCAGCTCAGCCATGCTTTACACGGTCGCGGACTTCCGCCCGCTTCGCGTCGTTGAACCGGTCCAGCGTCCCGACCAGATATCCGGTGATCCGGCGGATCCGCTCAAACGGCACGCCGTCCTCCGTTCTTCCGCAGCACGGGCATTCGTCGTTGATAATTCCGTTAAAGCCGCAGAC